>JACCDP011043833.1_pt1 | contig 15141 bp, 9 predicted proteins | sample 7445841 | NCBI WGS metagenome assembly JACCDP01 (sample SAMN15323441, study PRJNA562643) | freshwater metagenome | isolation source: river surface water | place: USA:Blue River Watershed | collected 2017-08-17 | reverse complement strand
TCCGTAAGTTAACAACTAACACAACCAGCCCTGCTGTAGTGCCTTACACTGCTGCTCAAGTAACAGCGTATCAAACAGCTGCAGGTATCAACTGGGATCTTGCAACAACTACTGCTGCAAGACAAGCACTTATTTCAAATCAACGTTGGTTACATTACAATGTAATTCAACCATTTGAAAACTGGGCTGAAGTTAGAAGAACTGATTTACCAGCATTAAAATTCTGGAATGATGATGCAACTCCAACTAACGTAGCTCCGCCTACAAGATGGGCTTATCCTTCTTCAGAAAACGTTTATAACAAAGCGAACTACGCTGCTGTTAGTGCAAACGATAAAGCAACAAATAAAATTTTCTGGGATAAATAATTGATCTACGAAAATTTTAAGCATAAAAATAGCCGCTCGTAAGAGCGGCTATTTTTTTTGAACAAAACTGGTTGAAAACTATTTATCAAACTGAACCCTAAATGCTTTTGGGCAACAGTTTTTTGTTTCTTTAAATAGTTTATTAAAATTAGAAACTGATTTGTAACCACAGGCATAGGCTACTTCCGAGATGCTCCAGTCGGTTTCAATTAAATATTTGCAAGCTTGTGCAATACGCATATCATTAAGGTATTCAACAAATTTTTTCTTATTGCGTTTTTTAAATAACCTGCAAAAAGATTGCGGGGTTAAATTAGCAAGCTCTGCTACTTGATTCAATGAAATAGGTTGCTTGAAATTTTCATGTACATATTTATATACACTAGCAAGTCTATCAGCGCCATCTTTACTTACCGGTTTTGTATAGCCTTCGGTAGTGATGAGTTCATTGTCTTTTGCAGTAGAAATTAAATGCAACACTTCAAAAAGGCCAATAACGCGTTCAAAATCTTTTTGCGCTAACATCTTTTCTAATTTAGCGCCAATCTTTTTTCTTGTATCATCGCCAATTTTAATGCCTCGTTTTGCTTTTTCAAATAAAGCTTTAATATTACTCGCTTCGTCTAACTCGTAAAAATCAGACCCAAATAAGTTTTTATTAAAATAAACTACAATGGCTTTTGCTTTGTGATTTTGCTGGCCATTGTAGTAGGTTTCGTCATTTAACCAAACATGGGGAAGGTTTTCACCAATAAAAACCATGTCATCTTCTTTAAATGGCTCTATTTTATCTCCAATAATGCGCTTTCCATGGCTCTCTTTTACCCATACTAGTTCTAACTCGGGGTGGGCATGAAATGGAGCCATAAAATGTGGCTCATCTCTTTCTAGCACAGAAATGTAACTACTCGGGCTCTGTGTTATTTGTGTTTGAAGCAGTTTCATATAAAAGGCGTTCAGTGTGAATCAATGAAAATTATCCTTATTAGCAAATCGTAGTTAAATCTACCTCAATTTTAACAAACTTATTAAATTAATATTAACTATAAATTCCTTAATATTAACATCACGAAGAAATAAATTTAACGATATGTATCATTTATTTTTATGAATTTGTGGGTGCTGAGTAACATTTATTTCACTTTTTGACGTTTACTATTAAACTGTACTTAAATCATGATGCGGAAACTGTTGTTGGTTTGTGGTTTTATTGTTCTTGCATTTGCCTCGATGGGTCAGGAGGTATTTGAGGCGCCAAAATGCGGTGCAGATGCTTACCTGCAATTGCTGCGTAAGGATCCCATGTATGTTTCTAGGGAAAATGTCCTAAATGAAAAAATTAGAGCCTGGGTCATGCAAGCTGCCGGGCAACGTAGCATCAAAATTTATGAAAATAATATTGGAAACAATAATGTGGTGGTTGCGCCTGCGTCTGTTCCGGTGGTAACGATTCCTGTTGTCTTTCATGTTGTCAATCAAAACGCTGCTGCCATAACAGATCAAATGATTATAGATGCAGTAGCAGAATTAAACAAGGCATTTGCGCATATTGGTATATATGGTATAGATCCTAAAGGAGCTGATACGCGCATACAATTTTGTTTGGCTACTCGAACACCGAGTGGCGGAAAAACAAACGGCATTGACCGTATCAATAGTTACTATCAAAATATAGATGTAGACTTAGAAAGCGGCAAGCTAGGGGCACTCTCTAATTGGAATCCTTCTAAGTATGCTAATATTTGGTTGGTGAATTCTATTCAGGGTGAAATTCAGCCTAGTGTTTTTGAATGTGGTAAATGGGAGCGTATGGGCTATGGTGGATATGCTAGCGCTGGTGGTGGACTTGTAGTAAGTAGTTTGAGTACTCCACTTGTTGCACATGAAATGGGGCATTACTTATCTCTATTACATACTTTTCAGGGCACTAATTGTTTAAACAATGATTGCACCACCGATGGCGACTTAGTTTGTGATACACCGCCTGATAGAAGTATAAAAGGATCTTCATGTGCTGCACCAGAAAACTCCTGTAACACCGATACTATTTCTGGTCCATTCACGAGCGATCAGCCAGATAACATTTCAAATTTCATGGACTATGGAAGTCCTTGTCCATCTGTGTTTACGCAAGGTCAAGCAGACCGCATGATGGCTTTTCTAAATTTATTTAATGGCGGAAGTTTATTAACCAGTGATGGATGTTCTGCACCTTGTTCAGATAACGTAGTAGCTAGTTTTAATTTTGATGCCAACCCACATCCAATAGTTGGAAGCGCTGTTAATTTTATCAATACGAGTGTTGGCGCACTTACCTATGAATGGTATTTAAATGGCGCACTTGTTAGTACTGCAAATAATTATTCAAATACTTTTTCGGCAACAGGAACGTATACAATTGAATTAAAAGCACTAACAGCTCTTGCAAGTTGTTATAGCACTTACACAGCTAACGTTATAGTCAACTGTGGCGTAGATGCAAGGTTTTCTCCGGATAAAAGAATTATTGCTTCTGCGGCTGGCGTGTACAAAGACCCTGTAACATTTTTAAATAAATCCTATGGCGCTTCAACATACAACTGGTATGTATCTGATGAATTAGGTGCCAACGAACAAATGGTGTCTACTAGTACAGATTTGTTATATGATTTTTTAAAGCCTGGAAATTACAAGATTCGACTTGTAGGAACTGCTGGTGCTTGTAGTAGTAATTCACCAACCTATACATTACAAGTAAACAATCCAGCATCTGATGGACAAATTAATATTTACAGTGTAAATTGTTATAAAAACGATAGTGTTAGAGTCGTATTTGGCGTGCGTAATAACGGCTATGATACCATACCAGCTGGCGTTTCCGTTAATTTTTATGATCGATACCCTTCCGTTCCAGGCCCTATAAAAATGCTGAATAGTTTTGCTACAGATCAAGCTATATTGGGCAAGTGTGAAAAAGTATATACCCATATTGTAAAAGCGCCACGTTTAAATTTAGATTCTATTACACTTGTCTTTGATGAAGAAAATATTGTTACTGAGTTAAATGAGGCTAATAATAAATCTAGTAGAAAAGATTTCAAATTCAGGTTGTTTGTTACTCCAAATGATACAACAGTACTAGTCAATACTACGCTAATCATCAAAGACAGTTCGGCGCCAGATAAATTAGCATCCATTAAATGGTCGTCTAGTAAAGGTTTGTTAAGTTGTACCACCTGTTCAAATCCTGTATTATCTGTAATTGACACAACGCTTGTTAAAGCAAGTGCTGTTAGTGTATTTGGATGTGAAGATTCTACATTTGCAACTATTAAAGTTTTTCCAGTAGATCTTTCTATAAGTAATCTAATTGTTCGATGTTATAAAACTGACAGCTTACAAATAACAAGCACCGTATGTTTAGATAATCAGTACACAAGTTTGTATAAGCCTACTCAAATTCGTTATTTTGATAGTGACAGTACTTTACCTACTAGTAAATTTTTAGGTGCGGTATGGATTGCCTCAGCGCAGTCATTTGCTGGCAATTGCGCAACCATTACACATGTTGTACGCAATCAAAATGTAACAAACGTAGTTGCTTATTTAAATAGTGGACTTGTGCCATTTGAAACGAATAGCACAAATAATAAAGTGAGTGTTGCCTATGTTCCTTTTTCGATTCGATTTAATCCTGTACAAATAGATGTGTATAGGGGTGAGCCCAATACTTTACTTCCTATTAATAGTGGTGATAAGGCAACAACCATTGTTTGGACACCACCTGCTGGTCTTAGCTGTACGGGTTGCTTGACGCCTGTGTTAACCACTAATGTCAATGGGTTATTTAAAATTGTAGGAACAACAGCACTATTTTGTAAAGACTCTGCTACCCTCCAAGTAAATGCATATTACAGATCCCATATTGCATTACCCAATGCTTTTTCACCCAATGGCGATGGCTTAAATGATGTGTTTTATGTGATTGCAGGTAAAGATGTAAAACAGGTGAAACAGTTTCAGGTATTTAATAGGTGGGGTCAAAAAATGTTTGAAAAAACAAACGGTAAAACCAATGATATAAATTTTGGATGGAATGGTTATTACAATGGACAATTAGTAGCTCAGGGTACGTATGTATATCAAATTGTTATTGAACTTTTAAGTGGTGGATTGGAAATTCATAAAGGAAATATTAGCGTTTTAAGATAAGTAACATGAGAAAAGTAAAATTAATTATCATCCTGTTACTTATTAGGGGGTATTCCTATGCTCAGGATCCCCACTTTTCACAATTTTTTGCATCACCTTTAACCATCAACCCTGCCAATACTGGAAATTTTAGTGGATCGTTAAGAGCAGCATTAAATAGTAGAACGCAATTACCAGAATTTAATAATGCCTACGCTACAAAAACATTATCATTGGACGCGCCAATTTTGAAAAAGTATATTAGAGAGGATGACAAGTTAAGTGTTGGGTTATTAATTTTATCGGATCAGAGTGGCAATAAATTACTCAATGATAATAATATAGCTGCATCTGTAAGTTATAGTAAAGCACTCGATGAAAATGCCAATCATTCTATTGCGCTTGGTTTTCAGTTCAATTATAGCATGTACCGTTTTGATCCATTAAAAGCAAATTTTGAAGATCAATTGACAGCAGCCGGATTTACTGGCTCCTCCGCAGAATTAATTTTAGGCAATAATTTTACCAAAAATACCACTGATATTAATGCGGGAATTTTATATACAGGCTCAACTTCTGATAATAATATATTTTATGTAGGCGCATCTTATTATCATTTTGCAAAACCTACCGTAGGCTTTATAACACCTACCTATTTTACAAATAGCAGGGTAAACCTGCATGGCGGTGCCTATTTTTCTTTGTCTAGTGCAGCATCTCTACATACCAGCTTTCAGTACCAAAAGCAAGGTAATACCAACGAGCTTTTGGTGGGCGGAGCTTTTAGTTATTATTTGGGAACTGAAAAAGGACTTGAATTTTATGCTGGACTTTGGAGCCGAGTTAAAGAAAGCATGATACCCTATGTTGGACTTGAATGGAATCACATAAGAGCTGGATTTACCTATGACATTGGTGCCGGCAATACATTAGCTTCTTCGAGATTTTATCAATCCTCCGAATTTTCACTCATTTACATTTTAGATACCAAAAGCAAAGCATTTAAGCTAAAGTGCCCTAAGTTTTAAACTATTTTACAAATAAGGTAACAATAAAATAAGTGATGGCGGCAAGCGTTGCACTTACTGGAATGGTAAGTACCCAAGCCCATAATAAATTGGTTGTTACACCCCATCTAACCGCACTTAAACGCTTGGTGGCACCTACTCCAATAATAGATCCGGTGATGGTATGTGTTGTAGATACCGGGATACCCATTTGACCTGTAAAAAATAAAGTAAAGGCACCAGCAGTTTCCGCTGCAACACCTTCTAGTGGCGTTACCTTAGTAATTTTTGAGCCCATTGTTTTTACAATTTTCCAGCCACCGCTCATGGTACCTAGTCCAATAGCTAAATAACAAGCAACAGGCACCCAACTTGGTAATTGACCAAAATCTTGAATACTTCCGCTAGCAATTAAAGCCGCACCAATAATACCCATTACTTTTTGAGCATCGTTACCGCCATGACCAATACTAAATGCAGCCGAACTAAAGAGCTGTAGTTTTTTAAACATGTTTCCAACAGTTAATGCAGTTGGTGTTTTTATTTTTTCTACGTAGAGGTAGATTAAAATAAAGATGAGTGATGAAATTAAAATACCATAAACGATTACTGAATTATCAGCTTTGTCAATTTCACCAGCAAATGATTTTTCGATATTAAATTTTTCAATCTTTTTCTTAACTTTTTCTACGTTCTGTGGCTTTATTGGATAAATAGCGTTTACTGCTGTAATTGCAGAGTCCATAGAAATTGTACCAGCTAAGTATAATTTTAATGGCTCTTTGTAGCCTTCTGTTTTTTCTTTCGCAATATCATATTCGGCTTTTGCTGCTTTGTCAGATGGGGCTTTCGATTCTAAAACGAGGAAGTCATTAGCGTTTCTTACATCATCTTTGATTTTGCTAGTTGCAGCATTATTTAGCCATCCGCTGTCATTTGCAATTTTTGCTATCGCGTTTGCACTTGAATTATCAAAGTCATTAATAAGTGGTTTAACATGATTATAATAAATAGTGGCTTTATCTAATTTTTCTTGATTGAGTGCTAGCTTTGCAAGCAGATCACTGTTGCCTTTTTTGGTTTCTAGCTCTTCACTGATAGAAGCTACCTCTTTTTTGTATTTATCAATACCATAAAATTTTTGAACGTTATCATTCATTTTATTGGTCTCGAAATTATCAAATAATACTGCGGTTCCTAAAGTTACCGCAATGATAATTGCTATGCGAAGCCAGATGTTTCGCATAATGGTAACCACCGTAATAAATACCGAAATAATAATACCTATAATGGGCGCTAAGAATATAAAAAATACAGTCATTAAAATGGTATGACTATCTACAATTTTAGACCAAGGGTAATTAATTCCTTTTTCCAATAGCGCATGCGCAATAGCAGCACCTGCAAATCCACCAATGAGTGTGTGTGAAGAAGAGGACGGAATACCATACCACCAAGTAAGGAGGTTCCAAAAAATAGCTGCTAACAACCCTGAAAAAATTACTGGAAGTGTAATAAATTCTTTAAACACCGTTTTGCTTATCGAATTAGCTACGGCATGGTCTTTGAATATAAAAAAGGCCACTACATTAAAAAGTGCAGCCCATAATACCGCCTGAAATGGCGTTAAAACTTTTGTGGAAACAACAGTAGCAATTGAGTTTGCTGCGTCATGAAAACCATTGATATAATCAAATATTAACGCTAATGCGATAATGACAATTAATAAACTCATTATTCTTGAATTAAGCGTACTTGATAATAATTGATTCAATTACATTAGAAACGTCTTCGATTTTATCGGTAGCAATTTCAAGTACTTGATAGATTTCTCTTTTTTTAATAATGATTTTGAAATCATTTTCTTGTTCAAATAATTTTTCGATACTCATATCAAAAACGTCATCTGCTTGATTTTCGATGCTGTTAACTTTAATCATAGCATCTGTCATGCCCTTGATATTTTTCATATCACGAAGACCTAGTACTGCTTTTTTTGTTTCGATAGTACCTTGTAAAATAAGCTCAGTCAATTTATGGATACCTAAGTCGTTCGGATTGATTTTATAAAAATTGATTTTTTTTGCAGAAGCATAAATATAATCTGCAATATCATCTAGTGAGGTAGCCAGGTAGTGAATATCTTCTCTATCAAAAGGAGTGATAAAGTTTCTACCTAATTCTGTAAAAATGTTATGGGTTAAATCGTCGTTGGTATGTTCCAAATTCTCAATTTGAGCAAGTATACTAGCCCTTTTATCGGGATCAGCTTCATTTACCATTTCTTTGAGTTTAACACCCATTTCGTGAACATGCTCCGCTACTTCTTCAAATAACTGATAAAATACGCGGTCTTTTGGTAAGAATACTTTGAAAATTGAGTTGAAATCCATGACAATCTTTTGTTTAATTAATTGATTGTAAAGGTCTTAAAATCCCCTGCAAATAGAGGGTAGCCAGTATTATCAAATTGTTAACTCGAAGACAAGAAAATTAGTTAACTAATTGATAATCAAAGATGTAAAATAATTACTGGTAGAGTTTAACCCAATCAACTGTCATGTTTATGGGGAGCTCTTTTAAATTGGTGACTCTACCAGGCCAACTACCTTCTAATTGCTGGTCAATAATTAAGTAAAAAGGTTGGTCAAAAGGCCATTGGTAGGTGTTACCATCTGCAACTTTTGGATAGGTAATGGTTTCAATGCCATTAATGGCGTACACTAGTTTATTGGGGTACCAACTTACACTATAGGTGTTATAACCGGTCGGGTCAATTTTTCCGGTATTATATTTTTTTGGTGTTTCTTGTTTTAATGTGATCGTTGCGTGATTGTGTGTTGTTTGATAAGCAAAACTATCATGGTTTAGCCTCTCCATAATATCCATTTCTCCGTTGTTTTGATTTGGATAAATATCCTTTTCGGACAGCATCCAAATGGCTGGCCAGGCGCCATGCGCAGGATCTAATTTGGCGCGCACTTCGATGCGTCCATATTGAAAGGCAAATTTGTTATAGCTATAAATCCCACCGGTTAGCATAGGCCGAGGATCACCATTAATGGTATCATTATTTACGATACCTCTTAATAAAATATTTTCTGCGTCAAATTGTACAACCCGGTCATCGGTGTCTGTGATATATCTAAAACAGCCTGTATTATCTCTCCATTTTTCTTTGGGCATTTTCCATTTTGGTGTAGAAAATAAACCAATTTTACTCCAATGGGTGGTATCTAAATAGCCTTTATTAAAATTGTCTTCCCATACCAATTCCCATTTTGTTTGTTCATTTCTTCGTTCCGGTTTTTGAATAAAAATATAGGCATCATTTTTATTGGAGTGCGTTAAGTTTATTACTTCTTGTATCACACGCATCCATGGATCTTCAATACTGTTATTACTTTCCGCACTATTATTAGCTTTACTTAAAACCCAGTTAAATGTTTCTTTAAATTGAGGATATTTATTTATTTGAGTTTGCATCCATTCATTCCAACCAAAGTTTTCATGCAAATCATTGTAGGCCCACTTGGAAATTAAATGATTGGCTGGTTGAAAATTTCTTATGGTGTTAAAAATACCAGGTTTAAAAGCAGTAATTTTTTTGAGCAATGCTTGTGCACTGTCTGATTGATGCAAAGCGTTTAAACATATGTATTGTAGATACTGTTCTAAACGGTTGTCTATATCTGCATCATAGGGCTTGCCGGCACCTAAATTTTCTGGCCATTCCTGGGCTTCATGAACAAATTGTAAAGCGCTTGTGTAGTTTTTATTTTTCAGTGCTGCCACCCCTTGCATCATTTTTGCTTCCCAATACAAAGCCCTTCCATCGGTAGAACCTTCAAATGGGATCACTTCCATACTTGAAAGCAACTTATCACATTCTTTGTATTTTTTATTGAGTAGAAGTGTTTTAGCTAATAGCATATCCATGATAAAATTTTCTTGGGCGCTTTGTATTTTAAATTTTTCTGCGACAACAAGCGCTTTATCATAATTTTTTGTTTGGAGATAATGCTGAACAAGTAATTTTTGATACCTCCAAGCGGCTGGTTCTAATTGTATTGCTTTTTGTAAGTCTGATTCTTTAGTGCTTGCATTGCTGTTATTCCAAACCGCCCGGAGTCCGTAAACATGCGCATCTGTGGGTGTTGAACCTAAATCCGTTAATATTTGCAGCGCCGCTGCTTTTTTATTTTTATCATGTAGTAACAAGGCTAGATAATAATTAGGTTTCCAGCTTGTGCTATTTTGTACAGCCCATTGTAAAATGGGTATCAATGAAGTTCTAAATGGGAATACCAGTGTTGTAGAAGCGCTGTTTGCTTTATTTAGTAATTCAGTGGCATGATTATTATTAGACCTTTGTAAATAGGCTTTCCAATAAATAGCGAGTGGATGGTTTGGGAGCGCCTCTAATATTTTAGCAACTTCTGATTCCATTTTTATATCTCCGTAAAATGAAGCGAGTTCCAAAATAGACTCTTCGGGTAATTCATTTTTAAACACAAGTTTATTCGTAAACCATTTTACATGCAAATTTAAAGGCTGCTCTTTTTCAAGTTGTGTAATCAGTTGTTTTGCATTTGAAGAATTACCTAATTGTCTATTGGCAACAATTTGAAGTGCAATAGCATCTGCATTAAACGTATTAAAATCAATTGCTTGGGATGCGTATGTTAGTACTTTGTCCCATTGTTTGTGTTGTGCATGTATTTTGGCAAGTTCTGTTAATGCTGCTGACTTGTATTCGACACTCATTGTTGCTATGCTAAATCCATCTATTGCGTCTGCTTCTTTGTTTATATGAGCAGCACTTAATCCATAATAATAATTTGCTGCACCATGGTGTGCATCAATAGAAATGGCTGTTTTGGAAATTTCAAATGCTTTTTGATCTTCTCCATTTCTGATATATAATTCAGCTAGTTTAACCAGGCCCATTAAATGATAGGGCTCTTTTGCTATTGCTTCATTTAATTTGATTTCTGCTTCCGAAAACATTTTTTGGTCCATCAACTCTTTTCCCTGTATCACAAGCCCTTCTGCGCTATTCCATTCAAATTTTGAAGGCGTTTCGAGTGGTCTAGAAAGCGCATTAAAATTGGGATCACTTTTCCATGTGAGTTGTTGTTTTTTTAAGGAGATTGATAAATCATTTTTTCCAAATCCAATTTTAATGGAGTCAATAATTGTTTGAAGTGGCTTTGCACTGATTACTTTTTTTACAAGTAGCTTATCATCTACATGAATTTCTAATGTATCAGTAAAAAATGCTACCGGAGAGCAGTACCATTTCAAAAATCCATTTTCTATTTTTACGTTGAGGGCAGCAAATTCACCTGCAACAACAATACCATTTGTTTTATTAACTGGATACCAATATTCTTTCCATGTGTCAGTGCCATGTGGTGTAAATGAGAGGTGTTTAAATGGTGTAAAGCTGCTGTTTTGCGCATTTTGATTAAAGAGCCGTCCAGACTGTATTTCAGCGTATTGTCCATCAGTATCTGTGAGTATTTTTTCCCAAATCATACCCTGACGTGATAGTCCCCAAATCCAAATCTTTTTTCCTGCTTTATTATCGTAAGGTGCATAGCGTACCATTCCATAATTATCATCATGCCAATAAGCACCAAAAAAATCGGTTTGTTTTCCAATAACATGGTATGATTTGTAGGTGCCAAAATTATTTTCTTCATAAAAATTGATACGCTTACCATTGTCTTCATTGATTGGCCATGATGCATAATCACCACCATGCCCTATATAATTTGTTCCTGGGTAAATAAATTCTAGATTCCCTTTTGTTTTTATACCTGCGTTCATCCAATGGTAGTAGGGTTGACCAATGCTCGTATTATTATTCCAAATAGAATTTGTGGTAAAGTATGCCTTGTTTTTAGGTAAGTTAATTTCTATCTGCCAATTGGTTCTAGTTAATAAATCTAACACACCAATAAAGCAACTTACACTTCCATCCACATTATTTTTAGTGCTATAATCTACGGGTGTAGCACAATTGGGTGTATGTCCAATAATTCCATAATTGGCTTCGAGGCCACCACTGGTCCAAGGTCCGCGCATGGCAATATCTCTGAACTTAATAACCTTATTGTTGTATAAAAATTCTTTGCCTGTTGTTTTGTCAATAGCGGTCCAAATTTTACCGCCAATTTCTGGAAGAATTACAACTTTGATATAATCGTTTTCTAGCTCTAAAACTGTCCATGTTTTGTTAACGGGCTTATTGGTAAAACCATCAAACCTATAATAGGGATAAATGGCTGTTTGTGAAGCTATTGGATCCGGATCCGAAAACGGATACGTTACAAACAACTTTTTGTATTCTTTAATTGAAGCGGGCCCTTGCGCTATTGATTTAGTAATTGTAGTAGCGGCTAATAGTAGCAATAAAAAAAGTGACTTTTTCATGGCTTATAATTAAATATTTATGAATACTTAAATATAAGCTAATCCATTGTAATTATGGCACTATATGGCCTCCGTTTAGATTAGTGTTCTAACTCCGATTTCAACTGCTTTATTAATTTGTTATTGTTAGCTTTTACTGCGGTAAGTATACGTTGATAACCAAAGTATCTTGAAATATAGACATTGGTTGCATATACAAAATCGTCTGAAGTTAGTATGGATTTTGTGGATTTGAGTCCCAATAAAAACTTTCGATATTCTTTTGAGTCGGCAAAACCGTTTTCAGGGCCAAGTTGTTGATACATATCAGGTAACCATCTTCTCGTATTGGCGCCATGATTAAATATTAGATACTTATCTAAATAATTTATTCCCACATCATCAAAAAGTTTGTTGTTATCATACAATTTTTTAAAAATAACCTCGTAATAATAGGACAAATTTGTTTTTAATTCTTTATTATTTACATAGCTAAGCAATCCACTTGATTGCATGTTTTTAAAGGTTGTATTATTGACAAAAAGTGTTGTGTAGCTAGGGATCGTTTTAATATTATAGATGCTGTCCAAGAGTTCTTTTTCAGAAAATCCCCCGGTTTTGTATTTGTATAATACATGCGATAAAGTAATTAAGTTGATGCCGTTTTTTGCTTCTATAAATATGCTATCAATTTTTAAATTGTCTTGCTCTAAGTCAACAATAATAGCCGCATAATTTTCTTGCATTCTGTGATCGATAATGCTATGCTCTCGGTAGTTTTCAGCAAAAAAACCAAGTGTAACGGCAAAAAAGAGCATAAAAAACTCTACAAAATATTCACTAATTTTTTTCTTATGGGTAGGGTGGTGTGGGTGATGTACTTCCATATTTTAATGTATGTTTTCGAAAGCGTCATGCTTTATTAGGTAGTTGCGTAATAAGGTTAATAGCTCGTGGCACTGCTTTTGTGTGGGTTTAATATAATTTTCATCTGTAGATGCCCTGATGGTTTTAAGCATTCCTAATATCGCAATGTAATTATCCCAATCTAACTGATCTTTTTTCATAATTTTTACATTGACAGGAATTGGGACACTAACAACTATTTTATTGTCTTTAATTTTAAAATTATCTACTGCAATTCTAAAAAAATTAAACTCAAAATTATTAATTGAAATAGGATCTATCATTCTATCTATATAACCAAATTCACGCTGTTCTCTTAATTTTAGACCACTACCTAAACTTGCATACCGTTGGATAGCAGCTTTTAATTCGTCTGATTCTAAAAATTTTAAAGTTCCAGAATTTTTTACTTCATCCAAAGCAAGTGTATTCATTTGTTTTAACATCCTCAGTGCTATATAACCATGCGCTGCGTATACAGTGGCAGGCTCTTTATCAAGTTCATTGTTGTTATATAAAGTGTTAATGATCTCAAAACAGCTATCTTGCTTAGCTCTATTTCTTTGTGTACCTGCATAGCCAATCGAATCATAGGTAACGTCAACGTATAAATTTTTGGCACTAATCAATGCTTTTTTTGTTTCTACATAGTGCTCTCTAACATTTTCGGCACCATAACCGAGCGTTACAGCAACAAAAATCATTAAGCCTTCTAATAGATATTCTTTCCATGGTTTTGCATGGGTTGGAACATGAGGGTGGTGATGTACTTCCATTTATTTTGTTTCTTCTTCTATTTGTTTAATTAATTTGTTTGTTCTATTAAAACCAGATACATTCCAATATAAGGTTTGGGTATCCACTAATTTCTTTTCTTGCAACAAGTTTAAAACTTCTTGGTTATTTCTTAGTTGTTGTTTTATACTCGCGCCATCAAACTGGTAGTGAGGCTGCGCTTGTATAGAATTAAAACTATATTTTACCCTTGGTCTAATCGCGGTAAATAACTTTTGAACCAAATCATTTTCGATAGTAGTAGTTAATTTAAAATCTTCGTATCTATTGTAGTTAACAATAATTTTTGAAAGTAATTCATGATTTTCAATGTAAGCAAGTTTGCTTGTTGCTTTTAGAGATTCAAATTCTGATGTATTGCTAGCAAAAAATGTATAATCAAGGGCATTGGAAAGATAAATAGAAAGCGAGTCATCACTAATTTCTATTTCTCCTTTCGACCATGCTGTTAATTTGTCTTCGGCTTCAATAGCATTTTTATGAATGTTCACATTAAACTTAAAATCAGCTGCATCTCTTTTCATCTCTGCCGCAAGTCTTACAAGTGCTGCTTCTCCTTGTTTGGTATGCACATAGTGTTCTACCATTCGCTCAGCAACAACTGCCAATGAAATACTTAATAAAATAATAGAAACCTCTTCTATAAACCCTTTTAAAAATTTGGGACGATGTACTTCCATATTCGTTGTTACTTATGTTCTGATTTTAATAATTGAATTAATTTATGATTTTCAGCTTTTGCCAATTTGAGGGCTAGTTGGTACACAAATATTTGGTTATAATATCTTTGTAAATCGTAAATAAACTTTTCTGATTGTAAAAGATTTTTTGTTTCGTTCAAGCTTAGCATAAAATTTAAATAATTGCTAGGTTTATTTAAATCATAGCTTGTCGAGTCAGTCCTCACTTTTCTAATGTAGGTTCCAATTCCGATCGGTAGAATTCCATTGAGTTCAGTGCCAACTTGATCAAAAAAACTATTATTACTTTCTATTCTTTTAAACACTACCTCATAATAATAGGACAAACTGGTTTTTAATTCCTCTTCATCAACATAGCTAAGTAGTCCACTAGACTGCATATTTTTAAAAGAACTATTGTTTACATAGAGTGTAAATGTGGTAGCAATTATATCTGGAATAGATTTAATGGAATCCATTAATTGAGACTCATTGATCTTCTTATTTTTTGATAGATACAATAGATTCATGATTCTATCAAAAGTATGAATGGATGCCTGCTCAGTTGCTAAAATACTATCTATGGTAACTGCGTCTGCTTCTAAATCTTTTAAAATAGCAACTTTATTTTGTTCTATGCGGTGTTCAATAATACTGTGCTCCCTTATATTTTCTGCAAAAAAACCGAGCGTAACGGCTGCAAAAAGCATAATAAACTCGGTGATGTACTCTTTCCAGTTTTTTGGTTTGTGTGAGTGGTGGTGTACTTCCATAGTATTTAATTGCAATGAAAAT
>JACCDP010845263.1_pt1 | contig 15141 bp, 13 predicted proteins | sample 7445841 | NCBI WGS metagenome assembly JACCDP01 (sample SAMN15323441, study PRJNA562643) | freshwater metagenome | isolation source: river surface water | place: USA:Blue River Watershed | collected 2017-08-17 | reverse complement strand
GGCGAGTACTTGTTGCCCGAGGCACCCGGCGCTGTCGAGTGCGACGAGAGCGCCGCCGAGGGGTCACCCTCCTTCTGCCGCACCACCGCCTGGTTCGTCACGCTCCCCGTCCACTGCACCTTGTCCAGCTGCACCGCGCCCAGCGACGCCGTGACCGAGTCGCCGCTGTTCACGAGGCTCAGGTACTGCGCGCCAGTGCCGTACGAGCTGAACTTGAAGGCGCCACCGATGTTGCCGAAGCGCGTCGCATCGCCGCCGCCGAAGATCACCACCGCCCGCCCCGGCGGCAGCACGAACGCCGGGAAGGTGAAGCGCACTCCCTTCGTGTTCGACAGCGTCACGCCCTGAAGGTCGAGGTTCTTGCGCGTCGTCGCGTTGACCAGCTCGATGAACTCCTCGTCGTCTTCGGCGCGCTTGCGGGTGCCGTCGCCGTTGACGTCGACCGCCAGCTTCGCCGCGGTGTCGCAGGTCGCCATCCCGTCCGGGCAGGCGCTGGGCGGGTCGTAGAGCACCTCGTTGATCACCAGGTCGCCCGCCGAGGGCGCCACCGGCCGGCCACCCGAGCACGAGCAGGTCGCGTCGAACGGATTGCTCACGCAGGCCTCGGGAATGCACTGCCGGCTCGTCGAGCCGCCCACGCTGATCGCCGAGCAGGCGAAGCCCGCCGGGCAGGCCGTCGACGAACAGTCGCTGCCGCAGAACGATTCGCCGCGCTGCGTCGTGAGGCACAGTCCGCTCGTGCACTGGTCGACGCCGAAGGTGCACGGGTCGCAAAGCCCAAGGCCCGCCGTCGCCGTGAACGCGTGCGTCTCGCTGCAGGCCCAGCCGTCGCACGCCTCGCCCGTCGGGTCGTCGTCGTCCAGCGCGCAGGCCTTGTAGGTCACCTGGGCGCTTTCTCCCGGTCCCAGCCGCAGGTTCGGAATGACGCCGCGCCACGTCTCGCCCGAGTCGTAGGTGAGCGGCGCGCTCTGCCAGTCGTCCTCGGTCGGCTCCGCGACGGTCGTCCACGAGACCAGCACCCGCGCAATCGGCGTCTCCGCATCGGTCGCCTGCGCCACGATCGCGTAGTCGCCGCCGCCCGACTGGTTCGTCAGCTCGTTCACCGCCACCGTCGGCGTCGAGTACTCGGCGGGGCAGTTTGCCTGGCCACCGTGGAACACGATGCTGATGGTCCGCGCGGCCGACCGGTTCAGCGCGTCGGTCGCCGTCACCACGAACGAGTGCTCCGCCTGCTCCTTCTGCTTGTCCGTCGGCGTCCACGCGAACGAGATGCGGCGGGCCTCCACGCCCAGTGAAGCGCCCCAAGTGACCGGGTCCGGATCGAACGCGAAGTCGATGGCCGACGACGTCTGGAGGTCCTGCCACTCGAGCACGAACTTCACCTGCGCCTCGGCCGGGTCGACGACGTAGCGGTCGGGCGAGACCAGCTCGGGCCCCGCGTCGCTCGTCACCTTGATGTTGATGGTCTCGGTGTCCGTCGACGTCCCGTCGTCGACCTCGAAGGTGAGCGTCGTCAAGCCCACCTGCGCCGGGTTCGGCGTCCAAGAGAAGCGCGCCAGCTTGCCCTCGATCTGCACGAGCTGCGCCCCGCGGGGCTGCGGCGAGACCGCGAAGGTGAGCTGGCTGCTGTCGGGATCCGTGGCGGCGACGTCGAACTCCAGCGTGGTGTTGGCCGTCAGCTCGTGGTCCCGCAGCGTCAGCAGCTGCGGAGGCATCTGGGAACAGCCCCACAGCGCGGCCACGAGGGCCAGCGGGGCGAGCCGCACGAGCGGACTCCGGGGGGCGATGTGAGGCACCGGCATGCGCATGCTCCTGCCCACGAAACGGGCCGTCGCAAAGGTCGCAAAGTACCACTTCGCCGTGAAAAAGCGGGCCGTTCGAGCGCCTCACGGCGGGTAGAGTGCGCCCCCCGTTCAAGCCCCTCCCGAGGTGTCCGATGCCCCCCGAGATCCGTGAAGCCGCCACGGTGGTGCTGTTTCGCGAAGGCCCCTGCGGGCGCGAACTCTTCTGGGTGCGCCGAAGCCGCGAGGTCTCGATGGGCGGCGGCTTCTACGCCTTCCCCGGCGGCCGAATCGACGCCGCCGATGCCGACCTCGCCGCGCTCCACGGCATCGAGCCGGCCCGCATCAGCGCTCTGCGGGAGCTGTTCGAGGAGACCGGTGTCCTGCTCGGAAAAGGCTCTTTTCAGGGTGGTATCGACGCCGCACGTCGCGATCTGCTGGAGGGCCGGCGCACCTTCGCCGAGCTGCTGAACGACCACCGGGTCGTCCTCGCGCCCGAGGCGCTCCACGACGCCGGACGGTGGGTCACGCCGCCCTACCTGAAGGTCCGCTTCGACGCCCGCTTCTTCCTCGCCGAAGTGCCCGACGACCAGCATCCCGTCGTCTGGCCGGGCGAGCTCGCCGACGGCGAGTGGGTCCGTCCCGCCGATGCCCTCGCGCGCTGGTCGAATGGCCGCGCGCTGCTCCATCCGCCCGCCCGACACGCACTGGAAACCCTTCGAGACATGGGCTTTCCCGACTGCCTCCCACGCCTCCGCGAGCCGCCACACATGATCGATCACGTGGCCCAGCGCATCGACTTCCAGCGCCACATCTTCGTCTTTCCTGTCCGGACGCCCACGCTGCCGCCCGCCACGCACACCAACACCTATGTCGTTGGCGATCGGGAGCTCGTCGTCATCGACCCCGGCTCGCCGTACTCCGACGAGCAGGCGCGCCTCGAGACCTTCCTGCGCCTTCTTCAGGCCGAGGGCCGCGTCGTGAGGGAGATTCTCCTCACCCACGAGCACCACGATCACATCGGTGGCGTGACGGCCCTGCGCGACGCGATGAAGCTCCCCGTCCGGGCCCACCGAATCACGGCCGAGCGCTTGGATTGGCCTCTGAATGGATTCATCGAGGACCGCGAGCTGATCCCGCTTGCCGGCGACGACGTGCCTCGGCTGCGCGCTGTCCACACCCCGGGCCACGCGCGCGGACATCTCTGCTTCTTCGACGAGCGGACCGGCGCGCTCATCACCGGCGACATGGTGGCCGGCATCGGGAGCATCGTGATCGACCCGCCGGAAGGCAACATGAGTGACTACATGGCGTCGCTGCGCGCGCTGCGGTCGCTGCCTGTCTCGGCCCTCTACCCGGCCCACGGACCGACCATTCCCGACGGCCCGAGAAAGCTGGACGAGTACATCGCGCACCGCGAACAGCGTGAAGCGCAGGTCTTCGACGCGCTCGTCCGTTCGGGCGGCGGCACCCCGGAAGAGCTTGTTCCCCACGTCTATACCGACGTCGCGCCGGCGCTCTATCCGCTCGCCGCCCGCTCGCTCCTCGCCGTGCTGGGGAAGCTCGTCCACGAGGGCAGGGCGACGCTCACGGGAGACGGGTATCGGCCTGTTTAGCTGGAGAAAACGAGACACCCGCCCGGGCCGGAGCCGGGGCGGGTGGTGGACCACGCGATAGAACTACCCCTCGATGTCCCGGAGGATCTGGTGCGGCTCGCCGGGTCGGTCTCGCGGCTCAAGAACTCGCCGCGGCGACGCTGAGCGCTGCCCGGACCTCTACTTCCCGATGAGCGCGCGCACCACGGTGCTCGCTGCGACGAGCCCGAAGGCGCCCGTCACGAAGCCGGCCGTGCCGTCGATGCGGGTGCGGTGGTCGCACGTGTGGAAGTCGTTTTCCTTGCCGGGGCAGACGCAGAGGAAGCCGGTGCCATGGTCGTACGACAGAGGCTCGGGGTTGTAGCGGCGCTCCGGGGAGAAGACGACCTTGATGCCGCACGGGACCGCCGTGTCGATGCCATGCTTGAGCCGCAGCAGCTTGCGAACGTCCTTCGCGAACGGATCGTTGTAGGTCTCGCACAGTTCGGCGACGCGCACCTGAGTCGGGTCGAGGCGCCCGGCCGCGCCCATGGAGCTGACGACGGGAATGCCGCGCTGCACGCAGGTCGCGAGCAGGTGCAGCTTCGCCTTCATGTTGTCGATGGCGTCGATGACGAAGTCGACCTCTTCACCCTCGGGCAGCAGCGCCGCGCTGGTCTCCTCGTTGTAGAAGTGCGGCTCCGCGACGACCTCGGCGTCGGGGCTGATGAGGCGGCAGCGCTCGGCCATCAACTCGCACTTCGACTTGCCGATGGTGCCCTTCATGGCGTGCAGCTGGCGGTTCACGTTGGTCGCGCAGACCGAGTCGAAATCGACGAGCGTCAGGTGGCCCACGCCGCTCCTCGTCAGCGACTCCGCGGCCCACGAGCCGACGCCGCCCAGGCCGAACAGCTTGACGCGCGCGCTCCACAGCCGCTCCATGCCCGGCTCGCCGAAGAGTCGCGCGGCGCGATCGAATCGGCGGTGCAGCTTGAAGTCGCCGTGCGGCGGCACCGGCGCGGCGGGGACGGGGTCGTGCGGAGCGTTGGGGACGACGACTTCGATGATCTCGCTCATGGGGCGCACCCTAACCCGAACAGGCGTCGGGCGTTGTCTGTCGTGACAGCCGCGAGATGCTCGAGCGACACGCCCCGCGCGGCCGCCATGGCCTCGAGGTTGCGAACGAGATGGGCCGGCTCGCAGCGCGCCGGGCGATGGGGCGCGGGCGTCTGGTCCGGCGCGTCCGTCTCGGCGAGCAGGCGGCCCTCCGGTACCGCGACCAGGCTCGCGCGCACTTTTCTCGCGTTCGGATAGGTCACGGGCCCCGCGAAACCGAACATGACCGGATGGTCAAGAAATCGCTTCAGCACTTCGGCGCCGCCGCCGTAGGAGTGGATGACGCCGCCATGCGGTAGGCCGGTCTCGTCCAGCAGCCGCGCGAGCCGGTCGTAGGTCGTGGGGCCGCGCGCGTGAAAGATGACGGGCAGGGCGTGACGCCGCGCGATGGCGAGCTGCGCGCGAAGCAGCTGCTCCTGTCGCTCCAGCGGCGCCTTCGCGAGGTCGATGGTCGCATCCAGACCGCATTCGCCGATGGCCACGGGGCGCGATCGCGCGACCTGCGCTTCGAGCCGCTCCATCAGCGCGTCGTCGTCGGCCTCGTCGCAAGCGGGCACGGCTACAGGATGAATGCCAAGCGCGGGATGGATGCGAAGCCCGTCCGCCGCCCCCTTCGCCAGCGCCACGATCCGCGACCAGCTCGCCTCATTCACCGCCGGAACGACGATGTCGCGGACGCCTGAAAAACAGGCGCGTTCGAGCACGGCCGGGCGATCGGTGTCGAACTCGACGGCGTCCAGATGGCAGTGCGAATCGAACACGCGATGACGCTCAGACGATGCGGAAGTGTTCCTTCAGCGTGCAGCGGCGCTCGCGCGTGTAGGTCAGCGCGGTGGTGAGGCCGTCGCCCGAGGAGCCGGCGATGGTCCAGGCGGTGTGGCCTTCGCCGTTGTAGCCGAGGCCCGCCACCGCAGGGCCGTTCTTGATGAAGATCGAGGTGTTGACCCGCGACGCCATCTCGCTCAGGTGGTCGATGTTCCGCGAGTGCATGACCGCGGTGTGGAAGAAGCCGTGCTCCGCGCGCACTGCGGCGGCAATGGCCTCCTCGACGTTGCGCACGCGCACCATCGGGAAGACGGGCATCAGCATCTCGATCTGAACGAGCGGGTGGGCCTCGTCGACCTCGGCGATGAGGAGGCGCGTCTCGTCCGGCACCGTGATGCCTGCCGCCTTCGCGATGACCGCCGCGTTCTTGCCGACGAAGTCGCGGTGCGGGTGGTCGTCGACGATGACCAGCTTCTCGATCTCGCGCAGCTGCCGCGCGTTCAGCTCCACCGCGCCCGAGCGCAGCATCACGCCTTTGAGCTTGTCGGCGACGCTGTCGACGACGAACAGCTCCTTCTCGACGATGCAGATGATGTTGTTGTCGAACGAGGCACCCAGCACGACGTCGCGGCCGGCCTGCTCGATGTCGGCGGTCTCGTCCACGACCACGGGGGGGTTGCCCGGGCCGGCGCAGATGGCGCGCTTGCCGCTCGCCATGGCTGCCTTCACGACGGCGCCGCCGCCGGTCACCACGATGACTCGGATGCCGGGGTGCTTCATCAGCGCCTGCGCGCTGTCGAGCGTCGGCTCGGCGATGCAGGTGACGCAGTTCTCGGGGCCGCCCGCGGTGACGATGGCGTCGTTGAACTCCTCGACCAGCTTCCGGGAGACCTTTTTCGCGCCTGGGTGGACGTTGAAGACGACGGTGTTGCCGCCCGCCAGCATCGAGATGGCGTTGTTGGTGACCGTCTCGGTCGGGTTCGTCGACGGCGTGATGCTGCCGATGACGCCGAAGGGCGCCCGCTCGTGCAGCGTGAGGCCGTGGTCGCCAGTCATGGCGATGGGCTTCAGAATCTCGGGCCCGGGGGTCTTCAGCGCGGCCAGCTGGTTCTTCTTGATCTTGTCCTCGACGCGGCCGAGGCCGGTCTCCTGCACCGAGAGCGTGGCCCACTCGGCGGCGCGGTCCGCCACCACGGCGCGCATGGCGCGGATGATCTTGAAGCGGGTCTCGAGGCTCGTCTGGCCGAACTCTTCGAAGGCGTGGCGGGCGGCGTTCACCGCCTCGTCGAGCGTGTCGAAGACGCCGCGACGGCCACGGGCGGGTCCACGCGACTTCGCTCCGGGCGAGTAGACGGCGCGCGCCTTCTCGGGGCCGGCGGCCTGCGCGATGGCGGCGGTTGCGGCGGCACGGGCGCCAGACTCGCTGCCACCCATCTCGCGGCGAATCTTCTCGACCACCTTCTCCACCAGGACGTCGAGCTGCGCGTTGTCGAGGACGCTCATCGAAAACCCCTGAAATCAAGGGCCACAGGCGCGTTGCCGGGGGCGGCAGCCGCGGTTCCTGTGGCCCGAGTCGAAAGCGCTAGGACTTGGTGTAGGTCACCTTGCCGTCCACGGCGACCTCGTCGACGATGGCCATGATCGTGGCGTCGACCGGACGGTCCTTGGTCACCACGGTCTGGCGTGCGCTCGAGCCCGAGGCGTAGAGCACCAGCTCGTCCACGCCTGCCCCGACGGCGTCGATGGCGACCACGAGGCCGCCCGTTGCCTTGCCTTCGGCATCCGCCGCGCGCACGAGCAGCAGCTTGAGCCCCTCGAGCTCAGGCTCCTTGCGCGTCGCGACGACGGTTCCCACCACTCGGCCGAGCAGCATGCGCTACCCCATCGCGTCGAGAGGGACGCCACCGGTGCGGCGCGCCCCCTCACGCGCTGACGACTACTTCGACTTGGTCGGAACGCTCTTGCGGCCCAGCGGCAGGACGTCGTCGATGTTGGCGTGCGGGCGCGGGATGATGTGGACGCTGACGAGTTCGCCCACGCGCTCTGCGGCGCGCGCGCCGGCCTCGGTGGCCGCCTTGACCGCCGCGACGTCGCCGCGAACGATGGCCGTCACGAGCCCGTTGCCGACCTTCTCGTAGCCGACGAGCTCGACCTTGGCGGCCTTCACCATCGCGTCCGAGGCCTCGACCATGCCCACGAAGCCCTTCGTCTCGATCAAACCCAGTGCGTCAGCCATGACACTCTCCGATTGCGGTCGCCGGCGGGCGCCGCGGATTCAAACAGCGTTTTCGCCTACTTGGAGGCGGGTTCCTTGCCGGTCACGCCCTCGAGCGCCTTGATGGCGGCCTTCTGGGCCTCGTCGATGTTCGCTTCGTCGCCGGCCATGTAGAGGCGGCCGAAGGCGCCGAACGGCGTCATGTCGACCAGCTTCACGTTGGCGGCCTTTTCGGCCTCGTTGGCGGCCAGCGCGGCGTAGGCGGCCGGCTCGCACTCCATGATGAAGAGGCTCTGGCCCGGCTCGATCATCGAGCCGAAGCGGATCTTGTCGATGATCATCGCGTGGTAGGGCTCGATGGCGCGGATGACCTGATTCGACACGATCTTCGGCTTGATGCGGTCGTCCTGCTTGACGCCCAGGTGGCCGAGAATCGCCTCTCCGGCGTTGTGGACCTCGCCCTTGTCGTCGTGGTGAACCTCGAGCATGCCGAAGGCGCGCTCGACGACGAGGGTGGCCGGGGTGACGCGGGTCGCCTTGAGCGCGGCGTCCATCGTCTTGTGAATCGCCATGCCGGGCGCGATTTCGATGAAGAGCGAAGCGACGCCGGGGACGGGGAAGAAGCCGCGGCTCGTGGTGCAGAGCAGGGCCGAGAGCTGCGGCTGAAGCGAGTCGAGGAAGACGTACGCGCGAAGTGAGGTCGCCAAGGGGGCCTCCGGCCAACGTGTGAAAATGCTGAGCGGCTTCTAGCGAATGACCTCGGCGGTGACAAGAACGAAACGGCTGGCGGTTCAGCCCAGGTCGTCGAAGCCGAACTCTGCGAGCCGGCGAAAGAAGGTCGCCTTCGAGACGCCCAGCGCCTCCATCGCCCCCTTCCGATCGTCGCCGAATCGCTTGAGGGCCTGCCTGTAGGCCTCGCGCTCGAGGTCCTCGATGCGGGGGACGGAGGTTCGGCCCCGCCTCGCCGTGGGCGGCCGGAGTACCAGCTCCTCCTCGGTGATGACAGGGCCGCTGCGCTGCAGGAGCGCCAGCTGGACGGCGTTGCGCAGCTCGCGCGCGTTGCCGGGCCACGGGTGCGCTTCGAGCTTTCGGATGGCGCCTTGCGAGAAGGTGACGCCCATCTCGGCGGGTGCGAACTGGCCCACGAAATGCTCGGCCATGGGCAGCACGTCGGCGATGCGCTGGCGCAGCGGCGGCAGTTCGATGGTCGCGACGCAGAGCCGGTAGAACAGGTCTTCGCGGAAGGTGCCGCCCTCGACGGCGGCGGTCAGGTCGTGGTGCGTGGCGCTGACGATCCGCACATCGACGGTAATCGCCCGGTTGCCGCCGACGCGCCGGATTTCGCCGCGCTCCAGAACGCGCAGCAACTTCACCTGCACATCGAGCGGGAGGTCTCCGATCTCGTCGAGGAACAGCGTTCCTCCGCTCGCCTCCTCGAAGGCGCCGGCGCGGGCCCGGTCTGCTCCCGTGAAGGCGCCCTTCTCGTGGCCGAACAGCTCGCTCTCGACCAGCTCCTTCGGGAGCGCGCCGCAGTTGAGCGCGACGAACGACCCGGCGCTGCGCGGCGCGAGCAGGTGCAGCGCACGGGCGACCACCTCCTTGCCCGTGCCGGTCTCGCCGTGAATCGCCACCGGAATGCGCCCCGCCGACAGCCGGCGCACCTGCTCGATCACCGGCAGCATCGCCGGGTCGCGGGAGACGAGCCCCGGCAGCGCTTCGTCCGCAGGGGCGTCGGGACCGGCCGCCTGCTCGAACGACAGGAGCGTCTCGCCGACCTGGAGCTGAGCCCGTCCGCTCAGGAAGGCCTCGGCGACGCGCAGGCCGTTGACGAAGGTGCCGTTCTCGCTGCGCAGATCGGTGATGCGAAAGGTGCCGTCCTTGAAGCCGATGCGGCAGTGCTCGGCCGAGGCGCAGCGGTCGTCGAGCGCCACGCCGCCCTTGCGGGGCTCGCGGCCGATGACGAGGCGGAGGCCCTCGTCTGCGGGCAGGTCGAGTACGTGCTCGCCCGAGGCGTTGCGCAGGCGCAGTCGGGCCGGTACGGCGGAGCTGTTCCGGCGAAGCCGTTGGGTGCGTCCGGACGCGGCGGCGTGCGCTCCCGTCCGCTCCGCATCCGGGCTGGCGGCGTGCGCGCTGAAGACGAGCACGTAGGCGCCCAGCCTCAGTTCGTCGCCGTCGCGCAGGGAGAGGCCCCCGTCGTCGGCGACCCGTTTGCCCACCGGGGTGCCACGCCCCGAGCGGTCGACGACGCGCCAGCCGTCGCCGGCGCGCACCAGTTCGCACTGCACGCGGGAGACGGCGCGGTCTGGGAGAATCAGGTCGGCCTCGACGCCGCGACCGAGCCGGATGCGCTCGCCCTGGAGGGGGGCCCGGAGCTGGAGCTCTCCGTCGCGAAGGAACAGCAGTTCTGCCATTGCAGACCACCTCATGTGACCAAGGACGCGCACTCCCTATCACGACGCGGGCGTTGCCGCCCACGGCCCTCGCGCGCTAGAAACGGGGCCATGCCCAAGTTCCCTTCGCTCGAGTGGTGCGAGAGCCTCGTCGCCGTGTTGACCGACGAGCCGTCCGTCGGCGCGGTGGTGCGCGAGTGGGGTGGCCGGAGCATCGGGGTGGTCATCGGCCGCGACGCAGGCCTCGAGCGCGACTTCTGCGTCTTCGCGAGGCCGCACGCTGCAGAGCCGAGGCTGCTCGAGCTGACGCTGTGCGAGGACGAGGACGACCTTGAGCTGGAGTCGCCCGACTATCTCTTCCGTGCGCCGCTCGGCACCATCCGGCAGCTGATCTCGGGGAAGGTCGAGCCCCTCGAGATCCTCCGTCGCGGGCAGGTGAAGGTCGAGGGCGACCTCGAGTTCCTCATCACCTTCGGCACGCGCCACCAGAAGCTGGGGCAGGCCGCCGTCGCTCGCGTCGATACCGTCTACTGAGTGGCGTCTTTCCAAGGGGCCTCCGATGAGCCGCAAGCCGCTGCCCAGCGCCTCGATCTCGAGCGATGCCTTCTCCGGGCTCGCGGCGCTGCGCGATGCGGCGCCGGTTTCGTCGGAAAGCGCGAGGCAGGACGCGCGGAAGCCGGACGTCCAGACGGGGCCTGCGCGGGCCGTCGTTCGCCTCGAGCGCAAGGGGCGCGGCGGCAAGGAGGTGACGGTCGTCTCTCACCTCGCGCTGAAGGAGCGGGAGCTTGAACAGTGGCTGAAGGCGTTGAAGGCGGGGCTCGGCTGCGGCGGGCAGGTGGAGGGCGACGTGCTGGTCTTCCAGGGCGATCAGCGCGACCGCATCGGCGTCCTGCTCACGGCTCGCGGCGTAGGCAGGTTGACGCTCGGGTAGCGCGTCACGCTGCCGTCCGGCGGCTGGTTTTCGACTATGCTCGCGGACCTTTCGAGGTGCGGGAAATGCGGTCAGACCGCGTGCGGACGCCGGGAGAAGCAGCGTGAGGGCGGTCGACCTGGAGTCGCTTCGGCGAGACCTCGTCCGCATCGTCGGCGCGCGGCACGTCACCGCCGGTGACGCGGTCCGCACGGTCTACGGGTTCGACGCCTGGCCACGGTCCCAGTTGTGGCGTCGTCGCGGGGCGGCCCGCTTCCTGCCCGATGTCGTGGTCTGGCCGGGCACCACCGACGAGGTGGTGCGCATCGTCCGTTATGCCCGTGAGCGGCACGTCCCGATCACCGCGTACGGTGCCGGCTCGAACGTCGTCGGGGGGGCGCTGGCGGTGCGGGCGGGCATCACCGTCGACTTCAAGCGGCTGCGGCAGCTGCTCTCTGTCGATTTGGCGGGCCGGCAGGTGACGGCGCAGGCCGGCATCGTCGGGCAACGGCTCGTCGATGCGCTGGAGCGGCAGGGGCTGACGCTCGGACACCGTCCCGACTCCCTCGCACACTCGACGCTGGGCGGCTGGGTCTCGACGCGCTCGTTCGGCGCGTCGAGCAGCTTCGACGGCGGCATCGCCTCCCAGGTGGTCGGGCTCACGGCGGTCGCAGGAACCGGCGAGGTGCTCCGCACGGGCGTCGGACGCACCTCCGGGCCCGACCTCGTGCAGCTGCTGTGCGGCTCGGAGGGCACGCTCGCGCTCATCACGGAGGCGACGCTGCTGGTGCGGCCGAAGCCCGTTTCGAAGCGCTCGCGGCGCTTCCGGTTCCGGCACGGCGATGCCGGCCTCGAGACGATGCGCCTGCTGATGCGCGCCGGGCTGAGACCCCATCGCCTGACGATGACCGACGCCGTGGCGGACTGGATCGACGAGGGGCACCTCGCGGGCAACGACGCACCTGCCGGCGTCGCTGCGGATCTGGTCGGGTCGGTTCGCCATCGAACCACGGGGCTGCTGCTGACGATGCCCGCGCTGCTGCGCCGTGCTGCCGAGTTGACCACCGGCGGCGTGACGCTGGAGGTCGGCTTCGAGGCCGCCCATCGGGCTGAGGTCGACGCTGCTCTGGAGCAGGCCGCCGACCTCGTCGCCCAGCGGGGCGGCACGCCACTCGGCGAAGTTTCGGGGCGCAGCGTTCGTCCGGGCGCGCGGGCCCCCTTCGTCTCGGGGCCGGTCTTCGCTGGCAACGGTTGGATGACGTCGCTGGTCGTCGGGGCCACCTGGGAGCGGCTGCCCAAGGTCGCCGACGCGATGCGCCGTGCCGTGAAGGGCGACCTGCTGCTGGGCCAGCGGTGGCGTCATGCCGCGTCCGATGGGGCGGCGCTCGAGCTGGTCGTGGCGGGGCCGGCGTTCGATGCCGAGCGTGCGGAAGCCTCGATGGAGGAGGCGGTTCGAGAAATTCTCCGCGCCGCCCAGCAGGCCGGCGCCACGGCGTCGCACCATCAGGGGATCGGCCTCGAGCGCGCCCGACTGCTTCCCGACGAACTGGGCGATCCCGGGATGAGACTCCTGCGCGCGATGAAGGCGGTGTTCGACCCCGCAGGCATACTCAATCCCGGAAAGTTGTTGGGATAGAACATCCATGGATAGAGCATCATCCGATCCTTTCGCCCAAGCCCTGGCCGCTGCCTCCTCCGACGAGGCCGCCGTGTCGGGAGCGGCTGCTCAGGTCGCTCCGCGCTCGGTCGCAGAGGTGGCGCGCCTCGTGTCGATGGCGAACCGGGCGGGCGGGCGTCTTGCGGTGAGCCGACGCCCGCGTCCCGGCGTGGTGCAGGTCGACCTCGCCGCCATGGAGAGGATCGAGGCGCCCGACGAGCGTGGCGGCCTCATTCGCGTCGAGGCGGGCACCACGGTCGAGGCGGTCGAGGCGCGTGCGCTGAAGGCGGGCCTCACGCTGGGGACTCTGCTGCCGTCGGTGATGCACAAGCGTGTCGGCGCGTGGCTCGCCGGTCCGACGCGGGGCGAGCGGGTGGTTGCGCCGGGGCGCCTGGAGAGCGCGGCCATGGCGCTGGAGGCGGTGCTCGCCGACGGCGGGGTCTACCGCTCGCGCGAGGTGCCGGCGCGCTCCACCGGACCCGATTTGGACCATCTGTTCCTCGGGGCCGAAGGACGGTTCGGCATCATCACTGGGGTCACCTTGAGGCTTCTGCCCCGCGCTGTGGCCGAGGCTGCGGCGAGCCGCACGGCGGTGGGCGTTATCGAACTCGTGGAGGCCGCTCGCCAAGCCGTCGCCTCGGGTCTCTCGCCCGCGGAGATGCGCTGGGACAGGGCCCGCGGCACGGTCGATGCGCGCTTCATGGGCAGCGGCGCCGCTGCGCGCGCCCGCCATTTCGGAGAGGCGTCGATCGGCGGCCGCGAGCTTCACGCGCACCTCGAGGTGGCCGGCGACTGGAGCGCCTGGGCTGCTGCCAGCCCGCTGCGGCCCGACGCTGTGCTGTTCGCCGCTCTTCACTCCGGCGGCGCGTTCGGCGCCCTCGAGTTCGCCGATGTCGCCGATGCCGAGCGTGCCGCGCGCCACGCGGACCACATCGGCTTCACCATCGTCTCGCCGCGGCGCCTGCGCCGTCCCGTGCAGGAGAGTTGGCCGGGCGGCCGCGCAGGGCTTCTGTCGACGCTCGCCGAAAACATCGATCCTCGTGGGGTCTTTGCGTCGACCTGAGCGCCCGGGCATCCTATCGGCGCTTGCGCCTGCGCAGCATCGTCAGCGCGAGCAGGCCGAGCGGCAGGGCGGGCAGGGTCGCGCAGCCTCCACCGCTCACCGTCAACCCGTCCTTGAGACCGTCGGCGTTGCCATCGATGTCGCACGCATCGCCCTTGCCGTCGCCGTCGACGTCCTTCTGTTCGGGGTCGGGCTCGAAGCGGCACAGGTCGGCCGCGTCGGTCACGCCGTCTCCGTCCGTGTCGACGACGTCGCATGCGCCGCCCTCGCAGCTGTCGGGGCTTTCACGCTGGCAGGCCGAGGAGCAGCCGTCGCCGAACCCCGTGTTGCCGTCGTCGCAGGTCTCGCTCCCGGAGATGAACGAGTCGCCGCAGACGGGAAGGAACGAGCCGCCGTCGCGCAGCTGGCCCAGCATCACGACGGGGCTCGCCTCCATGGCTTCGGCGAAGCGGTCGCTCTTGCTGCCGGTCCGGTCGTCCGTGCCTGCCACGTCGACCAGCGCCTCCGCGAGGCCGGTGAATCCAGAGGAGAAGGCGGCTGCAGCGAAACGAACGCGTCCTCGCGACGTCGTGCCCAGCTCCGCGAGGCGGACGAAGGCGTCGATGAACAGGTCGTCGGTGCCGTTTTCAGCGCTTCCGGCCCAGACCAGGTGAGCGCGCGCGGCGAAGGCGTTGCTCGTTCGTATGGTCGCGCTCCGGCCGTTCGAGCCGTCGACGCTGCGGACGTCGACGCGGCCGGTGTCGCCGGGAATCATGGTGATTTCGAGCTCGAAGCCGGGGTTGCCATCGACTGCGTTCGGGTCCAGGCCGGCGCCGTACTTCAGGTCGGTGTCCAGCAGGATGCTGACGCCGCCCCCTGCCGGTGGTGCGCGATCGAGCCGCACACGAACCAACAGGCGGTCATCCGCAGCGTCGGGCGCCTTGTCGACGAGCGCGAAGACGGCACGCGCACCGAAGCTGGTCGAGACGAGGTCCGGCGCCTCCACCGCAGCCCCGGCGGGCAGGTCCGAGGCGGCCTCGACGCCCGCCAGGGGGAGTGCCCGATACGGAAGCTCTGCTGCGGCGGCATCGTCCGCGCCAATCGGGAACGCCGCGCCGTTTGCCGTGACGAACCCGTCACCGTTGGGGTCGAGGATCTGCGTGGCCGAAATTGTGGCCGGTGAAATGATCTTTCCTGGCACTGCTGCGGCCGGGAGCCCGAGGGCAACGAGCGCCACGGAGAGCAGGCTTCGAATCGTCAGCGGCTTCATGGGCTGCTCCTGCGCGACTTCGACTTGCGTTCGACCGGCGCCTCGGCAGGGGCCGGCGGCTTGACGGGGACGGGGGCCGATTCGAACTGGATGGTGAAGCGACCGGCCTGGGTGTCACCCTCTGGCTGGACGGTGCCCAGCGCCTTCGCCTCCGCGACGCGCTTCTGACCGACGCCCTTCTTGCGAAGCAGCTTCAGCACCGCCGCGAGCCGCTTCTCGGCAGCAGCCTGATTCGCCTCGACGCTGCCCTGGTCGAAAACCTGCAGTTCGAGACGCACGTTCGCGAACTCGGGATGGGCCTTCAGCGCCCGCGCGACGGCCTCCAGAGCCGGCTGCGAGACCCGCTCGAGTTCGTGCTTCGCGGAGAAGACCGGCGGCTCTGCGAGGACGATGGCGTTGTCGACGAGCGCGATGCCCTGCG
>JACCDP011267121.1_pt1 | contig 15147 bp, 14 predicted proteins | sample 7445841 | NCBI WGS metagenome assembly JACCDP01 (sample SAMN15323441, study PRJNA562643) | freshwater metagenome | isolation source: river surface water | place: USA:Blue River Watershed | collected 2017-08-17 | reverse complement strand
CCTGGTAGTTCGACCAGGAGGACCTCGTCGCCCGCCTTGAAGGGGATGGAGCCCGTGATCGCATCTCCCTGCTCAACTTCAGCACGAGCTCGCTCGCCTGCAGATGCGCCGTCCAAGATTTGGACGTCGACACTCCCCGAGAGGCCGCCAACAGAGTCGGTCGGGGTGGTGAGCAGGGTCGCACGCACAAGCGTGGAGGCCCCGGGGTTCGCTGGGAGGGACCAGGGGCTCGGCAGGAGCACGAGGAGCGCGAGGAGCACCCCTGCGGCGATGAGCGGCAGGCTCCCGCGCAGCAGGCCACGAGGCGAGTCGTGAGGCACGCTTCGAGTAGGCATCGCCGCTATGGTAGCCGCCCCATGCGAGGCGTTTACGAAGCGGCCGTAGACTCGGCCTATGCAGAGTGAGCAGAGTCCCAACGCGATCCGCATCCTCCGCGAAGGTCAGCGCGTAGAGCTTGACTGGGCGGATGGACACCGCAGCTCCTACGACGCGGTGGCACTTCGATGGCTCTGCCCGTGCGCATACTGCCGAGGTGAGGCTGGCCTCCCTGGCTGGCTCGACGCGAACCCCTCCCTCACCAGTCAGCAGACGACCTTTACCGGCGGAGAGCTGGTTGGAAGCTACGCACTCTGCATCTTCTGGGCAGACGGTCACCGCACCGGCTACTACACCTGGTCGCTGCTGCGCAGCAACTGCGCATGCGCAACCTGTATTGGCGCTCCACATGCCTGAGGCGCCCGAAATCTCGCTCCGCCACGTCGTGAGTCGTGAACTCTCGGCCCTTGCATTCAACGCCCGCGTCCTTCATGAGGCACAGGATGCACGCACCCCGCTCTTGGATCGCTTCAAGTTCCTCGGGATCATCGCCTCCAACATCGATGAGTTTTTCGGCGTTCGTGTCTCGGGGATTCGCGAACAGATTGATGCCGGAGTACACGCCGCCAGTGCAGATGGACGCACGCCAACCGAGCAGATGGAGGCGATTCAAGAGTCTGCCGCGCTCTTGATGGAGGCCGCACAGGGGACATGGTCCGAGCTGAAGGTGGAACTCGCCACACGAGGTCTCTCAATCGTGAGCTGGAACAGCCTCGATCACACAACGCAAGGGCAGCTCTCAACTCGCTTCAGACAGGAGATCTTCCCTGTGCTCACGCCGCTCGCGATCGATCCCGGGCACCCCTTCCCCTACGTCAGCAGCCTCAGCCTCTCCCTCGCAGTGCAGCTACGAGACCCAGAGCGTGGCGAGCGATTCTTCGCACGCGTCAAGGTGCCGCAGATCCTGGCGCGGCTCGTGCAGATTGGCGACGGTCGCGCAATCCTCTTGGAGGATCTGATTCGTGTGCACCTGGATCAGTTGTTCGTTGGACATGAGCTGATTGGGGCGCACGCCTTTCGAATCACGCGCGACGCGGACATCGAAGTTGAAGAGGGGGAGGCGGATGACCTCCTTGCAGCCATTGAGGAAGAGCTGCGTCAGCGTCGTTTCGGAAAGGTTGTCCGTGTCGAGATCGAGGCAGCGGCGCCGAAGGAGGTGCGCGAACTGCTCCTCGCCGGTTTCGAGCTCCGGCCCGACGCCCTCTCTGACGTAGACGGCGTCTTAGACCTCACCGTCTGCGGCGAGATTGCCGCTCTGCCAATGCCGGATCTGCGCAGTCCCGTCTGGCAGCCAGTCACTCCTCAGCGAATCACGACGAGTCCACGCGCCAGTGACGGCGGGACCGATCTCTTTCAGGTGGTACGAGGAGGCGACCTCTTCATGCACTACCCCTATGAGAGCTTTGACGCGAGCGCAGAGCGACTCTTCCAACAGGCGGCGACGGATCCGGATGTGCTCTCGATTCGCTCCACGCTCTACCGGACGGGGGCGAATTCGACCATTCCCGGTCACTTGATTCAAGCGGCACGCGCAGGCAAAGAGGTCGTGGTTCTGGTGGAGCTCAAGGCGCGTTTCGATGAAGCGGCAAACATCGAATGGGCGAGAAGGCTAGAAGAGGCGGGTGCGCACGTCATCTACGGGATGAGCGGCCTCAAGACGCACTGCAAGGCGACGCTGATTGCGCGACGAGAAGCAGGTGAGATTCGCCGCTACGTACACCTCTCCACGGGGAACTACAACCCTCGCACCGCTCGGCTCTATACCGACCTCTCCCTCTTCTCGGTGGATCCCGCGCTTGGAGCGGACTTGAGCGCGCTCTTCAACTATCTGACGGGGCTCTCGAAGCACGCCGATTACCAGCGCCTCCTCGTTGCGCCGACGAGGCTCCGCGACGCACTCCGTGAGCGCATTGCCGCCGCAGTAGAAGATGCCGCTCGTGGAGGGAGCCCATACATTGCGGCAAAGGTGAATGCCCTCGTCGACACGGAGATGATCCACCTCCTTGATGATGCGGCCTCGCGAGGCGTCCGGATTGACCTGATCGTCCGCGGGATGTGTGGACTGATTCCCGATCCTGAACGGCACAGCGGACGCCTTCACATTCGTTCGGTGATCGGTGAATTCCTGGAGCACAGTCGTCTCTATCACTTCAACATTGCAGACCGCGTGGAGTGGTACGCGGGCAGCGCAGACCTAATGGACCGCAATCTCGACCGTCGCGTTGAAGTGCTCTTCCCGCTGCTTGATCCAACCTCGATCGCACGCTCAGAGGAGGTGCTCCGCGTGCTGCTCGCGGACTATCGCAACAGTTGGATCCTGCAGTCAGATGGAGCATGGCTCCGCCGTGAGGCTCTTGAGCCAGATGTCGCGGGAGGCTCTAGCTTTGCTGAGTTCAAGCAGCTCGCCATCAACGCCGCAGCTGCGGCGACAGCGGAAGCCGCGGCGATAGCGGAAGCCACGGTGTAACGGATGGGACGAGAGCGAGAGTTGAAGTATGTCGCTCGCTCCCCTGAGCCGCCCGCCATCCCGGCCGGCTGGAGCCTAGACCAAGAGCGGGAGCCGGTAGAGATCCTTGACACCTATTTGGACCACGCCGCTGCACTCATCACCCGTGGCTGGGCGCTGCGGCGGCGAGAGGCTGCTGGTGCACCGACGCGATTCACCCTCAAGCGGAGTACGCAGCGTACCGGTGCGTATGTACAGCGCGATGAGCTTGAGATTGCGAGTGTCGTGATTCCACCCGAGATCATCCGAGAGATCGGCACGCAGCTCGCATCGGAACTCCGCCCTGTTGCGCAGATGCAGCAGCGCCGACGAAGTTGGCCTCTCAAGAGAGCAGGGAGGCTTGTGGCGGATCTCACTACGGACGAGATTCGCTCGGGAGGCGCGGCGTGGTGTGAGATGGAGATTGAGTTCGTGCCTTCTCTCAGTGATCAAACCGCTGAGGAGCTTGCGCACGAACTTGAGGCGTTCTTCAGCAGCAGCGATGCGCTATCGCCGAGCCGTCAGTCCAAGTTTGAGGCCGCTATCGCTGCGCTCTGACCAAGTCGCCGAGCGCGCCACGCCACGTAGAGCCGCCGAGCGCCTCTGCGATGATCACACCCTCGCGAATCCCGCCGCGATCGACACGTAGATCGGTGACGCCGGTCTGTTGAAGAAGTGCCTCCAAAATGGAGAGTCCTGCGGGGAGGAGACGCGCCCGACGCTCTGAGATCGCAAAGGCGCTGGAGATCTCGGCCGACGAGAGCGAGGCGAGCCTCTCCCCCATCAACCGCATGTCCGCTGGTTGAACGGCATGCGACAACAGGGTCTCTGGGACGAGTTTCAAGAGCCGCGTCGCGGTGCCGCCCACCAAGACGAGTTGCGCCGCATCTCCTGCAGGGAGCGCGCTGAAGGCGGTCTGCGCGTGATCCCGAAGCGCACGCCACTCGCGCAGTTTTGGCGGGTCCGAGTAGTTGACCCGCGTCATCAGGCGTGCTGAGCCGATCGAGAACCCTTGCGCCACCGGTGGACGCCCTGGAGTCAGGCGCACGATTTCAGTGGAGCCTCCGCCAATATCTCCAACGAGGAGCGGCTTGGAGCGGTCGTGCGGATGGATGAGGCCGAGCACGGTCAGGAGACCCTCCTCCTCATGTTCAAGAACAATCGGCTCAAGTCCGAGGCGACCGCGAATCTCTTTGATGACGTTTGAGCGGTCTCTTGCACGTCGAAGCGGCTCCGTGGCAACCACCGTAAGAGAACCGGCACCGAGCCTGAGTGCACGTGCGTGAAAGCGTTCAAGCGCTTCGATGACGTCGCTTGTTGCCCTCCCCCCGATCTCTTCGCGGCGCTCTACGAGGCGGCCTAACTCCGACGGGATCGACTCATCTGTCAGTGATCCAAGGCGAACACCGTCGGTCACCGCAACGAGAAGGTGGATGGAGTTAGAACCAATATCCGCCACCGCCCCAATTCGCGTGGGGGAGGCGTTTACGTTTCGTTCACGTGCTGCCCCGCGACCGATGGAGGGGGGGCGCGCGCTGGAGGCGTGGGGGCGTCGTTTCACCCAGCCATCCTAGCGGGGCGCTACGATGTGACGAAGAGACAGGGGGAACCCTGGAAGGAGCAGGCATGAGTGAGGCGAAAGAGCCGGGCAGAGTCGAAAACGAGATCAACGAGATCCTCGCGCGCTCGACGAGCGCTGCTGGCGCAACACCAGCGCCTCAAGGGGCTCGCGATCCGCTCGACCGTGAGTTGCGGCAGATCAAGGAGATCATTGTTCGGATGGGGAGCCTCACCGAGGCGGCGATCCGAGACGCCCTCACCGCCCTCACCACGCACGACGCTGAACTCGCTGAGAAGATCATTGTCAACGACCGCAACATCAATGCGATGCAGCATGAGGTGATCAGCGTGATCACCACGACCATCGCAACCCAGAGTCCCGTAGCACGCGACTTGAGGAATCTTCTGACCATGAATCACGTCGCCTACGAGCTTGAGCGGATCGCAGATCACGCCTCATCGGTGGCAAAGGTGGCGAAGCAGCTCGCCCCTGAACCTGCGCTGCAGCGCTATCTGCACCTCCCAGAGATTGGCGAACTTGCCGCTGCGCAACTGCATGGCGTCCTTCTCGCCCTCGTCGACTCCGACGCCGTGCATGCCCGCGAAGTTGCGGTCAGTGACGATCAGATCGACGCGCTCTACCGAAAGTCATTTGACGAGTGCGTGCTACTGATGGAGGCGGATAAGAGCAACGTGGAGCGCGGAACGCGCCTTCTCTTTGCTGCACACTACCTTGAGCGAATCGGTGATCGAACCACCAACATTGCCGAAGATATCGTCTACCTCGTCTCTGGCGAGGTTGAAGACCTCAATCCGTGAGCGCTGCGAAGGCGGCTCGGACCGAACAGACGCTCTACCTCATCCGCCACGCAGACGCGGGTGATCCCTCAGAATGGATCGGTCCAGATGCTGAGCGACCACTCAGCGGGAAGGGCGTAAAGCAGGCGGCACGCCTTGCCGCCACCATGCTCTCCGCAGGTACTCGACTCGATGTGATTCGTCACTCACCAGCGCGCCGCTGCGCAGAGACCGCCACCGTGCTCTCTGCGGTCCTCGAGGTGGATGCGGTTGCAGATGAGCGACTCATTGATGGTCCACCACTTGCGCAGCTTGCACGAATGTTCGACCAGAAGGACGCCTCGCGCCTCGCACTCGTTGGGCACGAACCGAATCTGAGTCGACTCCTCACTGAACTGACGGGCCTCTCTGGCCTTGTCGTTGAGAAGGGTGCACTGATCAGGATCGACCTGCCAAACGGCGTGAGCGCTGGGGGCGGGCGCCTCGTCACGGTTGCACCACCGTCGCTCTTCCGCGCGCCGAAAGAGGAGCGCTAGCGCGCCTCGCCCTCGACGCAGGCTGCGACGAGTCCAGGGTACGAGAGGTGCTCCAGATCCTTGCGGGTGCGAAGCGTCCAGACAGCGAGCTCAAACCCAGCCGCCTGAGCCTCTGCCACGAACGCGCTGCCGAGAAGGCCCTTCTCTACTGAGATGCCAACGACTCCAATCGAACGTGCGCGCGCAAGCGTGTTTGGTGCTGCGACCTCAACATTGAGCCAGCGCGGCCAGTCAGGGGAGCTCGCGCCAACCTCCCGTAAGGCGACTTCATCAAAACTTGAGATCACCAGCCGCTCTGCGTCGTCACCACGCCACTCACGAATCGTTGGTGCGAAACTCGGGAGAGGTGGCACCTTCAGTTCAAGGTCAAGAAAGAGCGTGCGCGGAAGAGCGGCCAGCACCTCCGAGAGTGCAGGTACGCCGAGACGCTGAAGCTCGTCCGCGCTGATCTCCCGTACCGGCCGCGTGTCAGCGTGCGTGCGCGCCAGGGTCTCATCATGAACCACGACCGGCACCCCATCACGTGAGAAGCGCACATCGAACTCAACGCCGTCAAAGCCCCCACTCAGCGTCGCAAGGAGCGCTGGAAGCGAGTTCTCAGCGTGACCGAACTCGCCACCGTGTGCCCCACGGTGCGCAAGGAGCAAGGGACGACCTGCGTCCCGCGCCGCAACCGAGGCGGGTCGCCGTTCACCACCTGCGCTCACGGATGCGACGCGCTCAGCGCAGCGGTAGGCGGATCGTGAATGTTGTCCCCACACCTACGGTCGAGTCAACCTCAATACTCCCGCCATGCCGAAGGATTGCGTGACGCGCGATCGCAAGCCCGAGTCCAGTCCCAGCACCGCCTACTGAAGGAGCTGCATTTGCAATCCGTTCAACGGTGTAGAAGCGCTCAAAGATGCGTGAGAGGTGCCGTCGCTCGATGCCAATCCCCTCGTCTGAGACCTGGATCTCTACGTACGGATTTGGATCAGCCGCGGCAGCGCGAGAGAGGCGAATGGTGACCCTCCCCTCTGGGCGGCTGTACTTCACACCGTTATGGACAAGGTTGGCGAGTACCTGCCGAAGCCGATCACGATCGCCTGGAACCACCCACGGGCCTATACCGCTCTCTTCAACGAGAATGTCGCCGCCGTGGCGCGTCGCGACGGGGGCGAAGCGTGTCGACACATCTCGCGCAAGCTCAAGCAGGTCGACAGGGGTGCTTCGAAGCGCCACCCCGCCCGCCTCAAGTGTGGCGAGATCAAGCATCTCATCCGCCATTTGCACGAGGTGCAGTACCTCGACCTCGATCTGTGCCGCTCGCTCCTTTGCTCCACTCGCATCGCCACGATCGCCTGCCGTTGCAATGGATTCTGCAAGGAGGCGGATCGTACTGAGCGGCGTGCGCAGCTCATGCGACAAGTTGTCCACAAACTCCGTACGAATCTGACGCAGGCGAACGATCTCCGTCAGGTCACGCAGGAGGATCCAGGCACCGTCATCACCGTCGGGCGCCGCCGTGACCTGCACATGTCGCATCTCGTCGGAGTGCCCAGGCCGAAGATCCCGGAGTGAGATCTCGCCGCGCGAGATTGACCCGTTGAGCGCCTCGCGCGCAAGCTCCTCTAATCGATGATCAACCGTCGCCTCAATCAGCGGCCGACCAAGGAGATCATCGACGTCGCGTGCCAGGATCTCCTTGCAGGCGGGACTCGCCGCCCGGATCGTCAGGTCTGGGAGCACGCGTAGCACGGCATCGTCGGTCGCGTCGAGTAGCGCATCAAGGCGCTGGGCGCGACGCTCAGCTCGCGCCGATTCACGATCTGCACGCTCACCTTCGCGAACGGCACGCGATCTACTGTCGTCAACCTGGTTTCGGCGGCGTCGCAGCCTCCCCGCGAGGATCAGCGCAAGTGCGGTCGAGAGGAGGGTGAAGAGAACCGCTGGATTGAACAGCTCGTTCATCTGGACTGGGGGGCGCCAGAGTACCTCGCTGGGAAACCACGCGCGGCCAGCTCCTCTTCAACCGATTCGCGCTCCGCGCGCTTATGCGCAACGATCCGATCCACAACGTCAGCGAGTGGCACCTCGCTCCGCTCACTCGTTGCACGGAGCGTCATCTCCGCGCCACCCGCATCAAGTGATCGTGGTGAGATGGTCACCGTCCACGGTGCGCCGAGCAGCTCAGCGTCGGCGAACTTCACACCTGGCGACTCTTCCCGGTCATCAACCAGCAGTTCGAGACCGGCACTCGTTGCGGCACTCTCGAGTGAGGCGGCGGAGGCCTCAACGCGTGGATCCTTGTTTGCACCAAGCAGCGCAACCTGCGCGTCAAATGGTGACACGGCGGCTGGCCAGACTAGCCCCTTCTCATCGTGATAGGCCTCCGCCACGCATGCGGCGGCACGTCCAACGCCAATGCCGTAGGAACCCATGATGATCGGACGCTTCGCCCCCGACTCGTCCAGGTACTCAGCCCCGAGTGCGGCCGTATACCGAGTACCGAGCTTGAAGATGTTTCCAACCTCAATCCCCTTCTCCAGACGCACCGGTGCTCCGCAGGTGACACACTCGTCTCCAGGCTTTGCCGACGCCAGGTCCACGATGTGATCCGGGGTGAAGTCTCGTGGGATGTTGACGTTCTTAAAGTGGTAGCCCTCCTTATTGGCGCCAGCAACAAGGTTCGGCGAGGCGGCGACCAGTTCGTCAACCACGACGATCGCCCCCTTCGCACCGATCGGTGAAGCGTAGCCAGGCACCATCTTGGCCGCGATGATCTCCTCTTCGCGTGCGGGACGAAGGTCGCGGGCGCCGATTGCATTGGTCAGCTTCGTCTCCTCCACATCATCATCGCCACGTACGATCGCGACGATCAGTCGATCGTCGCGATCGGCGAAGAAGACCGCCTTCGCCGTCTGTGCCTGCGGGACGCCGAGCAGAGCGGCAAGCGCTTCAATCGTTGGTGCGTTCGGGGTCTCCACCTCTTCACGCTCGAGTGGCGCCGCCGCAACGGGTGTCGCCCTGCGCACGCGCGCGACTTGCCTGTTCGACGCGCTCTGGCATGAGTCGCAAATCACCAGGGTGTCTTCGCCAAACTCACTCGGCGCCATGAACTCATGTGCCTGCGTTCCGCCCATCATGCCCACATCACTCGCCACGGCAATCGTCTTCAGGCCGAGGCGGGCAAAGATTCTCGTGTAGGCGTGGTAGTAGAGCGCGTACGAGTGATCGAGTCCCGCTTGATCGCGATCAGCCGAGTAGGCGTCCTTCATGGTGAATTCGCGCACCCGGATCAGACCGCCTCGCGAGCGTGGCTCATCGCGCCACTTCGTCTGGAAGTGATAGAGCTGCTGCGGAAGCTGCCGCCACGAACTCACGAGCTTGCGGAGGAGGTCGGCAACCACCTCCTCATGCGTCATGGCAAGGACCATGTCGCGTCCGCCGCGATCCTTGAAGCGACCCATCTCAGGGCCAATCTGGTCGTAGCGTCCAGTCTCACGCCAGAGATCGGCCGGATGAACAACTGGCATCAGCATCTCCTGTGCACCGATCGCGTTCATCTCTTCACGGATCACCTGGGTAACCTTCATGTTGACGCGCATGCCAAGCGGAAGGAGTGAGTAGATTCCAGCACCGAGCGGGCGAATGTATCCGGCTCGCAGCAGGAGGCGGTGAGAGGGCATCTCCGCATCGGCGGGGTCCTCACGCAGCGTGCTGAAGAAAAGGTTCCCTATTCGCATCAGGTCATCCTACCCGCGCCGCCCACCTCGCGGCGAAGGAGGGAGGTCAGGCGCTGCGTCGGAGCACGTATCCGATGTTGCGGACCGTCTGCAAGGCCACCGGGCGGGCAGGCGTCGCCTCCACAGCACGGCGGAGGGCGTGCATGTGCACGTCCACGGTACGCGTCTCGCCAGCGTAGTCGTAGCCCCAGACCCGATCCAACAACTGCTCACGGCTATAGACACGACCCGGGTTAGCGATCAAAAAGGCGAGAAGCTGGAAGGCCTTCGGCTTCACATGGACCACGACTCCGCCTCGGAGGATCCGCTGGCCCTCAAGGTCGATCTCTGCTTCACCAATTCGAACCAACCGTTCGCGACTCGGCGCAGGAGTGACCCCGCCACGGCGCAGCACCGCGCGAATGCGGGCCGAGAGCTCACGTGAGGAGAACGGCTTGGTCACATAGTCGTCGGCACCGAGATTGAGTCCTGCGATGCGATCCGTCTCGGATGCCTTCGCCGTCACCATGATGATCGGCACGCTTGAGTTGGTGCGAATCGCACGGCAGACCTCAATCCCACTCATCTCAGGGAGCATCAGATCAAGGAGGACGAGATCGGGTGTGCGTGCCCGAAACGCGGCGAGTCCAGCAGCGCCCGTGGCTGCCTGTTCCACCGTGAACCCTTCGGCGCTCAACGCTTCCGCGAGCACCTCGCGCAGCGGCCGCTCATCTTCAACGAGGAGGATGCGCGCCGTCTCATGCTTCACCACTTCAGCCTCCCGCGTGTACGTTAACAGCGTATGAACGGCGCCTCAGATCGCGCGAAGTGTTGCGATCGCCTGATCAATGCGCGTGAGAGTCGCAGCACGACCAAGGAGTCGCATGCTGTCAAAGAGTGGCGGTGTAGCTGTGCGTCCGGTTGCGGCCGCGCGAAGCGCCATGAAGAGGTCACCCGCCTTCCACCCCTCTCCCTCAGCAAGCGCACGAAGCTTCGCCTCAAGTTCGTCTGGAGCGTCTAGGCGTGGCTCATCCCCTTCGCCAATTTCTTCGGCGATCAACGGTCGTGCAGCCTCAAGCGCCGCGAGTGTCGTCGACGCCTCCCACCGTTTCGGAACAAGGAGTGCCGGATCATGCACCAGCGCATCCAGGAAGAGGAAGTCGGTGAGTTCAATCGCCGATGAGAGGAGAGGGATTCGCTCTCGAATCAACGGGATGAGCGCCGCAATCTCTTCGTCTCGTGCCGGACGACCGAGACGACCATCTGCAGCGGCGAGGTCATAAAAGGGGCGCAGCCGCGAAAGCAGCTCCTCGTTCGTCAACTTCCGAATCCACTGCCCGTTGATCCACTCAAGTCGGGTGCGATCGAACACGGCACCCGCCTTCTGCACATGCTCAAGATCAAACCGTGCCTGGATCTCTTCTACGCTGAGAATCTCGTCCTCGCTTCCCGTCGACCATCCGAGGAGCGCCAAGAAGTTGATGATTGCCTCCTTCAGAAAGCCTTCTGCGCGGTAGTCCGAGATCGCCGTCTGACTCTTTCGCTTGCTCATCTTGGTTCGATCAGGATTCAAGATCAGCGGCAGGTGGGCAAACTTTGGCAGCGGTACCCCAAGCGCCTGGAAGAGGAGGATGTGCTTCGGCGTGTTGGAGAGGTGGTCCTCACCACGGATAACATGCGTGATTCCCATATCGGCATCGTCGACGACCACCGTGAAGTGGTAGAGCGGTGAGCCGTCCGCGCGCAAGATCACAAGGTCGCCGCCGAGCGCCTCTGCGTCGATCTCTACGCGGCCACGGACAAGATCTTCGACGACCACAACGCCAGGCTGAATGCGGAATCTGAGGGCAGCGGGCTCCCCCGCCGCGACACGGCGCGCCGCATCGTCCGCCGCGATCCCCGCGCAGCGACCTGAGTACCGGGGTGGAAGCTTCGCCTTCTCGCGCGCACTCCGCTCCGCATCCAGCTCCGCACTCGTGCAGAAGCAGTAGTAGGCGAGACCCTGCGTGTAGAGCTGCGCCGCTACTTCTGCGTATCGCGCGCTTCGAGCCGATTGTCGGTAGGGGCCACGCCCACCGCGCTCCTCAGCTGCACTGATGATGCCCTCATCCGCCTCCAGACCGAGCCAACGCAGTCCCTCAAGGATGTCGGCCTCATGCTCCGCGGTTGACCGCGCGGTGTCGGTGTCCTCGACACGCACGATGTAGGTACCGCCAGTTCTGCGGGCGTAAAGAAGATTGAAGAGCGCTGTCCGTGCCGTCCCAATATGGAAGGGACCTGTGGGACTCGGTGCAATTCGTACGCGCACCTCGCCACTCATGCAACGACTCCAGTCACACGGTGGAAGAGTCTCTGGTCAACGCTCCCCTGAAGCACATGGACGAGCGCTGCAGGACGCAGCCCGAGCGTCGCGCGGCCGATCGGGCCGTCCAACGTGAGCGAGTCGAGAGAGCTACTTCGCGAAAGGACCGAGACGGGCGCGCCCGGAACGAGGCCACGAGCCTCGAGGTAACTGAGCAGTGCACCATCCGCCTCGGCCGCTTCGGTTACTCGATAGATGGTTGCCGCCTCGCCAGCCTCAAGTTCCGCGAGCGGCCTCCCTTTCGGCCGTCGCGCCTCCGTCGCGCGATCGATCGGATTCCCGTGAGGACAGGTCTCAGGCTGTCCCAGCATCTGATTGAGACGCTCCTCGAGCGCGGGAGAGATCACCGCGTGGAGGCGTCGTGCCTCCGCATCCGCGGCCGCCCACGAGAGCCCAACGACTCCGGTGAGAAGCCACTCAAGTAGCGCGTGCCGCTTGAAGATTGCATCCGCTGCGGCTTCGCCCGCCGCGGTGAGCTTCCAGAGTCGCGCATGTCCAGTGCAACCGGAAATCAACTTGTCATCCGCAAGACGCTTGAACATCTCCGCCGCCGCCTGCTTGCTCACCGCGAGCCCCTTTGCGACCAGTGTGGGGGTGAGACCCTCTGCCTCAGGATGCGAACGAAACGCGAGGATGTACTCCTGCGCAGCGGCCGATAGCGCTGCGCGTGTGGAGCCGGCGCGAGTGGTGGAGACCATACGTGAATCCTACCCCGCGTCGTGCGCAGGACCCTCATCGTGCACGAGCCACGGCTGTGGTGAGAGTCGCCCACTCCAGGAGAGGAGTGCCGCAACGGCATACGTGCCAGCCCAAATCAGCCCCGCGAACAGGCCGACCCCTTCCGTTGAAGGGAGTGGGAGGCCGAACGCAGCGGCAAGCGACCAGGGGAGGGCGATCAGGAGCAGCGCAACGCTCCCCCGAGCAGCAGACCACGCGACTCGAGGCGCGAGCACCAACAGTCCGAACAGGAGCAACTCAACGGCGATCCCAGGGAGGAGCGGTTCCGCGGCGAGCAGTGGAGCCCACGCAACGAGTGCATAGAAGAGTCGCCACTCGACTCGCGGCCATTCCGCAACGGCGCCTTGCACCTCCCGCGCCGCGGCTGCGGCAAACGGCGTGCGCGACGTTCGTCCATCACGTCGAATCGGCCGTTTGCCACGAGCGCGATACTCCGCGCCGTGCTTTCGTGGATCTGCATACTCTTTCGGATTGACGCGCCAATACGTACCGGAATCCGCACCAACCCACTCAGCACCGTTCCAAACCTGATCTTGGTCGCTCGCGCTCGTGCCGTCGTATGTGGTCGACCCAGGTCGCGCACGCGGTCGCTCCGCGTCTTGACCTGGGCTTGACGCTTGAGGAGTTGCAGCACGACGTGGGCGTGGTCGTTGAGGCGCGGCCGCGCGTGTCGCTGGTGCGCCGTGTCGATTCGCGGCGAGCGCCTCGGCAAGCGCGACTTCATACGCTTCGGTGAGGCGTGCGAACGCTGCCGGCTTTGACCGCCCTCCAGCCGCATCTGGGTGCAGCGACTTAGCAAGATTGCGGTACGCCTGCTTGACGCGCTCTGCGGTCGGCGCGGGCGGAAGACCGAGCACCTGCCAGGCTTCACCCGCTCGCATTCGAGCCTGAGGCACGCCTAGCTCACGTGAAGTTCGTCGAAGGCGCTCGTCGCCTCCACGCGAGCGAGTGCCGAACCACCGCGCGGATCTGGAAGTTGCACCGTTCGATGGGCATCGAGCGTTGACGCGCCAGCTACAGCGGCACCAGCGACGCGGAGTGCTGCAACAGTCGCAACGCGGCCGGCACGCGCGGCGGCATCTCCATCGTCAGTGTGAAGCGCAATCCCTATTCCTGGCGCACCCACGAGGCAGAGTCCCTCAGCCCCTTGCTTCGCGACCACAACACCCTCCCCACCACGGATCAGATCCGTGTCGAGGAAGCCTCCGCCCGCAATGAGGCGAGGGTGTTCGATTGCCGCAGCACGGACGCGCTGCAGCGCACCAGAGAGTTCTGGCGAGAGGCCAGATGCCTCAGGGTTCGCCCAGCGCCGCGCCCCCTCCGCAGCAACATGGAGTGGAACTGCGTACGTTGGGATCGCACAGCCATCCATCCCCCACGGCGCTGCATTGAGATCTGTTCCAAGGAGTTCTCCAACAACGGCGCGTAGCCGCTGCTGCACGGGGTGCGCATAGTCGTCATAGCCGCGTCCATCAACGCCGAGCGCCTGCGCCAGCAAGAGAAGGGACAGGTGTTGTCCCGAGCACATGTGTTGCAGCAGGCTTCCGCTCGCACCGGTTCGGAGTGGTGAGGGGCGCCCGTGCACGAGGATCTCTGGGTCAAGGTTGTAGCGCTTGACCATCCCTTCAGCGACCGCTACATGCTCCTCTGCGCCGGCGTGACTCGCTGCGGATAGCGCGATTGCATCGCTACTCATCTCACCACCAGTTGACTCCACCGCCATGAGCACCGCAACGGCAGTAAAGGGCTTGATCGCAGAGCGCAGGGAGATCAGTCGATCCGCCGCACCGAGGGAGGCGCGCACCACTCCGCCGCTTCCCACAATCGCCACGTCGCCGCGATGCTGCGCCTCAACAATCTCGCCCCGTACGACCTGTACAAGGACGGGTGCCGCTGGTTCAGCACCGATCGGCGTGCCGCGCAGGGGGGCGGCGCACATTAGGCGAGTCCGAGCGCGGCGTCGACCTCCGAGAGCCCGCGATCGATCACGTCAAAGGCAAAGTCCAACTCTTCGTCGCTGATGTTGAGCGGCGGGTTTGTGAAGAAGCCGTTCCAGCGCACGATCGTATAAAGCCCGTTGGCACGGAAGAACTTTCCGAGCGCCACCATCTCCGGCACCGTCTCGTTGAACCCCGCAATCGGCGTGCCGCTCTTCGGATCGCGAACAAGCTCCATGATCCCGAAGAGGCCAATGTTGCGAATCGGACCGACGCAGGGATGCTTCGCCTTCATCCGCTCATGATGTGCACGGAGCGTCTTCCCGCTTTTTGCTGCGCGCTCGATCAGGCCGTCCTCTTCATAGACGGCGATCGTTGCCAGTGCGGTGGCACAGGCGAGCGGGTGGCTGTTGTAGGTGAGCCCTGCGCCGAAGACCTTCTCGGCAAAGTGATCCGCAATGTGGCGGCGCATGCCGAGCGCTCCGAGCTGCACGTAGGCGCTTGTCAGGCCCTTCGCCATGGTGATCATGTCCGGAACAACGCCCCAGTGATCGACGGCAAACCACTTCCCCGTGCGCCCAAATCCACCCATCACCTCGTCGGCAATCAGGAGAATTCCGTAGCGATCGCAGATCTCGCGCATCCCCTGCAT
>JACCDP010949922.1_pt1 | contig 15148 bp, 20 predicted proteins | sample 7445841 | NCBI WGS metagenome assembly JACCDP01 (sample SAMN15323441, study PRJNA562643) | freshwater metagenome | isolation source: river surface water | place: USA:Blue River Watershed | collected 2017-08-17 | reverse complement strand
GGAATCCGCTCTGATGGTCAGAGCGATACTTGTAACACATTCCTATGTAATGATATCTCGGCCAATGGCCGAGCGCTCATACACAAGGACTTTTTTACAAGTAAGCACTGGACTGCACCCAGTTGGAATGTTTGACCGGTGAGGAAAACATTGTCGTATAACCGCGTTTACATGAGAGATAAATAGGAATCGATGAACAAATGCCATATTTTGCTTGAAGATGATAAATGACTGCAGCCCACACAGAATCAATCACATGAATCTCCTTTGCGCGATCCAAGACAAGCGCCATATCAAAAAAATAATCCGAAATCTTATCAAGTTCAATGACTGGAAATTGTGATGATTCTGCTTCTGCTAAATGCTTCAGACCATATTCAGTTCCATAGCGTTGGGTAAATAATGTATACACAAGTTCTTCACGCTCTTTATCACGTGTAACTTCAAATGAATCGATTCGAGCAGAATAAGGTATCCCATAGGGTGTATAGAATGCTTCTACAAAACACATTTTATTCTCCAATGCTGGATTATACACTTCTATATATGGTTCTCTTCCATACACATCATATATTCCATGAAAATGAAGGGCGACTGTGTCTAAGTTGATTCCTACCATTTCAATTGTATCATAGGGATGAATTGTATCAAATGATTCTCTCGGAGTCAAAATTGGTACAAGTTCAGTTGGACAATCACGGAACGCATATTGAATCAAATGTTTCGCATCCTCGCGAATGATGATATATAAAGTCGTATACTTTGTAGAGATATACTTAATAAGACCCAAACAATTTATAATGTCTGTCCAGCCTTGATGAAATAATAGGACTCCTTTGTGCATAGGTTTAGTATATGTATTCACTATGGTTTAGGCCATACATAAACATATGCGTTTCGATAATTGAACTGATACTATAGGTATACGTAGAATGCGACTATTTTGTATAGAAGATGGAATTCCGATTCGTTATAATCAACATGAAACGAATATTGAAACTGTATTTTCTCTACAAGATGATAATACAATCCAACAAATGTTTACATTTCAAACAAATATTCATACGAATGGGACGCAGTTTCAAAAAGAAATCACTTCCGCACAGAATGGCAATCTCATTGAAAAGGGATTTCTATTCTATTCATTTCGGTATCAAATAAGTTTTGCACACTTTATGATGCAAACGGTGCCATTATTAAAAGACTATATCGAACAATATTCTGAGTATTCTCTTCTTGTTCCGAAACACCATATGAATCAATTATGTCAAGATATTTTGGAACATTGTAAGATTCCATCTGAGAAAATTATTCTTCTTGAGGATAGAACAATCTATACAGTAAATGTGCTTGCACCAAGAAAACACTATCACACTGTTCCATCGAATTATACAAGTGACCATGTATGGATATATTCCATGATTCGTAAGACGTTACCTCTTACACAAATTCGTATTCCTACACGAAATGTATATTTACGACGTGATGGTGTGCCAAATGCTCAATTTGGAAATAGTGAAACAGGTGCAATGCGTCGTATACGAAATGAAGATGTTCTTATCCAACGTTTATCAGAAATTGGCTTTGAAATTATTACACTTGGTTCAAAACGGCTTCATGAAAAATGTTATGAACTTTCGAATATCCACACTTTAATTACTCAATTAGGTGCAAACTGTATGAACCTTATTTTTGGAAATGCACCTACAAACTGTATCCTTCTAACAAACGACCGACCTCTTGGTGAACATTACTATACGTCACTCTCAGCTGAATTAAATCAATCTCCCATCCAAACATATATATTTCAATATCCATCTGACCCCAATTATACCGATCCATTCAATAGTATGAATGCTGCATTTACAGTCGATATTGATACAATTATTCAAAAAGTGAATCAGTTATAATAGATATTGGTCTAAAGCTATACTATGACTTGAAATCAAGTCGTCATGAATATGAGTCTTACCCTCCGTGAATGGCAACAGACTCCAAAAGACCCCTCTACATGTATCGTGCAAGCATCCTCAATGGATTGTGATGATGGTTGGAGACCTTGGCCCATTGGTATGTCCTGGCAGTATGTTTTGAATGCATCAAAAGGTGTCGCTCTTCAAATTGGTGACCATTCCCAATCAGTATTATGTGCAATTCATACACATACAGACACGCGTCGACGACCAACAGGAATCAATCGTTCATCTATCATACATACTCTTCATCAAAATGGGATTTCCAATATAGACCTTCACCATACGACATATTTTGATACACTCCCTTCTTACAAATTTGTAATCTCTCCTGAAGGAAATGGTATCGACTGTCATCGACATTATGAAGCACTCATGGCAGGTTGTATTCCTATCATGGAACGACATCCAGGGATTGAGGAAAAATATAAAGGGTGTCCGATTCTATGGACAACCGATTATTCAGAAATTACTCCTGCTTACTTGGAGGAGTCATGGAAGACTATGATTGACCAATCGTATGATTTTTCTCGTCTTTTCTTATCATACTATGATAATCAAACACAATCATTAATCAAACAATCTGGAAATTTCTGGCTTCAACGAATCGACCATACTCGATGTAGTTGGTATTAGGCATGAGCGCTTTCGCGCGTACCCTTTACGGGTGAGCGCTTTCGCGCGTACCCTTTACGGGTGAGCGCTTCCGCGCGTACCCTTTACGGGTGAGTGCATCCGCACGACCCTTCAAGGGTGAGCATTTGTGGGAACCCACCAACGCGGACTCCTTTATGGGTGAGTGCATCCGCACGACCCTTCAAGGGTGAATCTTCCAATCCGTTTCACGGTGAAATCGTTGTTGGTCATGAATCGTTGTTAAATATAATGACCCAGGATGAACAATATGATAATACTTCATATTTGGAACAATTTGAAGTGCATATCCTTTCTCAACCAGAGCCTTATTTACAACTTGGCAATCGACCATAACATCCTTTGGAACATCTGCAGGAATATCATCAATTTGGGAACGATGGAACACACAATTTCCCAAATTCAAACAATATTCAGATTTTTGAAGTCCGAGGAAGGAGTTCCAATTTCCTTTGGTTACCAAATATCCTGCCAAATGTGCAATCTGTTTTTGTGTATGCGTCTCATGAATATTCCGTGATTCAACTCCTCCAGGAATATAGACATGATTCGTATGTTGTCCCGCATAGTTCCAAAAATCGTGAAGTGCTGTAAAATATTCAGGAACAGCCTCATTATCACTGTCCAGAAGGGCAATCCAATCTGTTTTACATTGCTTCATAAGTTGAAGCTTATTATGATAGGCTCCAAATCGTTCTGAATTACGAATCAAACGAAGTTTTGGATGAGACCCCCAAGGTTGTTGGAGAATTTGGTCAATATCTTCACCAGTCTCGTCTGCAATCACAATTTCATCCACCTGAGGAAATTCTAAATATTTGGGGAGATAGGTTTCTAAAAAGGGCTTGAAACGTTTCATTGTTGGAATCGCAAGTGTCATGGTTCCAAATGGGTTTGCAACAATTGGTTCTGTAGAAGATTGATAGGGTGCCACACGAACATAAACTGCATCTCCCCAACTTGCATCCGTCATTCGTTCCATCACACGCTTCAATCCATATTCCTCAAGAAGTGTATCAATCTCATGCATTTTACCACATCCTTCATATACATTTGTAGTATTCACCTCTGTATAAATCAAATCCGCATACTGTAACAAATGTTTTGACCCACGAAACACATGATACTCGGACCCCTGAATATCAAAATTCCATACATTATAATTCGAAGGGTCCAACTTATTTTGCTCAAAAAACTGGTCAAGACGCTGTGTCTTCACACGTCGCTCTTCTGTGACAACAATATGAGGATAGGATTGTTTATGAGTTCCTAAATCAAGAATACTTGAAGATTGTCCATTATTTGTAATCTTAAATGTTACGTCTCCTTCTGTTTCATCTAACACAGCATAATAACAATTTGGAACCCCTTGTTTGGTCATTTTTTCAACTAACTTGTCATTTCCATCTATCCATAGAATATTGGCATCCTTGACGCCCCATACCGAATTATAGGAGCCCTTCTCTTCACATTCATGAGCACCTACATGAAGAATACCTTTGATTTGAATCCCATATTGCGTCATAATATGTTTAACTTGTTGTGCATCAATCAGCATCGTATCTACAGTCATTTATTCTATGCGTTTTAGGCCAATGGAATAAACAGGTCTAAGAACATAGTCTATAGGATATGGTAATACAAATGGATCTAGACGCTCATAAAATTCCAGGTGTGATTCCACTGGTTATGGGTGGATTGGGAAATCAAATGTTTATTGTTGCTGCAGCATTTGTTGCTGGAAAACGGAATGGGTATCCTGTCTATCTTCTTGAAAATTCTCTCGCAAATAATAAACATAATACTCTCGAACAAAACTACAATACTACGATTTTTAAACATATGGGGATTCGACTTCCTATCGTTGGAAAATCCGCGGAATTTGCACAATTTGCTCGACGCTATGGATATACAGAACATACTCAATACGGATTTCAACCTTGGAACCCTGAATCTGTCACAAGCGGGATGATTATGAGTTCATATTATCAATTCTATCCTGCTTTGGCACCATTTGAACATGAACTCCGTGAAGCATTTTTACAGGGTCTTGCAGACCATCGTAATGCTTTCAAAGGACGCGATTTGACGCGCTCTGCATTTCTTCACATTCGCCGTGGAGATTATTTAGAAACACCACATATTCATTATATTCAACAATTGGCATATTATGACCAATGTGTTCGTAAATTACTCGATATTGTTGGATTTCAAGGCCTTCAAACAATCTATGTCGTCTCAGATGATATGGATTGGGTTCGCGCACAACCATACTTCCAAAATTCTCTCTTTACAATGTATGATTCAAAAGATGAACTCATGACATTGGCGCTCATGAGCCTTTGTAAAGCGGGTGCAATTTGTGGTAATTCCACATTTAGTTGGTGGGGAGCGTTTCTTGGTACACATGCTGTGCGTGCACCCGTCTTTGTTCCAAAGCAATGGATTGGTGGAGATAGTCACCCAGTCGCACTTTTCCCAGAGGAATGGGTCGTTGTATAGATAGTATATGTATGTGTATGTCTAAAGACAAACAGTACGCACAGAATAGATTCAAGCTATGGAGAAGATTGACTCAATTCTGATTATTAATATTGAACATCGAACCGATCGTCTTGGACGTTGTATGAATTGGCTACAAGAGTCTGGTGTTCCTGACGAAAAAATCAAGCGTGTAGATGCCATCTATACTCCAGGACGTGGTCACATTGGCTGCATGGTAAGTCATATTCGTGCTCTCGAAACATTTTTACAATCTAGTGGTGCGTATGGATTGATTTTAGAAGACGATTTTGAACCGTTCGATATTCCATCCTTCTGGTCAAACTATACGAAACTCTTTGCATCAGGGATATCCTTTGATTGTGTATTGGCATCCTACAATGTCGAAACAGTAGAAGATGGTCCTGTGGAAGCACCCTTTTTGAAACGTCTTCGCGAATCCATGACCGCCTCTGCATATCTTGTGACACGTGAATATGCACAGGTAATCCATCGCTGTTTCTTAGAAGCATTTTATTTAACACAATTTGAAGAGAGTTACACACGCCAAAAAACACATCAATATATGCATGATGTATATTGGCACAAACTTATGAAACAAGATAAATGGTTTTGCTTCTATCCACGCATTGGGTATCAAGTTGAATCATTCAGCGATATCCAAGGACATGTCACAAACTATAGAGTGTAATTCATTTTTGCATACTCATATTTTTCATAAATTTCTTTTGAAAAATATTCATACGGTGGCATATGAAAATCAACAAGGTCTTTCTGTGAAATCATATGTATGATAAATGGGTTTCCTGAGCGCCATTCCTCTGGACGAGTTCTATCCAAACGAGGAATTTCACGAGTCCATGGAAGTAGACCAACACGGTCTGGTGATTGAAGTAACCATCCCTGCACATGTTCATATAATTTTTGCTGGTCAAAACACCATCCTGGTGCGGCACGAGTTTCAACTTGCAGCGGCATTTGTTGACTCCATTCCTTCATACGTGACATTATATCCTCAAGAGACTTAATATTAAACAAATCGGACCACGTCCGTGGAGTTGCCCCACAATAACACATGTAGATTTGTCGCTCTTGTTCATCAATTCCACGAAGACTTACAAACTGGTCTTCGCGAAAGTTGGCAAATCCTTCTGTAAAATATTCTCGTTGAAGTGGAATCATATCCATATCACTAATGACAACTGCACCATCACATTGTAATAAAGAAGGATACAAGAGACGAATCACTTGAGCTTGTGTGACTGTCGACCAACCTTCAATTGGCTTGAAACAAATCACGGATGGGTCATCTTTATAAGCGTCTGGTTTTGTTTCACCAATATAAATCATGACTGCAGGAATTCCAACAATATCCCACCAGGATTGTCGCACAATCGGCCAAAAATCAAGATATTTTGGATTGTCATTACATGCGACCAATGCACACGATAGTTTCATTGGTGAATCTATTGTGTGTGGAATACGGATTGTTTAGATAGATTGTAATATAATGTAATGTATGTATATTACTCATACTCCGAATATTCCTCCTCGGTTCCATCGTCATCTTCGTCATCTTCATCTTCTTCATCTTCGTCATCTTCTTCATCTTCGTCATCTTCATCTTCTTCATCTTCATCTTCGTCATCTTCATCATCAGTTTCCTCATATTTAATCGTATCTCCATAGATATCAGTCTTTGCATAACAATCTTTTATAAAATGACCCGCTCTTCCACATTGGGTACATAGATTTTTTGCACTCCAAATTTCCATTTTTAATGCATCTTTATGAAAATCACTTAGTTCTACTTCAACATACGAACCCCCACGAACCTTATCTATTCCAAATTTTGACATATATTCTTTTGTAATTTTATCTTCTTCAAAATCGGATACATTATTCATCACCCTATGAACAGTGATTGGTTTATATTTTTTTGTCCATACCGAACCAGTTCCATTCAAATGTTGTTCATATCGACGCATGACATCATTACTTTTACCGATATAATATCGCCCACCTTCAAGTTTTAGAATGTAAATATTCATTGTATAACATGCATACAGTTTGAATGACTACCTGACCCATCAATTTTTTTGCGTGAAACAAGTGTCGCACACAATCCATCGAGAAACAGATGGGCTGTCCGTGCCGCTTACCTGCAGAAAAATACCCCGAGACAGCTGATTGGGGACCTCTCTTCTGGAAACTTCTACATGCTCTTGCCGAACACGCTGGGAAACAACGTGACGCAGTCGTCATGCAAGGCGATGAAGTCCGCACATGGATGCAAGTGTTAACACTTCTCCAACCAACTATCCCATGCGATGTTTGTCGCAATCACTATGGAATCTGGCTCGCCGCACACCCCCCTTCTGTTCTAGCCACAATGCCTTATGTGCAAGTTGGTGACTGGATTCGACATTACTTATGGGAACTTCATAATACAATCAATGAAGGAAATGACCGTCCTATTCTACCCTACTCAGAACTTGGATCACTTTATCGCGGTGTTAGTATTACTGCAACATGGAAAGCTCTTGAACCTGTTATGAAACGAGCAATTGCACTCAATGGTATTTCTCTCTTTCCATGGAAAAAATGGCTCGGATATGTTCGAACCCTACAAGGAATGTATGGAGCCTAATGTCGTATACTGGGCACCATTGTTGTAAACATCCCGCCCTTACGACGAGCCCAGCTGAGAACCAACCCTATCACAGCAAAACACACTACGCAAAAGACAATCAGTTTTTCACCTTCCACAGGTTTATGATATTCAATCGGATATTCAAGAAGCTCCATGTTATGGTGTCTTCTTGAATAAAGTTTAGGTCCGCACTGGTGGGTTCCCACAAGCGCTCACCCGTAAAGGGTCGTGCGGATGCACTCACCTGTCAAGGTACGCACCGATGGTGAGCCATCGGTGCTCACCCGTAGAGGGTACGTCCATAAAGGACTCACCAATATCCAGTCATATTGATAATTTCTTTACGAACCTGACGTTGTTCTTCTTGCGCTTCACGCAAATCTTCTTCAGTCGGAACGTGTCCTGCTGCCAATTGGACCATTTCGCCACCTTGTGCTCCAAACATTTCTCGGATTTGTGGCATTGCTGCGGTGAGAATCATTCCAGCCAAACTAATGAGAAGTAGGCTAACAATCACAATGGTTGAAGGGGACATGCTTGGTTTCGCCATTTGTCTCTACCTAGCCGCGCAAGAGTCGTCGCAAACATTGTCCTGCGGGAAGTTGACATTGTCCTCCCACCATACTTCCTCCCAACGTGCACCCATATTGCGGCGTCCCTCCTGTGGAAAGTGTGCATGTGGAACCTGATAAAGACCCTCCAGATGGGCATGAATAATATGAAGGTGCTCCTTCAGAACGCGTGCATGTGGTTCCTGATAAGGAGCCCCCAGACGGACATGAATAGGAACATGCAGTGGAGGCACCATAACAACTGACTGTCGAACATGTCGACCCAGAGAGCGAACCACCAGACGGACAATAGTAGGAACAAGAAGCACTTGTAGAAGCCCCATAACAACTGGATGTATAACATGTAGTCCCTGACAAAGAACCACCAGACGGACAATGATAGGACGAACAATAACAACTTTGTTGCCCCATATAACCAGAATCATAGCAATATCCACCACCTCCACCACCTCCACAAAGTCTTCGCGCGTCATCTTGTGTGGGTTGTTCAATATTCGCCTCTTGCAATCGTCGTCTACAAACTTCTTGATATATCAATTTTCGTTCTACTGATATAGAATCTGTTTCATTTATTTCTTCATTTGAACCTTCTAGGCGGCGCATACAAATGATGAATTCACACCATCCATTTCCAAGAGGAGTTCCATATCCTTGGTAACAAATTGTCGTACAAGATGTTCCAGCACATGAGGCACCATAGGAACCGGACGAACAACAGTTGCCACCACTCAAGGATCCACCAGAAGGACAATATAATGAATATTCACATCCCTGTGTGGCACCATATGTGCTTCCAGAACAGCATGAGGAACCACTTACAGAACCGCCAGACGGGCAATGGTAATAGGAAGAACAGGTTGCACCATAACTCGCAGAACATGTTGAACCAGAGAGTGACCAGCCATCGGAACAATAGTAATTTCTTGTTGCAGTATAATCACGATAACATGTGCTTCCTGACAAGTAGTATCCACTCGGGCAAGAATATCCAGTAAAGATGGGGTCATATACATGAGGGCAATGAGAAGGTGTTGTAGAAGGTGTGCGAGTTTGAGTTCCTGTTTGTGAAGGAGTTCCAGTCCCTGTTCCAGTTTGCGTGCGTGTTTGTGTAGGTGTATTCGTAGGCGTTTGTGTTCTTGTTCCAGTTCCTGTCGGTGTTTGTGTAGGAGTCTGCGTGGATGTTTGTGATGGTGTATTGGAGGGTGTATTGGAAGGTGTATTTGACGGTGTTCCAGTTCCTGTTTGTGTCTGTGTAGGGGTTTGTGTAGGAGTCGCCGTGCGTGTGCTTGTACTTGTTTCTGTAGATGTGCTCGACCCTGACGCAGTAGATGTACTTGTAGAAGTCATAGAGGCTGTTGATGAGCGAGTCGCAGTGGATGTCGCAGTGGATGTCATTGATGCAGTCGCAGTGGATGTCGCAGTGGATGTAGCCGTGGCAGACGATGTGGCAGTGGCACTTGATGTCGCGGTAGAACTGCTTGTTGCAGAGGAAGTCGCTGTGGAACTGCTTGTTGCAGTTCCAGTGCTTGTGCTTGTAGCACTCGCTGTTGCAGATGAAGTCGATGTTCCTGTTGTTGTGGTTGAGACAGTAGATGTTGCTGATAAGGAAGATTGTGATGATGTTGTTGGAGCACTAGACTGCGTTCCTGTCACCGTGGAAGAAATCGTGCTTGTCTGTGAAACTGTAGAGGAAGATGTTTGTGAGGCACCTGATGAGGCAGAGGCACTCACTGTTGATGTCTGTGAACCAGTTGTAGAAACAGAATTCGTCGGCGAGTGTGTGCTTGAACCTGTACTTGTTTGACTGACAGTGGATGTCTGACTGACTGTATTGGTTTGTGTAGGACTTGTAGATTGCGTAGAAGAACTACTGAGTGTTCCAGAAATAGAACCTGTTGTCGTTATGGATGGTGTGGTTGACACTGTTTGTGAACCACTGTTGGTTGGTGAATGGGTGCTTGAGATTGTGCTTGTTTGACTAACGGAACTTGTCTGACTGACTGTATTGGTTTGTGTAGGACTTGTAGAATGCGTAGAAGAACTACTGAGGGTTCCAGAAATAGAACCTGTTGTCGTTATGGATGGTGTGGTTGATACTGTTTGTGAACCACTGTTGGTTGATGAATGGGTGCTAGATGTTGAACTTGTTTCAGACCCTGAACGACTTGCAGATTGTGTTCCAGATTGTGTCAAGGAAGATGAACCAGACACAGAAGGGGAAGCAGAGGGAGAGACCGAACCAGTTCCAGAACTTGTTTGTGTTTGTGATGACGTAATTGTTCCAGAACTTGATGGTGAAATTGATGGCGTCCCTGATGTGGATGCGGAACCTGTATTTGTAATGGTAGTAGTCTGTGTAATTGTTCCTGAACCACTTTGGGAACCAGACCCGCTTACAGACGCAGTTTGTGAACTCGATCCAGAACCAGATGGCGAAGTTGTCTGACTGGCTGTTCCTGAACCAGTTCCAGAACCAGATACCGTTGTGGTTTGTGACGGTGAAATCGTTCCAGATGTCGTAACAGAACTAGTTGTTGTGAGAGTTCCAGAACCAGACTGTGTCTGACTTCCTGTTGTTGTAATTGTAGCAGTTTGAGAAACAGATGCAGTTTGTGACACAGACGCAGATGTGGAACCCGTGGTCGACACGGACGCAGTTCCAGACACAGACGCAGTCGACGATACTGAGGCTGTGCTGGACCCAGAATGAGTAGGAGACCGTGTTGCTGAAATAGACCGCGAGGATGTGCTTGTAATTGTTCCAGTGCTGGAGACAGTATTGGTTCGTGAAGAAGTCGTTGTTGCAGTCGTTGTAGATGTGACTGTCCAGGAACGAGTCGCTGTCACGGTTGTTGTTCCTGTTGTGGGCTTCGTTGCAGAACGCGAGGCAGATACGGACCGCGATGTAGTTGCGGAGACTGTAATCGACCGTGTTCCAGTTTGAGTCAACGATGATGTTGTCGTGACAGAGGGAGAGCGGGTTGTTGTAACAGATGGCGTAGAACTCACTGTAGCAGTTGTAGAACGAGTTCGTGCGGGTGACGCAGAGGAACTGCGCGAGGCTGTAATAGTTGATGTAGCAGTCTTTGATGTAGTTGTTGTTGCAGAAGATGATGTTGTTGAGCTTGGTGATTGTGTTTCTTTTGCAGATGCACTCATGGATGAAGAACCAGTCGAGGTTATCGAACGCGTGCTACTGAGTGTGGGTTTGGGCGATCCGGATTCGGTTGGTGTTGTCGTACTGGAACGAGAGACAGATATAGATGTTGTCGAAGTCTTACTCACTGAAACACTATTTGTAGGTGTAGATGTAATAGTAATACGCGCAGTCTTTGTAGAACTTACAGTTGAGATTTGCGTTACAGTTTCTGTAGCGGTCCCTTTTGATGACCCTGTTGATGATTGTGTCGTGCTTAATGAACGTGAAGGAGATGATGTTGTTGTTGGTGAACGTGTTCTTGTTGCGGTTTGTGTCTGTGCTTCTGATGGTTTTGATGTTGGTGTGTGGAAGGATGAAGATGAACCTGTAGGGGTTCTTGTAGAAGAACGAGATGACGTGCGACTACCTGATGCGGTTGATTGTCCTGTAGAAGTTGTTGTTCGTGAGGTGCTTCGGCTAATTGTAGCAGTTGTTGTTGTAGTTCTTGTAAGTATTGGCGTAGTTGTCCCAAATGCTGATATGGAACTTGTTCGTGTTGCTGTAATAGTATTTGTAGATGTCCCTGTTTTTGTAGGGGGTTTTGTTCCAGTTGTTGTCCGTGTTTTCGTTACACTTGTTGTCGCCGTGCGTGTTGGTCGCATCGTTGCCGTGCCACGTCCAGAACTCGTGGGCGAGCGTGTTTCCTTAGTTGTTGCAGTCGGTGTACGTGAAATTGGAGCAGTCTTTGTGGATGTCGTCGTGGAGGATGGTGAGCGTGTGGAGGTTGTTGTACGAGACGAACTTGTCGTTGCGGTTGTCGTGCGCGTGCTTGTGACACTTTTTGTAACAACTGCTGAGGATGTTGGTGTTCGGGTTCCAGGACCTGAACGTGTGGCAGTACGTGTAGGAAGAACGGTCTTTGTCGCAAAAGCAGTTGTTGTAGGTTCTTTTGACCGTGCTGCAGAGCGTGTTTCTGCAGCGGAGCGTGTGCTCGTGCGCGTCGCAGTGGCCGTCCATGTTGGTTGAATACGAATGGCCGCCAACTCACGGAGTTCAAACACGTGACTTTGGTCGGCGACTGTGCCAAGGAGTAGGCTAAAACATAAAGCAAGAGCACTTATGACTCTCATTTCATTACTATGTGTGCGAAAAAAAACTTAAAGCCTATCACCAATTTTTTGGAGGCATACTTATAGCCTTTTTCACTTGTCTACATTAGAGCGATGTGGCGTCGCGGCATACTTTTTTTAGCCTTGCTGCTATCCTCTATTGGGGATTCAGCTCCCGCCATTCAAATCGATCAAACTTACCCTGTACAGATCTATACACCTGAACGTCATCTTGCTGCCATACAAGTTATTCCAACACGCACACCAACCTCAACCCGCACAGCGACCCGTTCAGGATTCCCTTCTAAATCTCCCAAACCAACTCTTCTACCTACTCCATCATCAGCTGTCTCAAAGACAACTTCGGCAACTGCCTTCATGACTCGGTCCATCACTGGAACACGAAGCCCTCTTCAAAGTAAATCTACAACTGCCTCTGTGACTTCCACGCGCACGACCACTGGAACTTCTTCTTCTTCCCGCACAAGCACTGGAACACGAACTACAAGTTCTACCATTACCTCTACCCGCACCACAACTGGAACTCGCAGTCCTTCTGTGAGTGACCTTCCCTCTCGAACAACAACAAGTTCTGGTAAATCTACACAAACTGTTTCTTCAACACGCTCATCAACAACAACTGGCTCTCCTACTCGGTCCGGTGCTGCCTCTCGCACACCTACAAGCACTGGTTCAAATACACGTTCCATTAGCACGACACGCACTTCTACAAGCACAAATTCTGTATCTGCCAGTGCGAAACTTTCTCAAACGAGCACTGGAACCATTTCTTCCTCTCGCACATCTACGAAATCTGACACTTCAACAAGCACGATTTCATCCACACGAAGTGGTACAAGTACTATTTCTGAAACAAGGTCTGCTGCACAAAGTCGTTCATCTACTTCTTCCGCAATTGAAACACAAACGATTACCAGTTCGCGCACACCCACTCAAACAAGTAGTGAAACTGCGACACTATCAAGTTCACGAACCTCTACACAAACAACGAAGGGAACAATTACAGTGACCCCAACTGCGAAGGTGTCAAGCACTTCAAGCGGAACGAGCACTTCGAAAGTTTCCGTTAGTTCTACACAAACAACTACATCGACACGAACGACAACAATGTCCGCTGAACCTACAAAAACAATCAGTTCATCACGAACATCAACTCTAACATCATTTGAAACAAAATCGCCATCCAGTACAAAATCACCCAGTGATTCAAGTACGGCAACTGGGAGTGTTTCTATGACGAAGACCGCTGTAGGAACAACAACACCGACTGGTTCTATATCGTCAACACGAACTGGCACTGGAACATCTTCTGCAACAGTTTCTATCTCTGGAACGAAATCTCCAAGTACAACTTCTTCACCTTCAGTAAGCACGCGAGGAACAACTTCTGGAACTGTATCTGGTTCATCCAGTCGGACCTCTACTGTCAGCAGTAGCCCCACACGAACTGCTCCTGGTTCACGAACCACTACATCATCCTCTACGCCTACACTTACACTATCAGCTACAGCGACAGGTCCTCGCACAGAAACTCCTACATCGTCCATTGAAGCCACAATTTCATCGTCTGCTTCTACTACAGCGACCCCTAGCACGAAACAAACTGTTTCCCCTACTGCTTCTGGTACAACTTCAAGAAGTATTTCAACTACACGAACGACAACAGGAACTACGACTGAAACAAAAACGGTCACAAGTTCAATGTCTGGGACACCCTCCGTGGCTGAAACGATATCTGGTTCTCCATCTACATCATCAAGTGAAACATCTTCAAGTACACGAACAACAACTGGTTCACCTACTGGCACAAAATCTCCAGCTAGTTCACGAACTGGTTCTGCAACAGCACGAGGAACTCGTTCCTCAACCTTCACTGCCACACGGTCAAGCGGTTCTTCTGATTCTGCGTCTCCTTCTGCAACACCTACACGCACAAGTGAAGCAAGTGCGTCTGTATCTTCTTCTACGTCTGCCTCAAAATCTGCCGCTGCCTCATCTTCTGAAACATCGTCCGTTTCTGGTTCTCCATCAGTTTCTTCATCTGGTTCAAGCACACGGTCCGCCGCTGCCTCCTCCAGTTCATCGCCCTCCGTTTCGTCTACACAATCTGCCGCTGCGTCTCTTTCTAGTACACAATCTGCTCGTGCCTCAGGTTCCTCACAACCGTCTCTATCAAGCACCATTTCTGTTTCTGAAACAAGTACTGGAACTTCAACTGGATCGGCGACAAGCACTGCCACTTCAACAAGCACTGCTACATCCACTGCTACAACAACATCAACGTCTACTTCAACAAGCTCTGCCACTGCTACTGCCACAACAACATCAACGTCTACCTCTACAAGCTCTGCCACTGCTACTGCCACAACAACATCAACGTCTACCTCTACAAGCTCTGCTACAGCAACCTCTACTGCTACATCTTCTGCATCATCAACTGCTTCAAGCACAAGCACTGCTACATCTACATCCACAAAGACAAGCACAGCGACTGCCACGGCGACTGCCTCTGCCTCGTCTATCTC
>JACCDP010094423.1_pt1 | contig 15148 bp, 13 predicted proteins | sample 7445841 | NCBI WGS metagenome assembly JACCDP01 (sample SAMN15323441, study PRJNA562643) | freshwater metagenome | isolation source: river surface water | place: USA:Blue River Watershed | collected 2017-08-17 | reverse complement strand
GTGTGTCGCTTGTGTAGCCCCAGATCCAAATAAGTAAACAGCTTGCAATTCGGGAAATTTTTGAAATACAGGAATCGCCTTTTCATAGTGCGGATTAGATAGGTGTATCATGGTAATAGCCTTTTTTTAGAAATACATCCTCTGTTTTATAATTTTGCAACCCTTTTATTCCTCTTCATTACTAGTAATTATCATCTATGAATAATTAATATCTAAACAGGAATATAAATATTTCATAAGTAATAATCTATAATCCTTTTACAATAGAAAATCCCAGATTTAAAAAATCTTTTTGGTTACATGTGATAAATTCTTTAACGCCAAAAGATTGTAAAATAAAAGCTAATCTAATATCAAAGATTCTTGATCTAGAAATTTTAGGATTTTCTAATACAAACTTCCAAATCTTATCATGAATACTTTTGGAATTATCCAAAAAACCCAGAACTATCCAATTGGGATGGTTTCGATATTCTTCAATCAAAGAATATGCTTCTTGAGAGTTCATAGGTTTATTCAGGATAGCAGGATTTCGAATTGCTGAATATAACTCAAAAAGGATGAATTCAGATAAAACTACATCATCCCTTTTTGAAAATTCCTCCAGAAGGGAATTAGCAGCCTTAAAATAAGGGGAACCTGGAATTAAAGAGTACAGTAAAATATTTGTATCAAAAGAAATCATCTCCTATCCCTATTCATGATTTCTTTTAATTTAGTAGGAGAAGAAGTTTTTAATTTTCTATTTTTTAAAATAGGAGGAGACCATGGCTCATTCTTTCTATGAACACTATATCCATCTAAAACTATCTCCAATCCTTTTCTTATTAAATCTGCCAGGGATATTTCTTTTTCTTTAGATAAATGTTTTGCCCTTTTGTGTAGTTCCGTAGGAAGTAAAATCTGCATTCTAACCATACACTATTTATACATGACACTATAATGATGTCAAGAAATATTAAACCTACGGAAACGCTTCTAAATAATCCTCGATATCTTCTTCTGTAAGACTTATACTTTATCTATAATATAACCGGATCTAAGTTTATTCACATGCTCTATAATTTTTTTTATTACTTCTTCTCTTTTCTTAGGAGTACTTTTGAGTTTATAAGCCTTTGGTAATTTAGAAAATATATCTTTATTTGTAGGATACAAACTGCTATTGGAAAATTCTTGAGAAATCTTCTCATCCGTCCAGGATTCAATGGGAAGATACTTACTTTGGATTTTTTTAGAAATGATACCCTTCCATTCCACCACGGGCTTTTCCAAAGCCATTGCATAACTAAGATCTTTTAAAGTCATTGACGAGCTATTCGGGATAAGATCAGAAAAATCATTAGGTTCTATTACTCCTTTTCCTTCATTTAGTGCCTTGGCAATTTGTTTAGCCTCAACATTGATACCTTTTATTTGACCTTTAAGACTTTTAATGATTGATTCAAATTCTTTTATCTTATTTGTAAGATCCTTAGAGAAACTATTTCCTTTGGTCTGAATGATTAATTCCATCTCAGAGAACTTATTTTTATTTGCATTGATCGTTTCTTGGATATTTTGCACTGAATGAGTAAAGCCCATACTACACTCTCCTAAAGTCTATTTATAACTTCTTCTGTAAAGTCCTGTACTTCTTTTATATTAAGTGAATTTTTTGACATACATACAATTGGCAATTGATCTCTTGCAGATTGAACATACAGTACTTTATTAGAAAATTGGGTCTGAAATACATTTTCAGAATTTGGATCAATTCCATAATTTAACATTATAGGGTCCATTAATCTATTTTTACAACTATTTATATATTCAGAATGTATTACATCACGAGATTTTACTTTTGTAAAAACTACACCTAAAAATTTTATAAAATAATTTTTTCGTGTATCATGTCGGAGTGATTCAAGATGGATTTTTTTTAATAAAGCCTCCAATCCAACATGTGCAAATGGTTCAGGAGTAAAGGCAACAATATATCCATGACTTGCTATGATAGAATTTCTAGTTTCTAAATGTATACTAGGAGGAGTATCAATGATGATATAATCATAAACTTGAGCATTATTTAGTAGTTCAAAAAGCAAAAAAAATATATTTTTTCCCTTATTTTTATATTTTGAAAATAGTTTTCCTGAATCTATCATATCAACACTTCCAGGAAGTAAATCTAAATTTGGGAGTATCTCTTTTTCATTTTTTCGTACGACGGATTCAATAATATATTTACTAAAATGGAAAAACTTTTCGTCCTTAGTAACCCAATCTTCAATGGCACTATAAATATTCTTTCTTTCATTTTTGATTTCATCCCATTTCTCTTTAATGTTTAAACAGTAGGATGTAGCATTCATCTGGGGATCCATATCAATCAAAAGAACTTTTTTATTCTTTAATTTAGCCAATGCAGAAGCTAGGTTAACGGAAATTGTTGTTTTTCCTACCCCACCCTTGAAGTTTACAATGGAAATGATCTTAGCCATAAAATTTATTTATACTCTTCTTTAATTGCATAGAGTCTTTTGTAGGATTAAATATCAAATGAAATTTATTTTAGTCAAATATTATTCTGCTATGTAATCACCATATTTTTATTAGACTTTTCCATAAGGATGTTAATGAAAGAATATATATATAAAATTAATTCATGAATTTTGCTTGATAAATCATGAATGTATTATATTATTGTATTAGGGAAATTGAATGGCAAACTTACAAGTACGAGATATTGATGATAAGCTCTATGATTCATTAAAGCGACGAGCTGACTTAGAACATAGATCTATTAGCCAGGAAGTTGTTATGATTATAGAAAGTCATCACTCTATCTAAATTATACTCTTGTTACAAACAATGTAAAACACTTCTCTAAGATTCCTGATCTAAGAATTGAGAATTGGAATTCTTGATATAAGTCATTTTTAAATATACGTTGGGTGAGCGAAGACGAATCCCAACCCTATTTCATGCAAATTACCAAATAGCCTCACGATAAAATTTTTTAATAATCTTATCTTTCGTCAATAGTATAGAAGTATTGAGACGCTTTGTAAATTCCTCTTCGGGATGATTTAAAAGTATTTTTCCTTTTTTACTTATCAAATTATACACTAATAGTACATTACTCTATTTATGAATGATAATTGATGATTCACCTCCCTACCACTCCTCCCTTTTCTCATAAAACTTTCTTATAAACTCTATACATTCCAATATTTCTTTCGACTGAAGAACCTTCACGCAGTACACCTCACTAGATTCTCCATCCGATATCTCCATTTCGTGGTACAATATATACTCCTCACTATACCAATTGTAAGCTAGCAAGAGATCATCTGCACCTTTATAGATAGGCTCATAATCTTCTTCTGATACATCCTTATCTTCTTCGTGGGACTCTGGAGCTAAATCATCAAACTGCATCTTTTTAGTCTCCCTAACTATTCAATTTCTTAAACTCATACTTCTTTACTTTACCAAAGGATTCCAGAAATGTTTCCTGATTTATCTTTTCTACTTCTTTGGGTGAAGCTAGGGTGAGTAGTCCCATATATCTGTCATAAGTCCCTACTGTTATGATTTTTAAAAAATCAAACACATTACAATATTTAAGTTCGAGCATAGGTCACCTTCCTCCAGTTAGGTGTATATGCTATGCCAGAGGATAATTCTTTCAGACCTTAGAAAAAAAATAAACTATCTTAAAAAAAATTCGAATACCTGTTGGAAATATACCAGAGGACTATGCCAAGACTAATATTTTTCTTAAATGTATTTATGCTGGTAGCACAACCGTAAACTCTGTAGAACCACTTTCACTCTTAAAAAACATAGCCCCCCCGTGGTCATGAACAATCTTTTTGCAAACATACAATCCCAGTCCAATTCCTTCCCCTAAAGACTTAGTAGTAAAAAAAGGTGTGAATACTTTTAGTTGTAAGTCATCTGCGATTCCCGTCCCTGAATCTATGATGGAGACTACAACCCACTCCGAAACATCTCTTGATTGGAATATGGAATCTTCCACTTTGCTAGAAGTTTTGTAGGATTTTAGTTCATCGGGGAGTTTTTCTATCTTTTCTATGAGTATCGATAATTTTTTCTCTGTGGTATACATTGCCTGTATTGCATTGAAAAAGAGATTTTTCCACACTTGGGATAGATTTTCGGGAACACAGGTGTACTTCAATTCATTTGGGAAATTTTTATGAACATTGATTTTTCCCATTACATTGTTGTCATACACATGTAGGGCTTTCTCTACTTCTTCGACAAGATTTATTTCGTTCCCAGAAAAATGAGATTCTGCATTCAAATATCTCCGGAGCGAAAAAACCGTACGTGATACTTTGTCTATAGCTAATTCTATATCTGAAAGAGAGCTTGATTTATTTTTAAAAATTTGAGCCTTTTGTAAAAATTCCTGAAAACGATCTATTTTTAGATTTTTCAAATAGCGATCATAGGGGGGTAAGAGTCTCAATGTACTCAGGCTGTCAGACAAAGTATGAGAAATCTCTTCGTCGGAAGTCAAATTGTAAATTTCTTTTTGAATTTCTTTTCTTCTCTTCCTTTCTTCTTTTGTATTTAAAAATTCTGTATTTTTAATAGACCTTTCAACGATTTCATAAAAGATTTCTTTTTCATCCGAATTTAATTTATCCAAGAAAGGAGGTAATTCCCGAAGTATAGAACGAAGATTAATCCTTAAGATATCTGAATTGGATTTTATTACAGCTATTGGATTGTTGATCTCATGAGCAATTCCCCCCACTAATTGACCGAGACTTGCCAAGCGTTCAGCTTCTAGAAGTTGAGCCTGTGTTTCCTGTAATTCTTGGTAGGAGGCATTGATTTGTTTGTGGGCTTGTTCTAAGTTTTTTAGTTCTCTTGCAAGAGCAATACGAGATTCATATGTCATCCAGCCCTGAAAACTAGTTACAAAACCTAAAACTACAATAAAAATAAAGATATTCATGATTGCAAAAAAAGATTCGTAAGACGAGACACTTTCTTGGACTATCCAGAATTTATGACTGATTGACCATAGACCTAAATAAGTGAGTAGTACTAGCAAAGAGCCTATAATGCGAGAACTCCAAGTGAAAAGTGCCAAGGGTAAAATTCCCAAAAAAAGCAAAATGTAGTAGTGGAATAGATAATCCCATCCCAAGAAATAGGTCGCTATATAGGAATGACCTACAACCTCCAATACACAAAGAGAAATGACTAGAGTAAGATTTCCAGTAGTAACTAATACAGAGCGTGCAATAAAGAAAATAAGGACACTAAAAATGTTAACAATAGAAAGTGTAAAAAGTTCTGATAAATAGAAGAGTAAAATAAAGAAAAGATGGGCAGTTCCACCCGCGAAAACTGCATAACTGAGAACAGCATGACTAGAGCGATCCTCTTCTGACACATGAATAGGGCATTTAGTCAACCACAAATGAAAAGACATAAATTTTGGTTTGAGAGTGTTTAAGTCCAGAAGTTTTTTCCACCTAACACTTAATAAATTAATTGAAAAGTTACATTTAGTCAAGAAAATTTATTAATAAATTTCAAGAGTTTATAGCTAAAAAATGCACTGATCTCCATACCACATAGTTTCCCAAAGAATGTGATACTTACTTCGTATGACATAAAGCAGTCATTAAACTTAAGATTCAGTACGACAGTTTAGAATCTAACATGAAAGAGAACTTAGCTCGATTGGCTGACTATTCTGATAAATGTTGGGCGGAAGAAGCCCATCTTCTCATATTCTATCGAAACCCTTCTGTAAAGTGGGAAGAGAAAACTTTTACCCCGGAAAAAGAGTACAAGGGAGTAAAAATCACTGTTTGGGGGGGTGTTAATTTATAAGTATTTGGGAATTAAATCTTCTTTATTGGTTGGAAAAAAACGCTTATTGGTTTAATTTGTTCATAAATGGGGATTTTTATGAGTAAATTTTATTTTTTCATACTTTTATTTATTATTAGCTTTAATTTGTATTCTAAGAGGGTACTCTACCGCTCTGAAATTTTAATCTCGGAAAAGAAAATTTTCAATCCCACCGATCCAGAAACCAACCCTGATGAGTTCCCAAAACCAATCATGAGCCAACTTGAGATCCTTCGTAAAACTTCAGAAATTCTCTCCAGAGCTGGAAAAAGTAAAATCCACTTTGTGGAAAAAAATGGAGCCAGATTTTCAAATAATATATCTGCCATAGAATTAGAAAATGACGGAGATCTCTCCAAGTTTAAAAAGATTGAGTACTCTCTGAATGGTTCATCCTATATAGAATATCCAGGGTCTATACCACTCAGAAAAAGCGGAATGAATACAATAAAGTACAGGGCATTTGATAAATTAGGTAATACAGAAGATTACAAATCATTAGAGGTTTTTGTAGATGATATTTCTCCTGACTTAGGTGTAAAACTAGTTGGTCAAACATTTTTTAAAAATGACATGCTCTACTACCAATCTGGTATGACGCTAAATGTTTCCGCAGCAGATAATGAATCGGGTGTAAAAGATATCTATGTAAACGTAAATGATGATGGATTTATTCCATTTGCAAGTCTTACAGAGAGATTCAATGAAACTAAGTTTTATAGAATCCAAATCTTTGCTCTCGACAATGTATTGAATAGATCCAAAGAATATGTGTATAATTTCTCAATCGATGGTGAATCACCTTTAGTATATGTAAAACCTATAGATACTATTTATTATGAAAATTCACATCACTGTTCAGCGAGATCAAAGTTCCAATTGATTGCATCGGACCGTGACTCAGGGGTTCGAATGATCCAATATAAAATCAATTCCGCTGAGAAATGGACAAACTATGCGGATGAGATTAGGATGCCTGAAAAAATTGAAACTCTAGATTTGGAATTCAGAGCCATAGATAATGTTGGCAATGAATCTGATACTCAGTCCTTTAGTTGTAAAGTCACCCGAGAACCACCAAAAACCAAGATGGAAGTTAAGTAACAAAGGAAGATATGATAATAGTTAATATTGTAAATAATTTAAACTTCTTAAATTCATTCGAAAAATGGTCTTTTATTTTTATAAAATTTTATAATTTCATACCTAATTTTTTTCGCCGGCAGGTGGAAAAAAGACTAGGATTTTTGCGAATAAAAATACCAAAACTAACTTTTTGCAGGAATACCCTCTATTCATATATAATTTTAATATTTAGTCTATACAATGCTGCAAATTGTAGTTCTGGAGAAGTAAAAGATACCCAAGGTTCTGAGAAGAAAAATGTAATCTCTGCATTCCAAATCCTTTCCTCTGCGGATTCAGGTAAAGATGATTCAGCAGCCAGGCAACTGGAGAGAGCACTGGATTCAAAACCAGAACTCTTCAATGATCCCGAACTCATCCAAATGGCTTCAGATTTGTTTTTGAATAAATCACCTGTAAACAACTGTGAGCCATCTATCGAAGAGCCAAATGAGCAAACCTATGTAATGAATGGCTTTGAATCTCCCCTGAAAATAAAACTTAAGTGTAGTTCAGAAGATAATCCTGTACTACTTCAGCTCACCTCTGAAAAGTCTGTTCGATTCAAATCTAAATCAAGTAGCCATGATAGTACAATTAAATTAAAAATAGATCCCAAAAATTCCTCCGAATTTGAAGTGAGTGGGCTCTCTATGACCCAAGCGGAAAATAAAATTTTATTTTCAAGTTATTCGAGATACAAACCCCAAGTGGTTGAAATTCTAAAGCAGTACAGAGTGACTTCTCTCAAAGGAGAAACTAAATTTACACCTCTGAGCTACCAACTAAAAAGCATACCCACAGCCTATTCCAGAGAGTATGAGCAATATGGTGATAGGATGTTTAAGCCTAAATCAGTACTCAGTCTCACATCTAAAAACATGGCTGTATCCATTGCTCCCAACGGTGTATTTACAATGGGTGGTGAAGAAAAAGGAACTGCATTTGATTTACTCTATGGACATCCAAACAATGCCTATGCAGATTCCCATGGCACATCTTTTACTACAATCAAAGTGGATGATGAAAACTACAAATTTAATGAGCTAGAAGATATCATAGTAAAATCTCAGTCCACAAATGAAGTAGTGATTGAAGGAAAACTTTCTAAACGAGGAATTGTAGTACAACAGGTTTTCACTAAAAATTCTACCAGAGAAAATGTTTTCAAATTGAGCTATAGAGTATTCAACAAGTCTAAAGCTGACTGTACGGTGGGAATACGGGTACTTCTGGATACCTGGGCGGGAGATAACGATGGGGTTCCCTTTGCTATACCGAGTGTCACGGGAAAAGAAAAATCTATCTATGAAGAAGAAATGAAATTCACCTCTGCAATAAGCCCAATATGGGAAACAGTGGATACCCAAAATAGGGGAACTATTTTCATACGAAATACAATGATCGGTGATGGATTAAATCCACCTGACTATTTGATCTTTGCCAATTGGCCAACGGCATACAACACTACTTGGGAATATGAACCTGACCAGGGAAGATCCATCACGGGTGATTCTGCAATACTCGCATATTGGAACCCTAGGGCGTTAAAATCTGGCGGGTCATACTCCATTGCTACAGAGTATAGCTATGTTAAGAAAGAAAATAAGCTTACCTTAGAACTTTTGGATTCAGAAAAAGGCACTGCCCTACTTTCCATTGATAAAACAAACCCTTCACAGGATCCTCTTCTTTTAAAATATACCTTAGAAATTTCATCGGGAAAAATTTCTTCTGATAACGGTACAAATAAATTAGAGTTTACTGTCAAAGAAGGGGAAAAATTAACCCGTGTAGTACCAATTCTCTTGCAGTCTTTTGGAGATGTAACTGTCAATATCACTGAAGTGGAAGGTAAAAAATCAAATAAACACACATTTTCATTTACCCTCACAGGAAAAGGGAGCAGTCCGGGGTTATGGACATCAAATAAAGTCCCAGTGTCGTACGTTGATGAAAAGTCAGGTCTAAAGTTAAAAGGAGTTTTTATTGACAGTGAGACAAAAAAAGAAATTGGAAATGTCTCCCTCAAAGAATCCATGATTGGAAATGGAAAATATTCCTATACCGGTGAGATAGATATCAAAGATTACAAGGGACGTGGTAGCGTTGTAATAGAAGAAATCGAAGAAACTCCTAAAATGACATTTGATGAACTCCCTGCCCCACCCGCTATGGGACTTTCCTCTTCAGAAAGTTACAATCTTATGGATGATAAATTTATCCTAACAGGGAAAATAGTGAATGAATTCAATGGAAAATATGAAATTGACTTGGTCAAAGGAACAAAAACAACAGTGAACCAATTGTTGTATGTGATTGACTCTAACAAGCGAATAATCGGAAAAGTAAAGATCAAAGAAATCAATTCTGACAAAGCTATTGCATCGTTCCAAGAAAGCTTTATGGATATTACTCCCGGGATGGATTCTGGTATTCGAAATCAATAAGAATGTCACTGGACACAAAAAATTTGCATATAAAGTTTTGTTTTACACATCTGGCTTCAAGTATTGTTTTAGGACTACTTTTTATAGCCCAAGGAATATCCTCTGAAGAAATTAAACTTCTTATAGAACCATTTGAATTGGAAGCTATCCAGATAAAACAATACAATTGGATAGCCTCTGATATGAACGATAATATATCCAAAGCCCTATCCGGATTGCCAAAGTTAAAATTATTTTCAAGTGAAGATCGAAAAAAAATTTTAAAAGAAGTGGGATTTATGCAGCAAATTGGATCTTCCTTGGAAGAGGATCCTTTCTCTCAGATAAAAAAACCTAATTTAATTCTAAGTGGCAAACTCATCCTTCAGGACAACCAATTAAAAACAAATATTCGTCTTACGATTGTAAGACAAATGAATGCCAAAGTGATTGTTGTAAATGAAAGATTTTCCATAAATACTTTGGATAGTTATTATAACAAAGTACTACTTGAAATTATTAAACATTTAGAAACATTAAATGATAGTTTAATAGAAAATTTAGTTTTATCAGAAGAAACTAAATCTGAATTTAAGATCAAAAAACTTTACAATCCTAAAGCTGTGGAGTACTACTACAATGGGAAAAAGGCAGTATCTGATGATTATCTAAAAGCTCAAGAGTACTTCCAAAAAGCTATACAGTTAGAGCCTGAATATGTTGATGCAATCATTTCTTTGGGCTCTATTTATTCTCTCAATAAAAAAGATTATTCCAGTGCAAGCTTGGAATTTGAGAAAGCATTGGCAATTTTTAATAATTTAGGAGATAATGAGTCTTACAGATACAATGAGCTTTTAACACTCATAGCCTCTAATTATTATTCCCAAGGAGATTTCTCTCAATCCCTAGAAAAATACTACGAGGCAAAAGTTGGTCTAGAATCATTGTCTTTGCATGATTCTCTGAGTATGGCATATATTGAGTATGGAATTGGAATTTGTTATTCCGGAATGAACAAAAGACAAAAAGCTATTACTCACTTTAAGAATGCTAAAACTATTTTTGATTCTCTAAAAATTCAAAATTCAATCGGATATGCAAACATACTCTTTGGGCTAGCATACGTTCAGTTGGGATTGAATGAAATAGATAATGCACTAGAGTCTTACAAACAAGCCTATAAAATTTATTCCGCAACCAACCAAAATGAGACAGTTATATTTGCTAATATCTCATACACCATAGGATATATTTTAGAGAAAAAAAATGAGACCAAAGAAGCTGCTAAGTACTTCAAGAAGGCATATAGTATCTATGAAAAAAATGGGTATGAAGGTAAAGAAAAGCAGTCCTCTAAACTTCGGGCGGAATCACTGGATCGCAAGTAAACAAGAACAGGTTAGTAAATAGATAATTTCGGATTCTTTAGAAAAAAACTTCTCAATAAAAAAAATAATCTTCCGAATTTAGAAATGTGAGAATAGAAGACATAAGTTCCATCCAAAATGCCCTCAGTAGAATCCAGGATATTTCCTCGACATCTAAGAAAATCGAGATGGAACTAGAACAAAAAATATCAGAAAGCTCAAAGCCAGAATTTTTGTTAGAACTTGAAAAGCAAAGAAAGGCAAGTGAACTTCCAAAGGCAGCTGAACCACAAAAGGAAGGCATTGATAAGCTTACATCAATCCTCCAAAATGCCAAACCTCAATTCTTCTCCAAGCAACCTTCGCAAGTTACTCCCCATCATAATGACCAAGTGTCACACAAGCCAAAAGCCTTCAATCTAGAAGATTTAATACACAAAGAATCTTCAAAGAAAGGACTTGATCCCGATCTAGTCAAAGCTATCATCAAAGCTGAATCAAATTTCAACCCCCGCGCGGAATCACCCAAAGGAGCAATGGGGCTCATGCAGCTCATGCCCTCCACAGCAGACTCTCTTGGAGTAGAAAATCCTTTTAACCCAGCCCAAAATATAAAAGGTGGCACAAACTATCTCAAAGATCTCTTGAGAGTTTTTAAAGATAAGGATTTGGCAATAGCAGCCTACAATGCGGGTCCCGGGGCAGTTAAAAAACATGGTGGAATTCCTCCCTACTCAGAAACAATCAACTATGTTAAAAAAGTAAATGAGTACTACGACGATTTCAAAGATTGAGATTCTATTATTTTCTATTTTTCTTAATCTTTTTTTGTAGTACCCATTGTAAACATCCTGTAAAAAAACTTCTTCCAAATAAGTACAGTTCCCTATTCAAAACTCATCCTGCGGGAGATATAACACAGTATATTTTTTCTGAAAATTGGGAAGATAGAGTATACCAACTTGATGAAGTTCATAAAGATTTTGCTCATAGGATGAATCTCTTAGATGATTACTCCCAAGTTCCTACTCCCTATCCAGATTTTGCGAGAATAAAAACTTTAGTACGAGAGATAGCAAGTGAAGAGAGCCAAGAAATTAAAAAACTAAGAACTAAATATATATATGGAATATATATATGTAAAAATCTGGGAGGTACAGGTATTTCAGGTTTTGTATACGACAAAGATAACATCCCCGGTGGTTTTATACTGATAGATGGGGATATGATATCAAGAAATGCCAATGATTGGATAAGTTTGAAAGAATCATCTGTATTTCAAACTCAAGATTCTTCTAAATTAAGAGTCCTTATTTCTGAAGAGGAAAACAGTAAAATTTCTGGTGCTTTGGATTATATTTTACTCCATGAGCTGGGTCATATCATAAGCCAAACCGAGAAGATCCTACCTGACCAAAGAGATGAATATAGAGATTTTACAAAATTTTCTTTTTCCTCAAAAGATTGGATCAACGAAGAAACTTCTGTGTATGACGAAAATCTATTTCCCGAAAGAAGTAAACTATTTTTTTATTCCAAAACCTCTAAACTTACCATCCCTAATGATGCTGAAAAAATATACCAAAACTTAGAAAAAACATCTTTCCCCACCCTCTATTCATCACAAAATCCAGATGATCATTTTGCAGACTCTTTTGTTTCTTATATAACGACCATCCTACATAAAAAGGATCATATAATTAAAATTTCCTATCCAGATGGAACTTACAAGATTTTTAGAAATGGGATGCTCACAGGAAGAAGTAAAAGAGAAGTTTCTTTTTTTACTTCACTTTTCTGATAATAATTTATTAGGAAAGTATTTCTTACTAACCCTCAAGCATTACTATTTTCAAGAGGGATCTTTACTTTAAATGTAGTATTTCCAATTTCTGAATCAACTGTAATACTACCATTGTGTTTATCTATGATTTGTTTACAGATATGTAGCCCTAGTCCAGAACCTTCTCCAGATTTTTTTGTGGTATAAAATGCATCAAATATCTTAGGCTGAATATCTTTAGGAATTCCAGAGCCATTGTCCCTAATGGACACCACTATTGATTTTTCGGAATTTTCATTTTCTTCTCTGACATTTATAGTAAGGGTTCCTTTATTTTTCATTGCTTGTATTGCGTTAAAAATTATGTTTGTCCATACTTGATTTAGTTCAGCTTCATAACAATTTACCATAGGAATTTCAGAGTATTCCCTTACAACCGTGATACCTTGTTTGATATAATTTTGATAAATTGTTAGAACAGTTTCAAGCCCTTCAACTAAATTAGCTTCTACTTTAATATTTGGTGCATCTGTTTTTGCATAGCTTTTCAATGCATAGATAATTTTAGAAGTTTTTTCTACAGCATTGTCTATGTTCTTAGATTTTAACTTTAAACCTGCCAATTCGTAAATTATTTTAGCAATTTTAATATTATTTTCCTTACGCCATAGAGGGATATATTCTTCATTAATGGTATCTATTTTTAATTGGACTAACACTTCAGAGATTTCATCTGGATTGGGTACTTCCAAAAGTTCCAATTTGGTTTTTAATTCTTTTCTAATTTTACGCTCTTCTCTTGTTGAAATTATTTTGGAAGGATCAATTTCTTTATCTATAAATTTCTGGATGTACTCAATCGTAGAATTATCAAAATCTCTGAGGATATTGATACCTTCTTTTAAAAACTCATCCAAAGATAGCTGAATATTACTCGAGGATGCTTTGATTGCACCAATAGGTGTATTGATCTCATGTGCTACACCAGAAACAAGATTCCCCAAAGCAGCCATCTTTTCAGACTGTATCAATTGCTCTTGGGAGGCTTTGAGTTCCTTGTATGCCTCTTCTTGTTTTTGTCTTGAAATTTCTACTTTTTCAATTTGTAAAAATGTATACATACTCGAAGATATCAAAAAGATCAACTGGTCTAAAAATTTTCTATTTTCTGAGGATAAATAAATTGGTTTGGAGAGACTGGTCAGAGAAATTACTCCAAATATTTCATTTTCAAAAACCAGTGGTGCGATATAAAGGGCTTTCATTTTTAAAAGTTCTTGGTTTGCCGTTTCAGATGGAGAATCTATTTTTCGGTCTTTCATATTGGAAAGAAAAATAGTCTTATTTCTAAGATAGCAATTCATGTGAAGTCCCTTAGTCTCGGAAAATGGTAGATTACGTTTAGAAATTTCTTCTTGGATAGGCTGACTGATTTCTTCACCAAATAAAATATTGTATGTCAACTCTTGTTTTTCTTTATTGACTAAATAAATTGCTAAATTTTTTAACTCGTACGTTTCACTAAAATAAGATTTTAGTTTATGCAATACGCTTAAAAAATTAGTAGATGATTGGATGGTACTTGTAAACTCACTTATTTTTTTTAGCCTTTCTGTTTTTGAAAAGAGCTCTATTCTAGCATTTTCTGAATTTTCTTTTTCTAACTGGATTTCTTTGAAAAGAATTGAGCTGTTGATAATACCTGCTAGGTGTTCTCCTAAAATAGATAGCCTAGTAATATCTTCTTTGTTTAAATTCATTCTACCATCTTTCCATAAATCCAAAGTCCCAATTGGTTTTCCTTGAAAATTAAGTGGAATTATAATAAATGATTCTATTTTAGCTTTCTGAAGCACATAGAGCTCTTCTTGTGTTACACCTCTAGGTTTTACTTTTGAAAAATAAAGAGGTTTTTTGGAAGAAAATGCATACGCATGTGCAGAGAGATTCCCTTTGAGTTGAACTTTCATATTTAGCACATTTTGTATTTCTTCCTCAGAAAAAAATGAAGGCATTTTTACCATTACTGTTTGTCCAAAATCATTTTTATCTTGAACCAATCCCAATACATAGTAACACAATCCATATCTGTCATTGAGATATGTGATAAGTTTATCCATAATTGTAGGCAAATCTAGTGACTCGTTTAAGCTTTTTACAAATAAATTAAGTTTTTCAGTATCTTTTTTTTCTAAGAGTAAATTTTCTTGGGATGTTTTAAAATTAGATATGGCTACCTCTGCTTTTGAGTATGCTAATTCAACCTTATCTTTTTCTGATTTTAATTCATCTGTTCTCAAATTAACTTCATTTTGAAGATTTTCATTCAAATAATCCGATCTTCTTTTTAAAATGTCAATCCTATAAGCAAGTCCTACTGATAATAACAATGCCTCTAAAAGAGAACCAATTTGTACTGCATATTCTGTAAAAAAATTAGCTGGTAGTACACCAAATGATTTTAAAGAATAAATTACAATTCCCGCTATTAAGATTGACCATGCAATCAGGTAATAGATGGATCCTTCTTGTTTCTTCACTATACTCCGAAT
>JACCDP011080811.1_pt1 | contig 15151 bp, 18 predicted proteins | sample 7445841 | NCBI WGS metagenome assembly JACCDP01 (sample SAMN15323441, study PRJNA562643) | freshwater metagenome | isolation source: river surface water | place: USA:Blue River Watershed | collected 2017-08-17 | reverse complement strand
TATGTTTTGGATATTTTTAATCAACGTCCGGACATAGAGTGGTTGCTGTTCAGCGAGTGCGATGCCATGATTACCAACTTGACCATACGCATCGAAGATCGCATAGATTCAGATTATCACTTTATTGTACCCGTGGACCGACTCAATATCAATTCTGGTAATTTTCTAGCTCGTAACAGTGACGCAGGTCGTGCATACTTGCAGATGATTGTGGACAAAGAAACCGAATACAAGGATGAAAGCTGGGCCGAACAGCAGGTGATCATTGACACCTTTCCAGATTTGAGCTCGATTGTTAAACTGGTACCACAGCGTTATATGAACAGCTATGAACCACAGATCTATGACTACTGTGATGCCAGATTCGATATCATGGGCAACTCAGCAGCCTGGGAACCCGGTGACTGGATCGTACACTGGCCTGGAACATATAAACCTGCACGTATTGATCGTGCCACCCAACTCAGTCAACAAATAGTTAGATGAAAATATTAATCACAGGCGTCACAGGATTTTTGGGTCGTAGCCTGGCTGACTATTTTAGTACCAATCATGAAGTCATTGAGCACACTAGAGACAGTATGCGATTAAGTGGTGCCATATATGTACACAAACCAGACCTAATCATACACTGTGCAGGTGAAATCTATCGCACCGAAGTCATGGTAGATACCAATATCTTGTTGGTAAACGAAATCTTAGAAAGTGTGCGTGAATACTGTCCCGAGTGCAGAGTCATACAGATAGGAAGCAGTGCCGAATATGGACCCATGCATCGCGCCACAGATGAGTCAGATCCCATCAACCCGGTGGATGTGTATCAGGCCACCAAGGGTGCGGCCACACTGCTATGTCAGGCCTATGCCCGACAGTACGGACTCAAAACTCTGGTAGCACGTATCTATTCAGGTTATGGAGTACACGAGCGTCCACACCGACTGTTTCCTACCCTGTACCGTGCGTTTTTTCGAGACGAACCCATGACCTTGTATCAAGGCTATCATGATTTTATCTACATAGAAGACTTTGTGCGTGCCATAGACCAGGTCAAAGATTATGGTTGGGCACCCGGAGAAATCATAAACTTTGGGTCAGGCCAACAATACAGTAACTTTGAAGTGTTGGAAGCCTGGGAACGTGTGACCGGACGAGTAGCACCGGTTGAAAAACGTGATCAGCTCAGCAAGGCCTACGAAAGCCGTGTATGGGTATGCGACAACACAAAATTACGTATCAGATGTGGATTTCAATTGCAATATGATCTGGAATCTGGCATAAGAGATTTTATCAAGAAAAAGGAACAACAATGATTCCGTTTGGACAAGATGAAGGTGTAAAAATAGACCGTGCTCATGCCAACATGGTTAGAGCCTTGGTAGAATGCAACAAACCACAAACCATACTAGAATTTGGTATCGGTGGCGGACAAAGCACAGATGCTATACTGGCCGGTTTGGATTTTAATCAACAGCCATTTGAATATACTCTAGTGGATAACTGGCACGACTGGGGTGGTCAACGCCCTGCAGGCGTCAACGAAAAGTACGGAGATAGAATCACCATCATTGACAGCGGTGAGCGCGAATATGTTTTCAGTTGTGACCAAACCTTTGATTTTATCATGAGCGACGGAGATCATTTTCAAACTGATCAATGGTTTGAGTATGTGTATGCCAATTTGCTGGCTGATGGTGGTATCCTAATTTATCACGACGTAAACTTTGTAGATGCTGACGCATTTATGAACTTGAAAAACTTGTATTACAAGTGCAAAGAGTATAATATTAGACATCAACTGTTTAATCGCAACAGTAGATCAGATGAACGTTGCCAAAGAGGCCTGTTAATAATTTTCAAAGATGAATCCGCTAGTACGTAGAATCATTGACATAACCTATCAAGAACGGCTCAGTCACTTGAGTTCAACTCTCAGTGCCTTGCCCATCATTGAAGAAATCTATGAGCGACGTCAAGCGGACGAAGTATTCATACTCAGCAATGGCCATGCCGGCCTGGCACTATATGTTGTATTAGAAAAATACTATGGAGTGGATCCAGTTGAATTATTGCACAAGCACGGCATACACCCCGGCAGAGATTTACCAAATCATTTATATTGTTCTACAGGCAGTCTAGGATCAGGCTTGCCCATTGCTGTGGGACATGCCTTGGCAACACCAAATAAAAAGGTCTATTGCTTGATCTCAGATGGCGAAGCCGCAGAAGGCAGCATCTGGGAAAGCCTGCGTTTCATACAAGAACGTCCTGTGCCCAATTTGGAAGTGTATGCCAACATCAACGGCCTGGGTGCCTACGATTCGGTAAATGTGCCTTACCTGTGCGATAGATTACGCACCTTTTTACCGCGTATCCATATCAGAAAAAGTGGTCCCATACACTGGCCATTTGCCCAAGAATTATTAACACACTACTATGTGTTGAAACCCGAAGACTACGAGTACCTTACCCATGCGTCGTGAATGTGCTGAACTATTACTGTTAGAAATGAGTGTGAATGATCGAATTCGCGTGATCACTGCTGATCTGGGTTTTGGTATCCTGGATCACATACGCCACGCTTATCCAGATCGTTTTTACAACGTGGGTGCTGCTGAACAACTCATGATTGGTGTTGCCATAGGCATGGCCGCGGAAGGCTTGATTCCGGTGTGCTATAGCATGAGCAGTTTCCTGTTGTATCGTCCTTTTGAGTTTTTGCGTAACTATGTGAACTACGAAGGAATCAATATCAAACTGTTGGGATCTGGGAGTGATCGAGATTACAGGCATGATGGTGTCAGTCACTGGGCCGACGATGACAGACTGGTATTGTTGAGTCTACCCCAAATTGAACAGTACAGGCCAACAGATTTGGCGGAATTAAAAACAGACTTTGATCAGTGGATCAACAGCGCCAATCCTGGCTATTTGAATTTGACGAGAAAAATATGAAACGTGTAGTGTATATCACAGGTTGTTTGGGATTCATGGGCAGTCATGTCACACGTGCCTGTTTGAGCCGTGGTTGGTTTGTGCGTGGTGTGGACAAAATTACCTATGCGGCCACAGATCGACTCTTGGATGAATTCTACGAGTATCCAAACTTCATGTTTGATGAACAGGACATCAACGACATCAACAAACTGTACGAATGCGACTATGTGATCAACATGGCAGCAGAAACACACGTGGACAACAGCATTGCCAGCTCTGAAGAATTTTTAAAAAGCAATATCAATGGTGTATGGCATCTTTTAGAACTAATCAAAAATGCCAAACACAAGCCCACCTTGTTACACTTCAGCACCGACGAAGTGTATGGCGACATTGAATCTGGGTTCCATCGAGAAACAGACCTGCTCAAACCCAGTAATCCTTATTCGGCCACCAAGGCCGCTGCGGATCAATTGGTCCTAGCCTGGGCCAGAACATTTGGTGTGCCTTACATTATTGTGAGGCCCACAAACAACTATGGCATAGGACAGTATATTGAAAAGTTCATACCCAAGAGCATCAAGGCCTTGAGTCTAGGTAGACCTATACCATTGCACGATGCCGGTACTCCACGTCGTACCTGGCTACACGCCACTGACACAGCCGAAGCTGTGATTGTCTTGATTGAATCCGGTGTACGCAATGACATATTTAATATCTCAGGCAACTACGAAGAACAGAATATTGTGATTGCTAAGAAAATAATTGACTTGTACTACCTAGGAGGATGTCAAGGACAGTACGACGAGCATCTTGATACCACTATAAAAAGACAAGGTCAAGATGTGCGTTATGCCATTGATGACAGCAAAATAAAAGCCCTGGGTTGGATGCCCAGAGCCAACTTTGATACAGAATTAAAACTGATTGTAGAATATTACGCCAAAAACTTTGTGTGGTAATTATTCTGCGGATTCTTCGCGACTCACACGTTCACCAAGATATTGTTTGACCACACGAACCAATTTGCGTTCGGTATCATAGACAAATTCCTGTGCGTCTTCTTCGGTATTTACTACCAAAATAAAACCATTTGCGGCACGACGAATTTCTAAACTTTCAAACATACTGACTCCATTTAGGATTAAACTGAGTTACAGTATAGCAGGAGTAAATTTTGTTGTCAATCTAATTTTGTTACTTCTACACCAGATTTGGATAAAAATTCCAGCCCCTTGCTGTCTCTATAGGCCGAACCAAACCAAACTCTTCGAATTCCAGCCTGATGTATCAATTTGGCGCAATCCAAGCACGGACTGTGAGTAACAAACAGGTCAGCATTTAGCCCAGATTCATTGCTACGTGCCAATTTGGCAATAGCATTGGTTTCGGCATGCAACACCTCAGGTCGAGTTTTGAGTTCGTGATGTCCGTCTTCTCGCAACTCTACTATTTCTTCACAGTCGTTGTCCCAGCCAGCTGGCATGCCGTTGTAGCCCATGCTAATAACACGATCGTCCTTGACCACAATACAACCCACGTGAAGTCTACGAGCATGACTCAGTTCAGCCACACGTGTGGCCATGTCCATGTAAAGTTTTTGAAATTTTGATTTCATCGGCCACGTCCAGCACTGCGTTTGGCTGGTTTGTTGCCTGATACCTGATTGCCGTATTTGGCTGCCTGGACCTGTGCGGTTTTAGAACCGGGCACACGTGGATTGGCGGCCGCGGCTCGAGCCGCATTGGCTAGATTAATAAAAGGGTTTTTAGATTTTTTTGGTTCGTTCATGATTTTTAGGTTGGGAGTTGTCCTCCCTGATGTCCGTAGCCTACCACGTCTGATAGGTTCACTAGTAAATTCTAGCTATACTGTTTGCTCTCCTTTCGGGCGAGTGCCGGACTATTTTGGTGCCGGTTGTCGGATTCGAACTGACCACCTACTGATTACAAATCAGTTGCTCTACCTAATGAGCTAAACCGGCTGTGTTTCTTCTGTTACTTGTTTGACAGTGTTGACAAAACCTTTGCGTTGTGCCAAATTGTTCATGCGTTGACGAATCTTGGCCTGAGTTTTTTTCTTGTTTGTTTTCTCTAACAGTTCGTGTAGTTGTTTGTAACTCAAACTGACAATTTTTACTTCGCCCGATTTGGTATAACCAGGTTTTTTTCTTTGTAAATTTTTGTTGGCCATTTGTTGTCCTTGATATTATTTAAGTTATATTGTACTTATAAATACAAGGCATGTCAACAACAAAATTTTATTCATCTGAATTTGAAAAAATTAACAAAGACGCACATCACAAATATCAACAGTACGGATCTGTAACCGGATATGTGTTTTATTTTGATGGGCACAATCTTCCTATCAATAGCACAAGTGTTCTTTCTATAATCAAAACTTTTGGCCCCAAAACTGTGTTAGATTATGGCTGTGGCAAGGGGCTAGGAGCCGACAACATGGTCTACAATTATCCCGATTTGTCGGTGACCAAGTATGATCCATTTGTCAAAGAATTCTCACAACAGCCTAGTGGTAAATTTGATCTAGTTATTTGTTACAACGTACTGCAAATAGTAGAAACTGATTATATTCACAACGTGTTAGATCATTTGTTTGAATTAACAGAAAAAAATTTACTGATCAATATATTGGTCAATCAAAAAATAAGACGCAATTTGGATTGGTGGAGACGACAATTAAATCGATTTGAAATTTTTAATCACGGCACCAGCCAATCCAAACTGGTACATGGCATCGACGGGGAAACCTTTGAAAGTATAAATGCCAGTTACTGGATAAAAAAATAAGTTTGGGTACACTAAAATCTGCTTTTCGACTGTGGACCACATTGCCTACGGGTCGCTATCCCGCACTAAAAGGCTACCCTCCCGGGCGATTTTCATGGATTCTTGCTAGGTTCACAGCTCTAATATACACGTTATACCCTCGGAAGTATCCGATATTGCGGTCTCCCGCCACGGGGCTAGTACTGCCTGCTGTTACTGAAGCTACCACAAGTATCAGATAGACGCCACTCTGTATACCCAAACTTATGTTTACATTATACTACAAAAAACGCAATCAAGCAACCCAACCTTGTCCAGAAATCTCATGATACCAGGTATAAAATGGTTTTGGTATGTTCAAATCCCACACACCTTCTTGATCCAACCATACCCGACCTGGCCGGGCCAGGTGTTGATACAAGGGCAACACTTCTAAACCATTTACCGTGAACCTGACAATTTCTAGTGCGGAGCCATTGGCAGCAGATATCAGGCAGTGCAGGTGTATAGGACTCTGCAAATCAAACGACCATACACTTTCGGGGTCCAACACCAGGTGTCCATTGATCCTAAAACGATATTCTATGTTGCCGTGGTTGCGTAGTTCTAGTTGAACTTCTAGACCGCGGGCAGTGTCAATATCCAATGCTGTGGAGAAATTCTTGGTATCTGGGAGCATGATCCGTAATCCGATTATTTCTTTGACTTTCAAATGCGTGTAAAAATTTGACCAGTTGTTGCTGTAACTCTATATAGTTATCAGGACGTTGATAGGTTCGTAAGAAATTCAGGTACTCGTTGGCTGTTTGTGCTATCACAGCCTGGCTGAGATCTTTGCGACGTGTGTTGATCTGTTTTTGATGGTTCCCCAGTTTGGCACTGACAGTTTCAAGTCGTTGTATGGTTTCGGCTCTGATATCATCGGGCAACAGTTCCATGCGTAGGCACTCGGGTCTGTACAGTATGTTGCAGCTCTCGGCTGTGATATCGTTGTCAATCATGAATTCAAACAAGTGATCCAACTCGTATATGGTAAACAGATTGGGAGTGATTCTTAGTTCTAAGTGTAATCCAGAATGCTGGTTCCTTAGTTCTAAAAATTTGTGAATGTTACCCAGTATGTTGTCAATGTTGCTGGGGTAACGTATATAATCATTCAACGACGATACAGATTCGATGCTGATGCCCAAATGAAATTCATCGAACTTTGAAATTATGTTTTCCAGTTCAGGCGTGTATATGGTACCATTAGTTGTGGTTCCTACAATCATCTTGGCAGGTAGACTGTCGCATATACGATAAAACGCTCGGTTGTACAGGGTTTCTCCGCCCAGGAAATGAATGTATTTCACATCGGGCAAAGCCTGTATCTGCCTACAAAAGCTGTCTACTAGATCAGCACGGTCGGCCCAACACGCAAAGTCGGGATATGTTTCAAACACTGTTGGCGACAGTTTGTGTAATTTTTTATATTCTTGATGTAGTCTACTGCTACTGCGAGGATCACAAAACACACAGGCACTGTTACAGGTGTTACCCAAGTCAACCTGTAAGTCAGTGGGAAAGTGACTACTGACTCCTGCGTTGTCTAGGCTGTGTTCAAACAAGTGTTTGTGCGGACTACTGAGTAAGCTGGCAGTGAAATGATCTGTGCGTATGGCACTCTTATTCAATTGACGTAATCGTCCACTGACCTTGCCAAATTGATCTTGATAATAGCACACTTCACATTTGCTAGGCTGGCGACCCGCAAGAAAATCCTGTCGCAGGGTCCGCATGGGTTTACTATTATAAAACTCCATAATAGAGGTTGTGCTAATATTAAGACCAGTAGGCAGTTCCTTGGCCCAACGGCATACATGATAGTCACCGTTGAGACCAATCTTGATGTGAAACCAAGGGCTACTACAGAAAGTGTTGGCTAGCATGTTATGTGGCGGAGAGTACTGGAGTCGAACCAGTCCACCGGTTACCCAGTGACGGATTAGCAATCCGTTGCCTTGCCGCTCGGCCAACTCTCCGTGTTAATTACTGTTGTGTTGCGTTTCAAATTTTACTACTTCTTGACCAAAGAAACGATCCGCATCTTTTCCAAAAATATTTACAATATTCATTCCTGTGTTTCGAAACTCCTGCACACGAGAATTGGTAGATATGATTTTATGTACAGTCTGAGCAAAAGTGTCTAAGGCTATGTCTGTGGTATCACGACGGGCAAATATGGCAAACCAGGTCTGTGAATCATTACCGCGAAACCCCAGCTCAGTTGCTGTAGGGACCATGGGATAGGTAGCACTACGATTTTTTCCTGACTGCATGATAGGTACCAGTTTTCCGCTTTGAATAAATTGATAGGAAGCGGCCAAACTAGACACTCCATATTCACTGTGTCCTGCTGCTACATCTGTCAGTACTGGAGAGGAACCTTTATAAAAAACTGAATTTACAACAAGCGGACTCTTCAAATTGCTGATCCATAAATGTGCTCCACCATTGGCTCCATTGTTGGCAACATTGACCACTTGTTTATCGGCAATTTGTTTTTTAAACTTGTCCAAGGTAGCAGACTTGCTTCCAAACAACACATAAGGGACCATTCCTACTAGGTTTGTGGCTTTAAAATTGTTGTAGGATCGAGAACCTTGATACAAAGGACCAGAGATAAAATCATCCATGGTCACAATAAATGTGTGATTGTCGTTTTCTTTGCCCAGCACATAACCAATGGCCACAGAATTGGCTGAGCCTGGCATGTTTTTTACATTCACTGAAACACGTAGTACTGCTTCTAGATCAGGTTGAATAAAACGTGCCAACTGATCATTGACTCCACCCGGTGGATACGGAACTATCAAGGTAATGTCTTTGTTGGGCCAAGACCAAGCCGCACACGAAAATAAAAACAAAAAACAAAAAAATAATTTCTTCATATGTTTCCAATTGGATAAGGGCTACTAAAAAATCTTCGATAACCATAAAATCTTCCATCGGCAAAATACTGCAGGTATTCGGGTGCCACAGGTTTTAGTCTGCTGTGCATGGAACTTTCCCAAGACTCAATTTCAATAGTTTTTGGCTTTTCAAAAAACCAAGCATACTGTTCGTTGTAAATTAAACTGTTTCCTTTGTTGGCCTGAAAAGTAGCAGTGTCCCAGTTTGGATAAATTAAACTTTTTACTATTTTATTCAGCTGATTGTATTGATCTCCGGATATCATTGGTTTTGAATTTGAAGAAATACACTCAAGCAAATTTGGATTGGCCTTTACATGATTATACAACATTTGTGCTTGTTTTACAACTATTTCTGGCAAGCTCGGAGTCCAATAAAAGTATTCTATATTTCTTGGATATTTTTCTAAACTAGACTTGAACCAACACATGCTGTCAGTGAATCTGGCACATAAAAAATTATTTTTTACATAAAGAATTGGTTTATCTACTCCTAGTACCAAGGCCACACTGGCATGCTGATCGTTTAATTCTCTCAGTCTCTGGCTGATTTTCCTATAACGTTTGATGCTGACATAATTGTGTATTTGTGTCAGAGTACAGGTATCTTCATAATCTTCAACAGTTAATGTTTCTATAGAATCTGTGACAGTGATCTTTGTTTTAGGATAGTGTGTTTTTACATGATCCAACATGGGTTTGATGGCCAAATCCCATTCGCTGATATAATTTTCTGGTCGTGTATCTGTGGTAACAGAATACTGCCCCACAGTTTTAGACAAGGACCAATCTACTATGATCTCATCTAGATGTATGTTATTTTCTAAAAAACTTTTTAGAGCAGTGGTACTGTCAGCTCCACCACTGTAAGACAACACCAGGTACTGATATTGATCTCTTAATTGTTGGGCACGTATCTTGTACAAAGTCTGCAGATCCAAGGGCACAGGTTTGAGCCAATTTTGACTTTTGTACACCGACGAATTAAATTCCCAGGTCACTGGTAAATTTTGTTTGGTAGCTTCTTCCAGAGCATTTATTTTATGATTGAAAATTTTGTTACCCACAACATAGTAACCATTTTTTTCAAAAAATGCTAAAGGTGCTTTATCGTCGGCAACAGAAAAATTTGTCATTGAGTTTATTTTAAAAAGTAATTGTTCAACATCGCAGATGTAGCGTAGAAATTTTCTTTGATTGTGATGTTGTTATTGATATCTTGCAAAATATTTATCAGATTTTTGTAGGCTGAATTTGCTATTTTTTGAAACTGAGATCTATTGTGCGTACTGGGCAAAGCCGTGGTACAATGACTCAAACTTTTTACCAGTTGCTCTGCTCGTTCTTGTGGCCAAGTTACTAGATCATAACTTTCATCTATGTACTGATCAAAAGTTTCAAATCCCATGGCACGTATTTTTTTCAAACTGTGCTGACCACCATAGACCACAAACGGATGCCCTAGCATGAGACTCTTGTAGGTTTTTTCTGTAGGGAACCACTCGTTTTGTGTGGTTTCACTGACTATGCTGATGTGTGTCTGATAGTAGTGACTGGGATAGTAAGCATAGAATCTAAAATCTGGATGGCAAAATGGATCAGGCCAATCAGAGTCTGGTCCATGTCCTGTGGCGCTTTTGCCAGACCTGTGACTCCATATGCTCTGCTCCAGTAATCCGGCCGATCTAAATAAATCAAAAAATCGTTCTCTGTTGGGTCTGCTTTCACCATTTAAAAATAAAAATTTGTGTGTTTTTTCAGCAGAGTCTATTAGATCACAGGTATAACCTAGCCTGGCACAATTGAATTCGTTGTTTATTATCCAGGCAAAGAATTCAGGCATGTTGTAGTTTTTTACGTATCCATCAATGTCCCAGTCTCCGCATTTGATTAGATAACCAGTTACATTATTTTTTTCCAATGCTTCAGCTGTGGGGCAAAAACTAGCACTCAGCGTGGCATAACTTTCACTGGGATAGTAAAACACCAATTTTAGATTGTGCCCACGAGCACGGTCAATAATGTTGTTGGCCAGGTCGTGCCCGGGATCTCCGCAGGGTGTTTCCATGACAAAGCAGTCTGTTATGACCATGGCTCCATCTGGAATTTGATCTGGTTGGCAGTGGCGGTAATCTATACCGTGCAGATCCAATGAGGCCGTTAATAATTTGGCTTGCTTTTCGGCTGGTCTTTTGTTTGGATGCAGTACAATATAAATCATGCTCTAGTATTTAAAATAAATACAAGCTCTACAACAATTTCCCATATGCTCAACAAAACCGAAGTCAGCCGAATTGCCGATGTGGTATTAGAACCCAATAAAAAATTCGGTTATTATTTGGTCAACGACAAAATATTTTATAACAAGTTTCAGGCCATGATTGAGGCCAAACGCACACAAAGCACAATAAGATGGTTCTTCAATGAAGAAACCTTTGTTCCATTTGCCTGGAATCAAGAACCAGAACAGAGCATCAGCGAATTGTATCGACGTCGAGCACAACAACTGCGAGACACCTATGATTACATAAGAATAGAAGCGTCAGGTGGCAGTGACAGCAACACAGCTATTTTTAGTTTTTTACTCAATGGCATACACCTGGATGAAATAGTGTATAGATATCCAAAACTGGGTGGGCAAACCTGGCAGTCTAATATTGTGGATCAAACAGCAGCCAATCAACTCAGTGAGTACGATTATGCGGCCAAGCCCTTGTTGAATTGGGTGGCTGACAACTATCCCAAGACCAAGATAACCATGTTGGACTACAGCGAAAATGTGGCCAACCCTGAATTTGGCAAAGATGAGACCTGGATATTTACTACCAAACACTGGCTGAGTCCCAGTTATTGCATGGGCAAGTTTGACAATGACCATGCCAGTTTTCGCCATCTAGCAGATCGAGGCACACGCATCTGTATCATATACGGCGCCGACAAGCCCAAGATTTTTATCAAAGACAACAAATTCTTTTTGTACTTTTTAGATCATTTCACTGGACACTCCACTCCCGAAGTTGGCGAATACACCAACGTGACCAATGAGCCATTCTTTTGGACACCAGACCTGCCTGAACTGATTGCCAAGCAGGCACACATGGTCAAGACCTGGTTTGAGCAACCCTCAAATCACAAGTTTGTGGAAACCATACGTTGGCCACACCACGTCAACATCAAAACGAGAACCTTGTATGAAACCATTGTGCGTAATCTCATATATCCACACTTTGATATCAACACCTTTCAAACCAACAAACCTTTTACCAATATTGTAAACGAACACGATCAGTGGTTTTTTGATAACTTCAGTGACACCAAGGTACATGATGTTTGGAAGTCTGGCATAGACTTCCTGGTTGACAATGTGGATGATCAATACCTGGTCAGACACGGTAACTATGGGCACGTGACCGAAGTCAAAGTTTTTGACAGTCCTTACTACTACTTTGGTGATTGTGTCATACCCGAACACTCAAACATGCTGGGCACCAGAAAACTGGTTGAAAACAAAATTATTAACAAGACTAACACTCACCGGCATGTGATCAATGGAAAATTAGTTATCTACTAATGACAAGCCGACGCGAACATCTCACAGCCCCTGGTGTTATTATTGCCCCCAATCGTAAACTTGGGTACTATCTGGTAGACAACGAAATCTACTACCATAAAATACAGGCCTTGATGGCCAGCTCTAAGAAAAACAGTCAAGCAAGATGGTTCTTCAATGAAGACACTTTTATACCTTATGCCTGGAATGTTGAGCCCGAAGCATCACTTGTTGAACTTTATCGACGTCGAGCACAACAACTGCGAGACACTTATGATTACATAAGATTAGAGTTGTCAGGCGGAGCCGACAGTGCCACAGTGTTGTACAGTTTTTTGCTCAACGGCATACATCTAGATGAGGTGGTGTTTCGCTATCCCAAGCAAGGAGAAAAGGGTGTGGTAGGGAATCCTTATGACACACGTTGTGAGAACACTCTCAGTGAGTGGGAATTTGCTGCCAAACCCTTGTTAAACTGGATTGCCAACAATTATCCTGCGGTAAAAATTACTGTGCATGATTACAGCCAGGACATGCTTGACCAAGAAACAACCAAAGATGAAAGTTGGATTTACCGAACCAGACATTACCTACAACCAGGCCATGCTCACAAACATGACAGCAGTAGAGATGTATCATATCGTAGAATCGCCGACGAAGATAAAAAAATTGCTGTGGTGTATGGCACAGACAAACCCAAGATTTGTATTAAAGACAACAAATTCTTTTTGTTTTTCATGGACATACAGGGCAATTATGCCAACACTGATTATCATCAAGAAAATATTACTGCCGAATACTTTTACTGGAGTCCAGATGCCTGCGACTTACTGGCCAAACAGGCGCACGTCATAGCACAATGGTTTAGTAGGCCTGAAAATTACAAGATGCAGAACTTGTTGCACTGGCCCAATAATAATTTTGCTTTTAGAAGCTTCTACGAACAGTTGGTAAAATTGATCATATATCCCGACTATGATTCCAGCACCTTCCAGACTCTCAAACCCACAAACAATTTTTATAATGAAATGGATCACTGGTTTCATACCAATTTTCGTGGTACCAAACTTTACTCGGTTTGGCAAGCTGGTATAGATCACGTGATCAAAAATCTTGATCCCAAATACATTGGTTATACCGACGGAGTGGCCAGAGATATCATAAGTTTTGATAGTCCATACTATTATTTTGCGGATTGTCACATACCTGAAAACATAGCTGGAGTTCGTACTAGAGAATTGTTTTTACAGCACAAAGATGAAATACACAGACAACACAGACACGTGATCAACGGAAGGTTGGTAATTTACTAATGGTAGCAAAGACTAGACCTCTAGTGCAGGCATGGAATCCTGAATATCGTGCTGATAATGTGTCTCTGTTTCCAAATTTATTGGTCAGCGGCTGTAGCTTTACTGACAATATCAGCATGACCGAATCGGTAACCTGGCCCTGGTATTTGAAAACTTTGTTTGATTTTACCGCTGTGTATGATTGTAGTCAAAGTGGAGCCGGAAACAATCATATTTTCAACAGCATAATCAACGAAATAGAAACCAATGCAAACATAAATTCACATAACACACTAACTGTGGTCATGTGGTCCAGCTGGAGCAGAGCCGATGTGATTGGTAGTAGTGAGGTAACAAAAAATATTCATTCTGTCAGCAATTATCAATTCAGTGATAATTTTTGTACTTTGAGTTTGTACAGACAACCGCGAGATACCAAATCAGAAGAAGAAAAACTGTGTGCTCAGTATGCACGTGTGGTAGATCCCGAAGCACAGGTCTACGAAAGTTGTTTGAAAATTATTGCTTTAAAGAACTATCTTGAAAACAAAAAAATGCCTTATGTGTTTTGTTCCTGGAAAAAACTCGAGGCTGAGTATAGTTTTGTAAAAGACCAAGCAGTGCAGTATCTGGCACAACAAATTTCAAATCACATGGCTCCTATTATATCTTTGGATGAATATGCCACTGGGCGAAATCTACGGGCGCCAGATGGCCACCCTGACACCGAAGCACATCTACGTTGGAGTAGACACGTGCTCATGCCTTACATAATTGAAACCTTTGGAGCGGGATAAGGGAATCGAACCCTCGTTTTCAGCTTGGAAGGCTGGAGTAATACCATTATACGAATCCCGCTTGGTCTCGGTAGAAGGATTCGAACCTTCGATCTCCTGCTCCCAAAGCAGGCGGATTAAACCAGACTTTCCTACACCGAGTTATATGGTAGGACGTGACGGGATCGAACCGCCGACATTCACGGTGTAAGCGTGACGCTCTACCAGCTGAGCTAACGTCCTATAAGGTGGTGGTAATGGCTAGAGTCGAACTAGCACTGAGCGCCGTATGAAGGCGGTGCACTACCATTATGCTACATTACCATGGAGGAGGGATAGTAGAATCGAACTCTATGCGCTCACGCACACCATCGGTTTTCAAGACCGTGCTGGGCCCAGCCCAGATAACCCTCCGTAATATTGTTTGGCTCCGGTCCAGGGAATTGAACCCCGATTTGCGGTTTTGGAGACCGATGTAATGCCATTATACCAGACCGGAATACTTGGAGGTGAAGGTTGGATTCGAACCAACGGTTGTAGAGATTTGCAGTCACTTGCTTTGGGCCACTCAGCCACTTCACCATATTGGAGCGGGATACCAGAATCGAACTGGTCACTGGACCTTGGCAAGGTTCTGTTTTACCGATAAACTAATCCCGCATAAAACTGGTACACCCAAGGGGAATCGAACCCTCAACTTCAGCTTGGAAGGCTGAGGTAATACCATTTTACGAACCCCGCATGTTGGGTCCGGGCCAGGGAATTGAACCCCGTCAAGCAGATTTGGAGGCTGCGGTGCTACCGTAACACTTGCCCGGAATTGTCTGGAGGTGAGGGTCGGATTTGAACCGACGGCTTT
>JACCDP010743068.1_pt1 | contig 15155 bp, 8 predicted proteins | sample 7445841 | NCBI WGS metagenome assembly JACCDP01 (sample SAMN15323441, study PRJNA562643) | freshwater metagenome | isolation source: river surface water | place: USA:Blue River Watershed | collected 2017-08-17 | reverse complement strand
GACCATTTGCAGTAATACTTACAATGGTATTACCTGCTACATTGGCTATGATGTTACCATCGGTACCGGAGAAATATACATTGCTGGTGCCATTGTAAATATATGAACCAGAAGCACCACCGCCACCACCACCACTTATAGTTGTATTACTAATAGAAGTAATACGACCGTTGGCCGCAACAGTAATGATAGGAACAATTGTCGCATTACCGTATGTGCCTGTACCGATACTAATGTTTGTTACATCAGTATTTGCTTGATCATAAGCACTTTGAATATATGGTACAACATTGATACCTGCAATTAAAGCTGCATTGGCACCAATAAAAGTGTTTGCATAGATGTTATTTGCACCTGAAATATCACCTGTGCCAACACCTGTTGTTGTCAAACCGTTAGCTGTAATCGAAATAACAGTACTTCCGTTGACAGCAGCTGTGATATTTCCATTTGCAGTAGAAATAGAAACATTGCTGGTACCATTGGAAATACTACTGGTTACACCTACTGAAATAGAGTTGGCATAATTATAAGCCGCATTAGCATGTGTATATGCAGCATTCGCATATACACCGGTTGTATTTTGGCTACTGTAGGCCGAATTTGCTTTTATAAAAGCTCCATTGGCATACAATGAAGCAGAATTGGCTACATCGAAAGATGAATTGGCATAAGAACTGGCTGAATTTGCCCAATCTCTTGCAACTTGATCCAATGAAGTTGCAGTTGCCGCAATGGTGATTTTGTTATTTAAACTGTCAGTAATTAAACTGATGTTATTGCCAGACACAAAGTTTAAAGTGTCTGTAGGTGATGTAGCCAGAATTAAACTGCCATCAACATTGATTGTTTCAAATGAATATTGATTGGTAATGTATGAGATTACATTGCTGGCAGTTTTGTAATACAGTCTACCGTCAGCATAGTTAAGGGCAACCTCACCATAAGCTAAGCTTGGTGGAATGTTACCTGTCTGTCCGGATTTTTTTAACTGTATTGATGTATTTGACATTTACTTAAAACGTTCCGCCATCTTTGATTGCATTATCATCAACCATTGCCGTTTCTATGTTTTCAATAACAGAAACAGTTGACGCTCCTTTATTTAGATCATCAATTTTTTTTCTTTTGGCAGGAGATAATTGCAAATAATCAATTTTGGCGTTGAGGTCGGTGATTTGTTTTTGCAAATCTGCCTTTTCTTCCTCATGTTTTTTAGTTATATTGTCAATTTGTTTTTCATTTTCACCACGAATTCGTGAAAGTTCTTCACGAGCTCTGATTAATTCAGCCTTAAAAGTGTCAATGTGATTGACTTGATTTTTAACGCTATCATAATCTCTATACTTATTATTCAGTTCATTAATTTGATTTGATGCTATGCTCAATTCTTTTTCTTTGTCAACCAATTTATTTTTTAGGTCTGTTATGGTATTATTTTCATTTACAGTTTGACCTTCTCGTAACTTTCTGTTGACTTCCTCAAGTTCTTTTAGTGCAACAGAAAGTTTTTCGATTCTATCAGCCTGTTCTTCAATAACATCCTCAGAAACTTTGGCGTTGGCTTGCATTGAAACATTACGAACCACACAATCATTCATTGTGCTTGTCAAAATCTCAATATAATAATTTAAATATTTTTCATTTCCCATTTCAATCTCCTATCATAAAGAAACATAATACATTATATATTCAATTAGAATTGGCCTCCGTCCAATGTGGTTGTCCAAACTGGAACACCCGCATTTGTAGTTGTCAATATCTGATTTGACCATGTTTGATCTGATGTGCCAGCAGCTGAAGTGACTTGCAATGCACCTGTTCCGTTACCGTAAACGATACCGCTTGTGGTAAATGTATTTGTTCCTGTACCGCCTTGTGCAACAGTCAAACCTGAAATTGCAGAGAATGTTGCGGCTGTTAATCTACCATATGCATCAACAGTTACAGAAGTTAATGTGTTGTTAGCTCCAGCTGTACCTGTTGCGGTATATGTGCTGTTTGCAAGAGATACTAGAGCACCTGTTCCGTTGCCAATAATCAATTGGCCAGAATCAAATGTTGATCTTCCTGTACCGCCTTGGTCAACCACTAGACCAGAAATTCTTTGTTGTGTAAACGCAGTTACACGACCATATGTGTCTGTTGTAAATGAGTTAACTGTATTTGCTGTACCAACTGTTGCAGAAACTGCTGTTACATTAGCAAGCTGTTTAACACTATTTGTGCCATCACCAACAAGGATTTGGCCAGCAGTAAATGTGTTAACACCGGTACCGCCTTGATCAACATTCAATCCAGAGATTGCGGAGAATGTTGCATCGGTGAATCTACCATACGCATCAACTGTTACGGATGTGATGGTATTATTACCTGCGCCAGAACCTGTTGCGGTGAATGTTGTGTTAGCAAGTGTAGTTAATGTATTTGATCCTGCACCAACCAGAATTGCACCATTTGTAAATGATGTTGCGCCTGTACCGCCACTTCCAACTTCTAGAGCATTGCCTAATGTCAAACTTGTTAAGTTTGCACTGCTGATATTAACTGAACCAACATTTAATGTTGCAACATTAGCAAATTGTGCCTTAATGTTTGCATTAAGTGTTGCAACACGGAAACTTGAGTTAGCAACATCAATGACGTTGTTTGAAGGTTCTTGGTCGTAGTTATCAAAAACATAGAACTCTTTGGTTCCTGCATGACGGAAAACACCAGTATGTCTGTTTGTTGAACCATCATTATAGTTACCAACGAAACCGATATCAACAACATCGGATGTATAGTTATTGCCAGCCAAATACAATAATGGGTCAGCAATGTTCAATGTTTCAACATTAATGATTGTTTCTGTACCAAGAACAACCAAGTTACCAGAAATTTCAACATCACCATCAATTGTTTGTTTTGCAATTACGGTGTTAGAACGGAAAACTGTTGTGTCTACAGCAAAAGAAACTGTGTTGTCTGTAACGGCTGTAGTAATACCATCACCACCAGTGAAGGTCAATGTGTTACCGTTATCAAATGTATCTGTGCCTGTATCGCCTGCAATTGTAAATGAAGTTGACAAACTGGTGTTTGCAATCGACATTATACGGCCGTTTGCGGCAACTGTTACGACAGGAATTGCTGTTGCACCACCATATGTGCCGGCGGACAAACCAGGCACAGTATTCAAGGAAGCATTAAGTGTTACATCACCTGTACCATCAAATGAAATTGATGTTGCGGAAATATCACCACCGCTGATGCTGAAGTTTCTTGCAGTTTGTAATGCTGTTGCGGTATTTGCATTACCTACAATGTTACCAATAATGTTTGCAGTCAAATAATTGAAAGAAGCATTACCGGTCGCATCTCTACGAACAAGTGTTAAACCTGTTGCATTATTGGTTGCATTGTCAATTTGACTGGTATAGTATTGACCACCAACATTAACAACACCCGTTCCATCAGCAGTACCAATAAAAAGTGTATTTGACTGGTAGGAATACGCAAATTCACCAGACAATAAACTTACTGGTGATCCTGTCGTAGAGGAACGTTTGATACGAATTGATGTGTTAGCCATTTCTTGTCCTTATAATTAAGCTATCCTGTATTTATTAAAACTCGCCTCCATCGGCACTAAGAGTTTCATACGAAATAAATGAAATATTTGCTGTGTTTGATGATGATACTGTCACATTTTCAATCAGTTTGGTACCACCAATTAAAATGATGTTGTTTGAATTATCACCAATATACAAAGCATTTGCGGTATAAGAAAACGCCAATTCACCGTCATTTAATATTGTCGGTGCATCGTTGGCATATGATCTTAAAATCTGTATTGATGTTGCCATTTAGAAAAAACCTGCGTCATAACCAGAAAATGCCACATAAGATGTGGTGTTTGCCACTTCGGCCGCATAATCGATATTTGGAATAGGTCTTCCTTCAATTGTTGTGACCGGTATAAAATTTCCTGTAGGTGTTATCATTATACCTTTTGGATCAGGATTTGCCTCAGTTGGAGCTGGTGTAAGTGCAACAGAACCTGTTGTTGGTTCTTGAGTTATAACCATGCTTCCCAAATAAAGTGTTTGTCCTGCAAGATATACTGATCTCCACTTGTTTGTTGGACTTCCCAAATCATATAATTGATCACCCGCAGGAATTATTGAACCTGAAAATTGTGTATTTGAACCAACTGGTTGTGGAGTAAATTGTTTGGTGTTTGCATTATATGTTAATACACCACCATCAACCGCATCGGCCATGTTAACATCAACAGCATCCTTTATAGCTACTGTTTGATTGTAACCAATGGTCTTAACTTTGGTTGAATCTCCATCAACCCTTACTTTGATGACTGATGGTTGTGATACTGTTACCGTAGGCATTTAGACCCCTTAGAACTTGGTTACTTGAGGTATAATATTGACAATTCCCTCCAACACACGGGTCACAGTATTACTAGAACTTTTTATAATAACATCATACACATATCGTCCAGCCGCAATGTTTGCTGTTGTTCCGGAAGTCATACTTAAAGTTATGATTCCATCTCCTGGACTTGCAATTGTTGTTGTGAATTCGGCAGTTGCATTTGTTGAATAGTAAGACTTCTTCATCTGACATTTTGCTTGATAGTCAGTTAAGTCAAAAGCATCACCATTACTATCATCCAAAGTTATGGATGTTGAGTAATTTGCGCCTTGTTCTACAAATAATTCTTGATATCCTGCAGCCATATTTTACCTTTTTATGGTATTTATTTGTTCTTCAATTCATCAATTTGTTTTTGTTGTTCTTTTATGGCCTCAATCAACAAAGGAATTAACTTTTCGTAGTATACAGTTTTGTAATCCGCACCTTCCACATTACCGTTAATAGGCGCATCTGCGATAACTTCAGGCAAAACTGCTTCAACTTCTTGTGCAGAAACACCTACTTGGCGAGAACTGTTATTGTAACCAAGTTCTTTGGCTTTTTCATTTTCGGTATAATAATATCCATTCAAAGACAATACTTTTTCTAATGCATTTGGAATAGTTCCTAAAAAATCTTTTAATCTTGCATCGGAATATCCTGCCGTAATATCACCTGTTGCACGAATCTCACCTGTTGTTCCTGATGCGGCAGTACCAACACCTAAGGAATTAACTTGGAAATTGGTGCTTGAAACGGCCACATTAGCGGAAGAAGTTACTCTACCATAAGAATCTACTGTAATAACTGGTATACTTGTTGAACCACCATAAGTTCCACTTGTTACACCAGAAGATGGCAATCTAGCCGCAGGTAATGTACCACTACTAATATTAGATGCATTGGTTGTATCAGTTGTTGCTGATGATGCCAATGTAACGGAACTTATTGTTGTTATTCTTCCGTAAGCATCTACGGATAAAGTAGGTGCAGTATAAGAACCAGCAGTTACACCAGAAGTTGCCAACCTTGCAGCTGCCAATGTTCCACTACTAATGTTGGATGCATTGGTTGTATCGGTTGTTGCTGATGTTGCCAAACCAGAAACAGCGGAAGAAGAAATGGCAATCGCTACACTATTGGCTGATGTAATTCTTCCATAAGTGTCTACTGTTAATCTAGTGGAAAAGCTTGCGGAACCTGTAGAAGATGCAACGGCACCAGAAGTGGGTAATCTAGCTAAAGGTAATGTACCTGAACTGATATTACCCGCATTAGTTGTATCGGTTGTTGCTGATGCAACCAGTCCTGAAACAGCAGAAGAAGAAATTGCAATGTTTACATTAGCTGCATTTGTTAATCTTCCTTGTGCATCAACGATATATCTGGGAATTACAGAAGCTCCGCCATAAGTTCCAGCAGTAACTGTTGTGTTTTCTAATACTGATGGTCTAATCTGAGTTGTCATTTATTATTTCCTTTTAGAGCTTCTACTTCGGCCTTCAATTCTTTAATAGCTTCAATCAACAATGGTACCAATTTATCATAATGAACAGTCAAATATTGTTCATCAATAGGAGCTGGTGCGGTAACTTCAGGTAAAACTTTGTAAACTTCTTGAGCAGATACACCAACTTGTCTTTTTACTTCATAACCAAGAGCCTGTGCGGTCTCATTTGGTTCATAATAGAAACCATTTAATGATGTAACTTTGTTTAGTGCATTTTCAATGTTGCCAAGATTTGTTTTAAGTCTTTCATCTGAGTAGTAAGCGGTGATTTCATTAGTTGCACGAATTTCACCTGCTGTTCCTGATGCAGCTGTGCCGACACCTAGAGAATTGAAACGAACATCATTTGCCGTACCAACACTTTGATTCATGGTGAATGGCAATCTAGCTGAACTTAATGTTCCGCTACTAATATTCGATGCGTTGGTTGCATCTGTTGTAGCTGATGTTGCCAAACCTGTAATAGAGCCTGCAGGAATTGAGGGCAATCTAGCCAACGCCAATGTGCCTGATGTAATATTACCTGCATTGGTTGTATCGGTTGTTGCTGATGTTGCCAAACCAGACACAGCAGAAGAAGAAATGGCAATTGCCACGCTATTGGCTGATGTAATTCTGCCATATGTGTCGATTGTTAATCTGGTTGTAGAAGATGCAGATCCGGTAGAAGTTGCAGTTACACCAGAGGTTGGCAATCTAGATGCAGACAATGTACCTGATGTGATGTTGGACGCATTGGTTGTATCGGTTGTTGCTGATGTGGCCAAACCTGTGATTGATGCTGCGGCAAATGTACCAGTAATTTTTGAACTGGCTAAAGATGTAATCCAAGAAGGATTTGCATAACTTCCGTTTGTATAAACACCGTTTGTTACAGTACCTGCATTGCCTGTTACATTGGCTGTTAATGTGTTTCCACCATTTACAAATGCTGTTGTTGCAAAAGCAGTATTACTTGTACCTGGTGCCATCGTTCTACCAGTCACAACACCGTCAAAAGACTGCACAGATGTTGATGACAAGTTGGCATAATATGTTGTAACTTTACTTGTCAAACCATCGATTGCCAACTGAATTGTGTTTGCGGTTGGATTGATGTTACTGTTAATTGTATATGCAATGTTGTTTGCATAATATGGATTTACAAAATATCCATCAACTTCAACCAAAATTGCATCATTCAATGCAGGTGTTGTGGTGAAACTGATTGTGTTTGCAGCCTGATTTAATGTGTATTCAGATTCAAATTGTCTGACACCATTAATATATGCACGAACTTGTGTGCTTGTTGTAAATGTGGGTGTGTTATAGGTATTGCCTGTGAATCCAGAAACACCGTTTGCAACATAACTCAAACGAGTTGAGTTGATAGTGGTTCCTGGTGTTGCACCACCGCCACCGCCACCGCTAGCAGACCAATAAAAATTACCTGGACCACCAGTGGTCAGCACATAACCTGCGGTTGTTCCTACTGGCAACAAAGCGGTTAATGCGTCTGATGCATTTGTTTGTCCAGTGCCACCTTCTGATAATGGTAGTGGTGCAGATAATGCCAGTCCAGCAAATGTTGGTGTGGCTGTTGTTCTTAGGTCTTGTGATGTGCTGATTGCCAAATTATTGGCTGATGTGGCAACAATTGCAACACCATTGTTGCTTGTGAAAGAAACAACACCTGAATTGGCAGTAATTGAACCAATAGTTCCAACAAGTGTATTAGCTGATGTATTTGCTATTGAAGATGCCGCATTGGCCTGTGCAAATGCCGCATTGGCTTGTGTAAATGCAGGTTGAATTTGTGGTGCCACATTATTGGCTGATGCAAATGCCGCATTGGCCTGTGCAAATGCACCGTTAGCATATAATCCTGCACTTGAAGCACGCAGACTTACTGCATTAACAGAATTAGCTGTTGCAGCCAATGTTGTGCTTGTGCTTGTTGTATTGTCGTTTAACTGTTCTTCGGTCAGAATTCTATAATAATTTAAATTATTGATATTGAGTATATCCCAATATGACTGTGTTTCATTCCAACGAATAGATGCGTTTGCACCTGTTCTATAAACAGACAAATAAGAAATTTGATTATTGGATGCAGCACTTAATGTTAGTGTGTTGGAATTATATACTGTTGTTCCGTTGATAACAAAATCACCACCAACACTCAATTTACCTAATGTTTGAATAGTATTGAAATAACCTACTGCTGTGTTGCCATTAATTACGCTTGAAACTGTCAGAGCAGGAGAAGTAATTGATGTATTGGCAGTAATTACATTTGCAAAATGTGAACCCGAAACAGACGAAACATTTGATACCAAATTATCGGTTGAAACTCTTACATTAGCCTGCCAAACATCTGCATAACCTGATGTAGTATTGATTGTGGAATTTGCTTGTAATATGTTGGTAAAGATGGTGTTTGTTGCACTCATTGAACCATTTGAAACAAAATTACTTGCAATCACCAATCCGTTGGCGGATATAGAACCAACCATTGCTGAAGTGTTGGCTTGTATTTTATTTGAAAATACATCGTTAACAGCACTAATAGAACCGCTTGATGTGATATTTGCGGCATTAACTAATGTGTTTGCAGTTACTGTGCCAGTTGTAACACTTACATTGGCTTGAACCACATTGGCAAACATAACATTTGTTGCGTTTATATTGTTATTGGATACAAAAGAAGAACCAATAACCGAATTGTTTGCGACAATATTATTTGCAACAATATTATTTGCATACACTGAATTGTTTGCTTGAACTTCTAATACAGATATTTTACCAGATGAACTAAATGTATTTGCAACAATATTATTTGCATTGATTAATGTATTTGCAGTTAATGTTGCAGTCAATACACTGGTGTTAGACTGTAATGTATCTGTATGTGTTGATGTAGAAACACTAATTGTATATGTGTTAACAGTATTGTTTGCTTCTAGATAATTGGTATAAGATGTACCAGCAACACTCAATGTTCCTATGTTGGCGTTTGTATTTGCCTGTAGTGTTTTTGTATATACAGTTCCAACTACACTCACATTTGATGTGTTTACGGATGAGTTGGCTTGAAGAACATTTGTAATGGTATTGAAACGAATTGTGGCATTACCACCAACATATGCGTTATTTGCAACCTGAATTGCAATGCCTGGTCCTTGAACAAGAACCAGTCCGTTCAAGTTGGCTTGTCCTGTATGTGTCAAACCCAAAGCTGAGTTTGTAAAATATACTTGACCACCAACAGTTAGGTTTCTGTCCATTGTTGTGGATGAACCTGAACCTTGAACAAGCAATTGTTTCTGCACAACAATATTACCATTGGCGAACAATGCGTTTTGTGTGGTCTCGTTTAAAAACAATGTGCCGGATGGTTTGGTATAATCACCTGTAGCCAGTATATTATTTTCATTAATCAAAGCATCGGTCGCAACTAACCAATCACCAAAGGTGTTTGCGTAATTTAGTGTGGTAACTGTATTTGCCATTTTAACCTTTATTCAGTAGTTGGCGCATCAATTCTTTTATCTCAAGAACATCATTTTTGATGCAATCCATTTCTTTCTTTAAGTTATTTATTTCTTGCCTTTGGGACTCGGCAAATTTTCTTTTTGCTTTGTAATCTTCCAAACCATTCACATCTCTATTTACAAGAGCATTTGTTTTTGTGTCTCTAAAATAAGATGTGCCTTCGACTTTTAATTCCATTTTCTACTCCTTAGAATGGTGGATTTACATTTGCGGGTAGAGCAATAACACGAATATCATCCACAAAAGGAGTATATGTGTGATCGGAACTTGTCATAACAATCTTGATTGCAAACTGGTTGAATGATGTGTAAACTTGGCCGTTTGATCCTGTATAGGTTACATAACCCTGTTCAACACCACCTGTTCCTGGAGCAAATGAATATTCAATCACTTCATCTCTAGATTGTGAATACTTGGAATCAGAACTGTTGATCTTTGTCATCAATTGCCAGTTACCATCCTCAAATACCTGTGTATCATTCTTGTTTAAAATCTTGTAGTAAACATGAATGTCAGTATTGATTGGTCGGTATGCAGTCATGTAGACATTCATATCACCAGATTCAAAGTTTGCATCCAATGTAACTTTCTTGGTGATATATTTGGTAGTTATATTACCACCAGAACTGTCTGTTTCACCATTGATTGTTGCAGTTGCACCAGTTCCTGGTGTTGTGTTTGCATCAGTAATGGTAATTGTTGGTGTTGTGATGTAACCAGAACCATTGCTTGTCAAGTAAACTGATTGAACAACACCACCAACGATGTTAGCGGACGCAAAGGCCTGTGTTCCTCCAACAACATCTGGTGGAGAAACAGAAACACTGGTTGTGTTGGCATTGTAACCAGAACCACCACTTGACAGAGTAATCAAACTATTTGACAACTCAGCATTGTTGATGTTCCATGTGATAGAGTAAACAGAAAGACCTGCATCACAAATGATTGGGCTTACTGCATCATCTATTGTTGACATTGAAGCATATACACTAAATGATGTATTGCTGTTTGCAATCAACATACGCTGGCCTTTACCATCGTTCAAATAAATGTCATCTTGTGTTGGTGTACCAAATTTGCCAGGGTTAATTGATCTATTTCCTGCGGCACTACCATTTGTCAAAGTAGAATTGAAACTGTATGACAAACTGGTACTTGTTGGTGTGAAGTCTGTTGTTGTCACATTAAATGCATCAACATAGATGTTAGTATTTGATACTGCATCTGTAGTTGAAGATACATTGTTTGCATTGTAGAAGTTGTCAATAGATTGTTCAACCAATGTTCTCTGTGGAAGTTTCTTAGGTAGAACAAACTGAATTGATGGATTTGCAGTCTTACTGAACACACAACGATCAGCCACAAACATCAATGCTTGGTTTTGATCTGCTGTCCATGTCTGTGAATTCTGTGACAAGAACAATGCGCCAACATATGGTGCACCACCAATCTTAGTGATTGTAGAAGGTGCTGGATCGGTTGGTAGGTTCTTGACAGAAGATGCAACGGCTGTATCACCGTTAAATGCGGTCCACAATGTATATTCTTTTGAGTTAGATTTCAAAATGAAGGCATACAGAACGCCAGCAGAAATGTAAACTGGTGAACTAAATGTAAATGTGGTGTATGATGCACTATCCAAATATTGTGGGTTGGAAGAAGTTTTAACTTCATCGGTTGATAGTGTAACGATTGAACCTTCTAGTGTATCACCTGTTGGATAACCATTCAATGTGCTAACAATAGACAATGTAACAGGTGATCTATCTGATGCAGGCTTAGTTGCAAAGAACACTTTGATAGAATTCAAGAACAATCCGTTTGGATAGTTATTCTTGTCGATGATAAATGTTTGTGCAACTGGATCCCATGTATTGGTAATTGATGAAACCAATACTGTTTTAGATGTTGTAGTTGATGTAACACCGGATGCACCAGCAACAGACGCACCAAAATCCAACTTCTGTGCAACAGTTTGTAGGCCTTCTGCATAGAATGTGCTTTGTGAGAAGGTTGTTTCTGCACCAGGATTACCTAATGAGTTGTCGATGCGGAAGTTTCTTTGGCCATTGTGGAAAGTATTTGGTGGCAAACAGAACACACCATACACAGAGCCATGGTCACTTGTTTGAACGCTACCGATAGAATAGATATCACCATTTGCAGCTGAGATTGAAGTAGACAATACAGCAGTTTGATTTGCACCAAAGTATGATACAATGTTTGCAGATTGGCCAGCACCTGTGCCTGAATTGATATAGATTGTATTGGAATTGTAGTAGTTATTTGCAGAAGATGCCAAACCAGACAATGTGATTGTGTTGGTTGTGGTGTTTGCATTTCTTACCATACCACCATTGTGTGAACTGGTGCTTACTGTACCAATCGCTGTGTAATTTTGATAAACACCGGCAGTATTGAAAGTTGCATTACGGATTGAACCATTGGTTGTGTATGTGTTAGAACGACCATCACCAGCAACATACAAACGAACATTGTTTGTGTCTGGATATCTGTATACACCAATCACCGATGCGGTTGGGTAGAATGTACCAGAACTGTAATAACCAATCACATCATTCTCATTGAATGTACCAGTAACACCGGTCAATTCAATGATGTTGGCTTTACGGAAGTATTGGTCAACATTTGTGCCATCAAAATATGTGTTAACATTTGTTTGATACAACATATTCTTTCCACGAACAACAACTTGTTGTTGACGAATGTATGGAAGAATACTGATATCGGTAATGTAACCATTGTTTATGTTGTATGTGTTACCGATAGAATCATATGCACCATAATATGATGTTTGTGATTGTTTTTCGTAGGTGTCGGTTGTTTGCCAGTTTCCACCTCTTGTAACTTGTGTTGTTGTGGTACCAGGAATAGATTTCCAATCGGTACTTGACAATAATTTAGATGTTCCATTTGTATTGGCTGCAAACACTTGCAAATTAGGATCAACAATCAACAATGGTGGATTGTATTTTGTATCAACCCAGTTGTCGATATTTGGTGACAATGAAAGAACACCGTCTCTTAGATTGTATGCGAATGGGTTGATGTTAACAGTTCTAGATGCAAACTTCTGTGAAGTTACATTGGCTGTTGTGTATGGCAAACTGAAATAGTTAATGTTGCCATCTGTATCAATTTCATAACCCAATGAACTTGCGGTTGTTGCATCAACTTTACCAAAGTTATTAATCAAAGCCAAAGACTTCAATGGGTAATTGTTAACCACCTGTGAAGCGGACATGATTCTTTCACGGCGATTGATCTGTGCATTGAAATCTTCATTGGTTGTATCTGCGGCTGAGAAACTTGAGAAGTCATCAACCAAAATACCGTTCTTGAAACGATTCAAACCATATGCATCGGAGATTTGTAGTGAAGAAGCCTTCTGTTCCAACAAACTCAAAGATGTGTAGTATTCGATTTGGTTAATTCTTGATTCCAAACCTGCAATGTCTTGCATGGTGTAACGCTTGTGTTTAACTTTCTCAATAGAAAGATTTGGTAAAACACCAGGTGGAGTTTCAGTTGGAATGTAACCTGTGTATGGATCATGGTTCAAGTTGGCAATCACCAATGAACCATCTGGTTCAGCGGGCAACAATGGTGTCAATGAAGGAGAACCTTCAACGATGTTTAGTTGTCCATCTTTTGTTAGAACCAGTTTATCTTTTCTACCCAAATAGTATGTGTAGTCTGTGACAAATGTGGTTGAATCGGTTGGAATGAATACACCATAACGGCCATCACCAGCGTTATCGTATTGATATTCAAATGCTGTGGTACCGTTTTGTCTTGTTGGTCTAAAGTCTAAACAATCACGGAGATTGTAAACTATACCACTCTTGGCGGTATATGATCCAATTTCTTCATAGTTTTCTTGCAGAGTTGAAGAATCGTATGATGGTAAACTGAAGTAACCTTCACCACCAACATGTTGATAGTAATCAACCAACACCAATAAGTTACCTCCTGGTTGTGGTGCACCAGGTCTTAATGTAATTGACGCATGGTCGTAGTAACTATCTCTTTGACCATTATCAAAGATGAAGTTGTTTGTTACATCATACTGAGAAGAACTTAACATACCAACTGTAGGTTCACCTAGAGTTTTGGTATCAATAATTTTTACGATTCTCTTAACATCAGAGATATACAAACTTTGTTTTTGACCAGCCGCAGACAATTCATCTTGAGCAATATAGATTTGACCAGTTGAAGTTAGAGCGGAGTTATTGATGAATGTATTGCTCTTACCTGTAACGGCAGAACCATAGTTAATTGCAGATGTATTTGCTGTAATTAAATTCTTGTATCTCAACAAATAACTATCGTTCATAGCATTTGTTGCAAATACTTTTTCTAAAATTGTGGCAGTAAATGAACCACCAGCATCTGTAACTGATAGTGTTGCAACAGAAGCATCGTTGTCTAGTGTGATGGTTCTTGTAGATGTGTTTGCAAAAGAAACAATATCACCAACATTGAATGAAGATGCGCCTGCATTTGTAACAACAACCAAGAAGTTTTGTTTGGCCAAATCGGCAGAAAGAGTTGAACTTGGTGTTCCAAAATGGTTTATAACATCCAAATAAGAACCATCATAATTCAATTGTGTTGTGGCTGCACCACCAGAATATGTGAATGTCACATTTCTTGTCATTTGTTGTGTGGTATAAGAAGCATCAGCAATAGATGCCACATATGGACTACCAACACGATAAATTAGTTCTGGTGCATTTGGATTTTGTAGAACAACATCACCTGTTGCCAAGTTTCCTATTTTACCATATGTGCTTAGTTTGGCATGGCTTGTAATTGTTGCTGGATAAGATGACTTTGTGGCTGCAACAAGACTTTCAGAATCTTTAATGTCGAAGTTCAAAACAAATACGGATGCTGATGTAGGTGTTGCTGACCAGTTTTGATTAACTGTTGCAACTCTGGTTGTACCATTGTAACCAGTAATTGTTCTGAAATCTCCTGCACCAGGTCCAGAAACAATAGAAATACCAACACCAACATACGCATCGGTTGCTGTTGCATATGTACCAGGCAATGTAATTGTGTTTACTGTTCCGCCTGTTGCATTGGCTGATGGAGAACCATTCTGTAAATCATTTACAAATGCTTTGAAAATGTATGTGTTGGCATTAGCATCAGAACTGTTGCTTACATATGAAAGATTGCGAATGTAACCGGATGCAACCAATGTTGAATTGTAGGTTGTTGCGTTTGCGGTTCTAATGTTTGCTGTGTCAACACAGTGAATATCAATTGATTGTGCGGTTGTTACATCGAAGAAATTACCACTAACACCACGCAATGTGTCAACATATAGGTAAGAACCATAATCTACAAACACAGGTGTATTGTTTTCTGAAGCAGTTGTTCTTGCACGATTTGAAACCAAATCTACATCCACAGGAACTTCTGTTCTATAACCATGAACATAGGCCAAACCTTTGCCAACAGACAAGGTGTATTTTGATGCATCTTGATTTGTTCTTGGTGTTAGTTTGAAATCGGTAACAACATAGTCACCATTGGTTTCATAGTCACGCTTTGCAAAGTAATCGTCAATTACATTGTAAACAGAACCTGTAACCAAAGGAGAAACTTGGCCGTCAGTAACACGAACCAATTCAACAAAGTTTTGGTCATCACCTAATTG
>JACCDP011502838.1_pt1 | contig 15162 bp, 11 predicted proteins | sample 7445841 | NCBI WGS metagenome assembly JACCDP01 (sample SAMN15323441, study PRJNA562643) | freshwater metagenome | isolation source: river surface water | place: USA:Blue River Watershed | collected 2017-08-17 | reverse complement strand
GCTCACCCTTGGAAAATTTTCATTTGACACTTTAACAATACTTTTCCGTTTGCACTAGAAACACCCTCGATCAAATGAATGTTCTCGAAGGAACTCATTATTTTAACTTGTGTATGAATGACATCTCCCTGTATTGGGTTTGCAAACACTTCAAGTTTACTTATAGCGCCAATGAAACCAATTTTAGGCGATCCCTGCTCATGCTGTGCTCCAAGGTATCCAAATCCTGCTGCGCAAGTTTGTGCAATATTCTCAACCACTGCTGATTCAGAAAGAACATTCTCTGCTATCAATGGATTATCTGCTTCAACTTTAAAACGACTTTCAAAACCTTCGTCGGACGCTTCCAAAAGTTCATCTATCATGACAAAAGGAGGTCTTTGTGGAATGTAAGATGTGATGTTGTTCTTATCAATTTTCATAATACTCGTAAAAATTAAACCACTGATTCGGGTATTTTCGAACCATTTGCTCCAATCGTTGAACATATGCCAAAGCTATCTCTTCGGGTGATTCAGCTTGTAACATCAAATCTGTCGCACTAAGGGCGTAATGGCGCTTACTTTCTTTTACTGCAAAAACAAAGGTAATAGGAACTTTGAACTTATGGGCCATGATGAAAGGTCCGGCTGGAAAATGTGCCATTCCATTTAAAAAGGGCAACAGGAAAGTTTTTTGTCCAACTTGAATTCGATCGGCATGTAGGGCGATCAACTCATTTCTTTTCAACGCTTGGTGAATCAATACAAGGTGCGACATATCTTCTTTTAATGGAATTAAATGAAAGGTCGCTTCATTCGTTGAAGTGGATAAATACTGTTTGATCTTTTCCACTTCTCCATCAAGCATCAGCACATTGATTTTTGACGTAATACGCTCTCCAATCAAGTTTCCTGCATTCTCCCAATTGCCAACATGTCCCGAAAATAAAAAACCTCCTTTGCCCATATCAGTTAGCCTTCTCAGTTCACTTTCATTGTGAAAAGAATGAGTAAAAAAATTCTTTCTATTGGATTTAAAAGCAACGCGATCAATCAGGACTTTCCCGAAGGAATAAAAGGTATTCGCTGATAAAAAAAATGCTTGGATGCCGGTAAAACCTAATCCTTTTTTATAAAAACCAACCAACGCTTTTCGTTGTTTTGAAGAAAATGCAATGTAAAAGGCGGACACCCAAATGCAGAAAAAATAACTGAAGCGAACACCAAGAAAGCGGATACAGAAAACGAAAAATTTATACCCAAACAAGGAGCCTTTGGTTTTTCCGTCCCACTTTTTTTCCATCGCAGATCTAAGCAGTTGCTAACTTCTTTTCGACCAAGTCGTAGAAATCATCGAATGTTTCAACTGATTTAAAGTCATCCGCTGTTGGTTTGAACCCTAAATTTTCTTCTATTAAAACAACAAGATCCACATAATCCAGGCTGTCTAAATCCAAGGTTTCCTTAAGATTATTTTCTGGCTGCATTGTATCGGGATCCACTTCAAATTCTTCTGAAAGGAACCGTTTTGTAGTTGTAATAATCTCACCCCTGTTCATTACTCCCTGACTTTGAACTATTTTACAAATTTCTTAACAATCAACGAGGAATTCGTTCCTCCAAAACCAAAAGAATTCGACAAAAAGCAGTCTATCTTTTTTTCTTTATACTCCGGAATAATATTAATTTTTTTTGAATCATCATCCGGATTTTCAAAATTAATATTTGGCGCAATAAAATCATGCTTCATCATGAGCAAAGAATACACTATTTCACTTGCTCCGGCCATCCAACATTCGTGACCAGTCATGCTTTTCGTTGAGCTAACGGGTATTTTCGAACCGAAAACATCATAAATCACCTGCGCTTCGGTGGCGTCACCTATCGGTGTTGATGTTGCGTGGGCACTCAAATAATCAATTTCATTGGGGTTCAACCCAGCTTGTTTCAACGACATTATGAGGGACCTATATTGACCGTCAAAATTAGGATTAGAAATGTGCTCACCATTTGAGGAAAACCCATAACCTACCACCTCTCCAAGTATGTTAGCACCTCTTTTTAAAGCTGATTCCAAGGATTCGAGCACAACCGTTGCTGAGCCTCCTGATGGTACCAATCCATCGCGGTCTCTATCGAAAGGTCTGCTGGCTTTTTCCGGTTGATCTTGACGAATGGAAAAGGCTGCCAACCCATCAAAACTCGCCATTGCATATACATTTATTTCTTGAGCTCCACCGCAAACCACCCTTTCTTGCAAGCCTTGTTTGATCATAATATAGCCCATACCAATGGCATGAGATCCGGATGCGCAAGCCGCTGATAAAGTAATATTAACCCCTTTCAACTTATAAATAGTTGAGAGATTCATATTCACCGTACAATTCATGTTCTGAAAGATATCACCACTTCCGATGAGGGTTGTATCCTTTCGGGATCTTGCTTTATCGATGGTATCAACAATAGCACCTGCCGTTGAATCATTGCCAAAAATGATCCCAGTCTCGTTGTGTTCAAGGTAATCAATGTCAATATTTGCGCTTTCGAGTGCTTCTTTAGTAGACATATAGGCGAACATAGCTGGCTGATGCATGCCTATGCGCTCTCGGCGGGAAAGAAAGGGTTTCAGGTCTGGGTCGGGCACAAATCCGGTAAGGCATGAGCGATAACCAAAAGCTTCACGCTCCTTGTCGTACATAATCCCACTCTGACCTTTTCTCAATGAATCTAGGACTTGTGGAACATTTTCACCAATGCAAGAATAAATGCCAATACCCGTTATGACAACTCTATTTTCCATTCATTAAGCGTATACTCCGCCATTGATATTAATCACTTCTCCGGTTATATAAGCGGCTTTATCAGACGCTAAAAAACTCGCCAAATATGCAACTTCTTCAGCTTGACCAAATCGATTGGCGGGCACCATTTTTTTTAGCTCATTTTCGTCCAAATCACTTGTCATGTCTGTTGCTATAAATCCTGGTGCTATGGCATTCACCGTAATTTTACGCTTCGCAACTTCTTGGGACAACGCTTTCGTAGCTGCAATCATGGCTCCTTTTGCAGCCGAATAATTTGTTTGACCGGGAACACCTTTTAATCCAGAAAGCGAGGCGATGTTGATGATTCGTCCTGAGCGATTGCGCAACATTTTGCCAATCACGGCTTGTGTACAATTGTACATGCCTTTCACAGAGGTATTCAATACATCGTCCCAATCTTTTTCATTAACCCAAGGGAACAAATTGTCACGCGTAATGCCCGCATTGTTGACCAATACTTCTATCCATTTGTCTGGATTACGTTCCGCCCAGCTGTTAATTTGACTGAGTACAGTGGCATTGTCCTTCACATCGAACTGCAATAATTCCGCTGTCCCCCCATCACTTTCAATCATACCCAAGGTTTCCTTGGCAGCTTCTGCATTTCCTGCGTAATTGATGATGATATGCAAGCCCAAATCCTTCGCTAATTGAACTGCGATAGCACGTCCCAAGCCTCTAGATGCCCCAGTGATTAATGCTGATTTCATAATTCTACCGCTCTATTTTTTAGTAATTCCGTTATTTTTCGAATGTTTTCAAACTGAGGTAGATCTTCATGAATGCCCGAGACATTGCTCCGTATCATTTGATACATCTCCTGGGTTTTGAGGGATAATTTCGCTCTACTCTCGTCTGTCAATAAATCAATCGCCTGACAAATCGCCATGACATGAATTGCCATTACCTGAAAACCATTGTCTATAACCCTTTTGGCGATAATCGCACTGTTGGTACCCATGCTAACAATGTCTTGATTGTCATTGTTGTTTGGTATGCTATGCACATACATTGGATTAGACAGCATTTGATTTTCCGCAGTAGTGGAAGTTGCTGTAAACTGCAGCCCCTGAAATCCGAAATTGAACCCAAGTATTTGAGCGTTTAGAAAAGCAGGAAAATGATCGTTCAACTTATTATTCAACAGATAATTCAATTGTCTTTCTGCCAACATAGTAAGTTTAGTAATGACAATCTTCACCTTGTCCATTTCAAGAGAAACGTAATCACCATGAAAATTTCCACCATGAAAAACGTTTTGACCATCGACACTTACAACCGGATTGTCATTGGTTGAATTCATTTCATTCTCAACCACGTTTCGTGCAAAGTCCAGGGTTTCCTTTACTGGACCAAGTATCTGAGGAACACAACGAATGGAATAATACTCCTGAATCTTCTTCTTGAACTCATTGTGCTGCATGGCCTCATCATCTTCAAAAAGTTCTTCACGTTTTTTGATCAATCGGCTACCCTGCAACACTTCGCGCATTTGTGCTGCTATGTGTTGTTGGCCTGGATGAGCCTTTACTTTATTAAGTCCGTCAGAAAAAGAATCATCATACGACTCAACGATTTCATTGATCATTGCTGATGATACTATGGAAAGATTCAACAAACGGTATGCATAAATTAAATTCACAGCCCCAATACCTGTCATGCAAGATGTTCCATTCATCAACCCAAGTCCATCGCGCAATTTTATATCCAAAGGATTGATTGATAATTCGCTCAAGACCTCATCCGCTCTTCGGCGTTTGCCCTTGTATTGGACATATCCTTCTCCAATTAAATTCAAGGCTAGGTGCGCCAATTGAACCAAATCTCCGCTTGCGCCAACTCCACCATGCTCATAAAGTTCGGGCAATATTTCATTGTTCAAAAACGCAACCAATTGTTCCACAACACCATAGCTTACGCCAGAGTTGCCCTGAAGGAAATTATTGATTCTTGCCACCAAAATGGCTCTTACTGATTCTTCGTCTAGTGTAGCTCCGATGCCAGAAGAATGGCTTCTTATCAGATTGTATTGCAGTTGATTTAATTTGTCCGCGTCAATTTTAAACTGAGCCATTGGACCAAAACCCGTATTGATACCATATATGATTTTATCACTTGCAAATTTTTCAAGAAAAGAAAATGAATTCTCAATTGCCGACTTGTTTTCTTCTTTCAACAGAAAAGGTTCTTTCCGAATGGCAAATGCTTCAATATCTTTTAATCCAAGTTTATTCATTCTAATGCTGGGTTCTTGACTTATCGTTTTAGCTTCACTTCAAGTATTGAGTGAAAACTATTTTCATGTAAATGAAATTCATTGGTACAGACAAAACCAGCCTTTTCTATGATGTATTTCATCACAGAAGAAGAATACATTCGGCTGTTTCCATTTGCTATAGCTGTGAAATAAAGTGAGGTTGCCATCAAACTAAAAGTTGCTGCGGGATATGCTTGGTTGTCCACAAAAGTTTCCATGATGTAGATCGTAGATTCTGGCGACGCATTCTCCTTTATCTTGAGTAATATTGATTCAATCTCTGTTTCACTGAAACAATCCAAAAACTGACTCATCCAGTAGACATCCGCGCCCCCTGGAATTGTTGAATGAGGGTCCAGGAGGTCAATTTGATTGTAATGCACACGATCCTTTATTTCAGGGATTTTTTCAATGTTTTCTTTGGCCACTTTTAGCTGACCTGGTAGATCGAAAATGTCAACTAACACCTCAGCGTTGTGCTTAGTGCTCGCAATAGCCCATTTCCCGGTGTTTCCACCGATATCGAAAATTCGTTTAGGATTGTTTTGAAAGATAATTTCCAATGCATGCGCAAAGGAATTGTCAGAGTAAAAATGATCGAACTCAAACCAAGCTTTTTTGACATTCTCCGGTAATTTAGATAAGCCTTCATATACCGTCTTCCAATCACCGAAAACCTTGAGTCCTTCCGGCTTACCATTTTTTATCGCGTCGCGCAGGTTAAACAGCCCCATGTAGCAAACGTCCTGAGTAAACATCATGTTTACCCGTGTCATTTCGTCCCTTGCCAAGAAATATCCCGTCTTTGTTAAGCCAATTTTTCCATCGATTGTTTCAACAATACTCGCAATTTCTGCCATTTCCGTCAACACGATTATTCCATAACGGGACACATTCGTTTTAGCTGCTAAGCCATCAATACTCTGGGATTCTTGATACAGCGCCTCAAAAATTCCAAGGTCAAACATGGCGTAAGCCGTTTGAAACACAAACGGACTAAAGGCTATTTTTTGTGCATCATACAACGCATCAAGTGCTCTCATCAATGGTTTTCTTTTATTCGTTTAACTAGTAAGTTTTGAGGCTTTAAAATTACAAAATTTCATCAAAACGATTTTTAATATACAAACCGAAAACAAAAATCAATGTCAAAAGTTTATAATCTGTATTTTTGAGGGGATTACTCAATTATTTTGTGCTTTCGCATGTCAGAGGATGAATTCGATGTGGTTATTATTGGCGCCGGTGTGGCCGGACTTACATCAGCGGCACTCTTATCAAGGTCGGGAATAAAGGTTTGTGTTTTAGAAAGGCACCGCTTAATTGGCGGTTATTTGCAGGGCTTCGAAAGAAAAGGGTTTATTTTTGACACGGCCATTCATTGGCTGAATCAATGCAATGAGTACGGAACTGTTTCGCGTGTTTTCAATTACCTGGGAACAGATTATCCGAGGCCTAAAGCCATGAAAAACATTTTCAAACATGTCGGGGGGGATTACCCCTTTCTTTTAACCAACAACCCAGACATACTCAAGCAACAACTTATCAAAGATTTCCCCCACGAAAAAAGGGGTATTGAAAAATTTTTTGAAGCTGCAAAAACCGTCGCTGAAGTATCGAAAAAATTTCCTGAGTTTTTCCTGACCAATGAACTGAAAAGTGGGATTGGAAAAGCCTTGTTCAAAATAAATCAACTCAGAATTATCTTTCCACTTATTCAATACGCACTTTATGGCGGCGAAAAAGGAGTGGAAAAAGGCCTACGAAAATTTTTCAATGACGAAAAATTGCTCGGCTTATTTCGGTCAGAACCTGACTTACTCTCTTGTTTGTTCCCAATTGCCTGGGCCTATAACAATGATTATCAAAACCCCCCGGAAGGAGGTAGCCAGGTTATTCCTGAGTGGATCCATAAGCAGATTGCCGACAATGGATCTCAAGTTATACTGAGTGCAGATGTTTACAAAATTCACATTGAAAATGGCGTATTTACTGGGGTTAGCTACCGAAAAAGATTAAAAGAATATGCTGTCAACGCAAAATATTTGATTGCGGCTTGTGACATTGATTCTTTGTATAAGAAGTTATTACCTGCAGGCAGCATTCCTCAAGGTGTCATTCAAAAGCTTGATAAGGCAGAATTGTATAGCTCCTCTGTTACCATTTCTGTTGCACTTACTTGTCCGGCTGAAACATTGGGTTTCGGTGATGAAATGGTTCACCTATTCAACGAAGACACATCCAGAATGGAGCATTCGTCCGGGGACCCTCATAAATCATTCATAAGTGTTTTGGCTCCTACCGTTCGCGATAAAACACTCGCTCCGGAGGGGATGGGTACGTTGAACATTTTTGTTCCAGCATGGATGGATTACCAAGGCAACTGGGGAAGTATGATGAATGAAAAGGGCGAATATGAGCGAAATGAAACCTATAAAGAAATCAAAGAAGCATTTGCAACAGTAATTTTTGAACGTGTTGAAAAACATTTATGCCCGAATCTGCGCAAACACATTTTGTTTTACGAAGTTGCGACACCAATAACCTATTACCGATACACCCACAATAAAAATGGCACCATGATGGGGACCCGGCCGGGCAGAAAAAACATGGAATTGAAAGTGGCCACATACACAACACCTATTCAAAATATATTTATTGGCGGACATTGGGCAGAGCTTGGTGGAGGGGTGCCGATAGCTGTTAAAGCAGCTTTCAATGCTTCTTTGTTGGTATTAAAAAATGAAAATAAGGAGGAATTCAATAAAATGGTTCGCTACATCAAACAAACGCCAAAACTCACTTAATTTGGAATCCTGAAATGATTGGGGTTTTATCGACTCATATTGTTCAATTTCTGCTCAAGAATCGGTGGTTGTTTTGGGTGATCGTCGCAGGTGCTTTGGCATTTCTAATCAATGGATTTAGTCGACTCTCGATTCAGGAAGACCTTTACAGCATCTTTCCGAAAGGGAAAGAATACAAGCAGTTCAATGATATTATTCAAAAAAACAACCTCAATCGTCAAATCGTTTTTTCTATCAGGCTGACATCACCAGACACTGATCCTTATGATCAAATCGAAAAAATAACTCAACAACTGCAGCGAACTTTTAAAAATGATTTAAAAGACTTTCAGGTTTATCGGGATGTAAACGAAAAACAACTCATCTCCTTTCTGCAAAGAAGTGCTATCCTTTATTTAAACACTAATGATTACAGGCTCATAAATAGCAGGTTGCAAACTGATTCGATCAATACGATCATGCAAAAAAATGCGCAAACCTTGAAAAACGGTGGTTTTTTTTCCGGGCAACTTCTCGCCCAAGATCCATTGGGCATTAGTTTCTCGTCATTACGCAAACTGAATGAATCGAGTAACAAAGGAAACTATGTATTGAAGGACGGCCTTCTTTATTCAAAGGATGAACAAACCATCTTTTTCTTCGCGAACATTATCCCTTCCTTGCAAAACACCTCTTTGTTGGTAGACTTGAATGATCGGCTCGCCGCTTTCAAAATCAACTACAATCAGTCAAAAAAATACGCTTTTGATTACTTTGGCACCTTTCAAATTGCAGCGGAAAATGCGAAGCAAATCAAACGAGATACTTTTCTGACCACCATCATCAGCGTAAGTCTCATATTCTTGTTACTTGTTTTTTATTTCAAAAGTGTTTTTGCACCCATTTATTTTGTTTTGCCCGCCTTGTTTGGTATGCTCTTCGGCGTCGGAATAACGGGATATATTCGCCCTGACATCAATGCCATTTCATTGGCCACTTCTTCTGTTTTGTTGGGCATAGTGCTGGATTATTCCTTTCATTTTTACAGCCACCTCAAAGAGCGCGGCGACCTTCTCACAACTATACGTGAAGTCGCCTCCCCCTTATTTTTGGGCAGTTTTACAACTATAGCCGCACTGGGCGCTTTAATGTTTACAAACTCGGTTGTTCTGCAAGACTTTGGCTTAATTGCACTTTGCACTTTAAGCGGGTCAGTTTTTTTCACCCTATGGATTTTACCCGTGCTTATTTCTTCCTTTAACATTCGCTTGCAGCATACCCCTTTTCTCTCAGAAACTGCTTTACCGAAGAAAAAAAGGGCCATTAGAATCGGTATTTACCTTGTGTTGATTGGCGGACTGGCCATCTTTTTCAAAGGCCCTCGCTTAAATTTCGATGCCGATTTAAATCACCTGTCCTATCACTCAGATGAACTCATCAAAAAAGAAGAACAATTCACCGGACTTCACCCGTCAAAAGAAAAAAAATTATTCATTGTTGCAAAGGCTCAAAATGAAGAAGAGGCCCGACAAATCAACGATAGTATTTATAAAACACTTCTTGAATCGAAACATCAATATAAAATCTCTGAGCTCCTGTCATTGGCTCCATATGAATTTTCCACCAAAAGCTTGCGTGATTCAAGGGAAAAATGGGACGCATTTTGGATCGATAAAAAACCGGGTGTTGAACAAGCAATAAAAGCGGCGGGAAGCACGCACGGATTTACCCCAGAAGCCTTTATTCCTTTCTTCAACTGGATCCATGGCGCAGATATCAGCCCACAGGAGGGGGAATTAATGTCTAAAGATTTAGGGTTAAACAATTTAAAATACGTTGACAAACAACAAACCACATACATCACGAGTATTGTGTTGGACAGAAGTGAATTGGCTCATTGTAAGTCAGCATTGAATAAAATCAATGGGGCATTTATCATGGATATTTCAGAATTATCCGAAAAAATGCTCGGGTCTGTTCAGAAAGACTTTAACTATTTACTCCTATTTTCAGCAATATTGGTATTTGCAACTCTCTTGTTGGTATACGGAAGAATTGAATTGGCAATCATCACCTTCTTTCCAATGCTTTTGGGATGGGTTTGGATATTGGGTGTGTCGGATTTATTAAACATACAATTCAATTTCGTCAATATCGTGGTGACCACTTTTATTTTCGGATTGGGAGATGATTTCAGCATCTTTACGACAGACGGCTTGATTCAGCGCTATAAAAAAGGAATCAATTTCATGGGGTCATCGAGAAACGCGATACTTCTTTCAGGAATAACAACCATCATTGGAACGGGGGTGCTGATATTTGCTCAACATCCTTCCATTCATTCCATTGCAGTAATAAGTGTTGTCGGAATTGCCAGTATACTATTTATTTCATTGTATGTTCAACCAAGCGTTTTTAACTTTTTTGTTTTTCGCAGAAAAGAAAAAAACCGTGGGCCGCTTACATTCTTTACACTTATCTACAGCCTTACTTTATTCACCTATTTCTTCCTGGGAAGTTTGTTTCTCAATGTCTTGCTTTTAGCACTAATTATATTACCGATCCAAAAGAAAAGAAAACGTCAATTCATCAATTGGATGGTGTCTAAATTGGCCAAATCAACCATTTATGCAGGCTTTCATGTGAAGAAAAGAGTGGTCAACAGAGACAAACTTGATTTCAGCAAACCATCGATCATTGTTGCGAATCATAGTTCATTTTTAGACATCCTTTTGGTAATAATGTTGCATCCACGATCCATCATCATGGTCAAAAGTTGGGTATACAATTCGCCTGTTTTCGGGCTTTTCATCCGATATGCCGGATATCCTTTTGCTGATGACGGGGCAGAAGGAAACATTGACGTGATCCGTGAACGCATCGCAGAGGGTTATTCAATCGTTATTTTTCCAGAAGGAACACGAAGCAATGACGGTGAAATCAAACGCTTTCACAAAGGTGCTTTTTATCTTGCGCGGCAACTAAATCTTCCCATTCAGCCGTTGCTTTTGATTGGAACACATGAAGTAAATCCTAAAAACGATGTGATGATCCAGCGCGGTCATTTAAATATCGTGGCACTGGACAGCATGTATTCGATTGAGGGAGAAACAGAAAAAGATTTCACAAAACGAGTCCAAAACAATATGCGTTCAGCTTATATCTCTTATAAAAAAGAACTGGGAAGTACCGATTTTTGGAAAAATAGTATTCTACAAAATTATATTTTTAAAGGGCCTGGATTGGAATGGTATGTAAGGATTAAGTGGCGCTTGGAACAAAAAAATTATGCTTTTTATGATAAAGAAATCGGTGAGCGCGTCAACATTTATGACGTTGGCTGTGGCTATGGTTATCTGAGTTACTTTTTGCATTACCGCAACAATAATAGACTCGTTCAGGGTGTCGATTACGATGCGGATAAAATCGCAGTTGCGGCAAATGGCATTAAAAAAAATGAACACCTTACATTTTCCGTAGGTGATATCAGAGATCTGACCTTTGAAGGAGCTGATTGTGTTTTAATGAATGATGTGTTGCACTATTTAAAAACTGACGAACAGATAATTACGCTGCAAAGAATTGTTGATGGATTAAATGACAAAGGGCAACTTTTTATTCGCGATGGTTTGGATGGGATGAAGCAAAAAACGTTTTTTACCCAGCTTACTGAAATTATTTCCACGAAAATTTTAAAATTCAATAAGACAAGTAATCAGCTCTATTTTCTGAAAGAAGAAATGGTGGTAAACTTTGCCAATGAAAATGGTCTTAAGCTGAGGAAATATGATCATTCCAAGACAACATCAAATGTGTTGTTTATTTTAGAAAAGCCCTAAACAATTGATGGAAGAAAAGGCATATGATTTCGTAATTGTTGGGAGTGGCATTGGTGGATTAACCTGTGCCTTGGTGCTGGCAAAACATAACTTTTCCGTTTTAGTACTGGAGAAAAATCGGCAAATCGGAGGTGCTTTACAGGTGTTCAGTCGGGACAAGCGCGTTTTTGACACAGGGGTTCATTACATTGGTGGACTTGATGAAGGTGAAAACCTTTATTTACTTTTCAAATACCTGGGAATTTATGAGCAGTTGAAACTAGCCCCGTTGGACCGTGAATGCTTTGATCTTATTCGATTCCAAGACGGAACTACCTGCGCCCATGCTCAAGGATATGCAACCTTCATCGAGCAATTAAGCAAAGCATTCCCGGATGAGCGCGCATCCATTGTACAATTTTGCGACACGATACAGGAAATTTGTTCCTACTTTCCCATGTATAACCTAAGCCATGAAACAGAGCGTTCATACATAAATCACCCTGAAATTCTTGAAAATAGCGCCTGGGAATATGTATGTTCACTTACAAACAACAAACGACTAAGGTTGGCACTTTTGGGTTCAGGACCTTTATACGCAGGAGAGAAAGAAAGCACCCCATTATATGTTGTGGCTCTCATTATGAATAGTTATATCAAAGGAAGTTATCGCTTGTTGGATGGGGGATCTCAAATCGCCAAGGCATTGGTACGTGAACTTCGAAAATATGGAGGTGAAGTCCTTTCAAAAAAAGAGGTCATTTCTGCCGCAGTTGATACTGATGCTGCGATCAAAAAAATCACTTGTACTGATGGTTCAAGTTACTCCGCAACAAATTTCATTTCAAACATTCACCCCTCTAACACCATTGAAATTTTTGGTAAAAGCAATTTCAGAAGAGCATACAGCGAAAGAATTAACAATTGCCCAAACACCATTTCCTGCTTCATGGTCTACTTATCCCTTCAGGAGGAATCTTTTCCATACATCAATTATAATATTTACGATTACTTTACTGAAGAGGGCTGGGAAACAACCACCTACGATCAAGAAAATTGGCCACAAGTCATGTTCATTTGTGCTTCAGCATCAGCCAAATCACAAACACACGCAAGTTCCTTGAGTGTTATGTGCTACATGGATTATGAAGAAGTTGAAAAATGGGAATCAATTAAAAATACGGTTGATGACCCACAACAACGGAGTACGAGTTATGAAGCTTTCAAAAAAGAAAAAGAAGCCGCTGTGTTAACTCGTTTAGAAAGCCGTTTTCCTGGTATTCGAAATTGCATCATTGGCGTTCACAGCTCTAGCCCTTTAACTTACCGGGATTATTTAGGAGCACCAAAGGGATCGCTTTACGGAATTAAGAAAGATTTTCGAAACACCTTGCTGACCAATGTTCAATCACGCACCAAAATTCCAAACCTTTATTTAACTGGTCAAAACATCGTTTTTCACGGAATTTTAGGTTCTACTATTTCAGGTTTTGTGACTTCTTTTAATTTTGTGGATTACACCGAACTATTACTAGATATTAAAAATGCAAAAGCACTTTGATGCCGTGGTTATTGGGGCCGGGCCTGCGGGCACGGTGGCAGCAACAAAATTGATGAAAGAAGGATTAACGGTCAAAATCCTTGAAAAAATGCAATTCCCCCGATTCGTTATTGGTGAAAGCCTTCTTCCCCACTGCATGGATTATCTGGATGAACTTGATCTCCTTCCATCAGTTGTTAAACAGCAATTCCAGGTTAAAACAGGTGTTTGTTTTTACCACGAAAACGAGCGCTGTGATTTTCTATTTGAAAACCAGTTTACTCCAGGTTGGAGCTATACCTATCAGGTAAAACGAGCAGATTTTGACTTAGCGTTAGCAAATTCAGCCGTTTCCAAGGGAGCGGATTTATCTTACAATGCGGAAGTGCTCGATGTGCAAATCGGAAAAGACACACACACTGTTGTTTACAAAGATGAACGCGGAGAAACAACGACATTGTCGTGCAATTTTGTTCTTGACGCGAGCGGCTATGGGCGGGTTTTACCTAAAATGTTTGATTTAGAAACACCTGTCAGCACACCGCCCAGGGGAGCAATTTTTGCACACGTTGATGATTCAAAGCGCACGGAAAAAGCAGGGAGAAATATCTTCGTGCATGCTTTCAACAACAACACAGCTTGGATGTGGTCCATCCCGTTTTCTGATGGCACTACCTCTGTTGGCATTGTTGGAGAAGTTGATTATATTGAAGCCTGTGATAAAGACAATGGTGCCTTATTCAAAAAAATGATCGAGGAGTTTCCGGGATTAGAGGGGCGCTACACGAACAATGATCTCAAATTCGAACCGAGAAAAATTGTGAATTATGCCGTTTCTGTGAAACAGCTTTATGGCGATGGATATGTGCTTTGTGGAAATAGCACGGAATTTCTTGATCCGATATTTAGTTCAGGGGTAACGCTGGCTATTTCATCCGGATACAAAGCGGCAACTTTAGCTGCAAAACAGATCAAAGGTGAGCAGGTTGACTGGGAAAATGATTACAGCCAAGTTATGCGCAATGGAATTGATGTATTCCGGAGTTATGTCTTGGGCTGGTATGATGGAACTCTCGGAACAATATTCTTCAGCAAGCCAACAAATGAAGAATTTAAAAAACAAATTTGTTCAGTACTGGCAGGTTATGTGTGGGATGAGACAAATCCATTTGTCAAGAAGCACCGGAAATTACCTCGGACCTTGGCTCATGTCATTCAAAACACGTAAGCAAAGCACATTACAAACCATACGTCTATTTAAAAACAATTTTTTCAGGTTTCCTTGCATTGTTTTTATATACCTGATTTCTCAAGTAGTCGCTTTCAAGAAACACAAAATGAGGCACTGCTCTTAATTTTGATTTACACTCATCAATTAAATTTGTGATTGTTCCTGTCCCTTCAATCTTCTTTTCGAGCAAAATAGTTATGGTATCGTTGCCCAAATAATCCTTTGAGATCTCCACCTTATAACATGTGATGGAGGGAATCGCATCTAAAAGTTCAAAAATGGCCTTTGGAAAAATCGTTGTTCCCTTGTATTTGATCATTTGATTTTTCCTTCCAATGATCGGTCCCAGGCGAGGCGTGTTCCTTCCACAGCTACAGGGCTCTCTATAAACCATTGCAATATCGCCCGTTTTATACCTAATCAAAGGCGTTCCTTCTGTACCCAAAGTGGTAACAACTATTTCTCCTTGTTCGCCGCTTGAAACTTCGAAACCATTTTCATCCAAAACTTCCAGAAAAAGTAATTCATTGTTCAAATGACATCCTTTGTGCTCAGAACATTCCGTGAACGCCGCGCCCATTTCGGTTGATGCGTAGGTCGAAAACAACTCAACCCGCCATTGTTCCGTAATTCTTCTGCCTAAGACATTGAGGGTGTGATCATCGTTTCGTATCGATTCACCAATACAAACAATGGATTTCACTGAGCTTTTGGAGAAATTAAT
>JACCDP010627745.1_pt1 | contig 15167 bp, 9 predicted proteins | sample 7445841 | NCBI WGS metagenome assembly JACCDP01 (sample SAMN15323441, study PRJNA562643) | freshwater metagenome | isolation source: river surface water | place: USA:Blue River Watershed | collected 2017-08-17 | reverse complement strand
GCTTTCGATTGAAAAGGGAAATTTGAGTACATTAACCGAATATTTTAGATAAATAGTTATTAAGTGAAATTGGTTTCTAGACTTTAACTTCCGAACATAAAAGAACAGACTAGCTATCCGTGTGTTAAGAATAAAATAATTATATTTGTTTAATTATTACTGTTGAATAAATAATTATTTAAACCATTTTGCTGGATTATTTATATGAAGTTCAGTTTTTAAAAGCCAATCAGAGTAATTTGTTGAATTAAGAGCAATATTATGAAGCTCACTCAACAATTTTGCAAAAAATTTTACTTCAAGATTTTTTTCATAAAATTCTCCAATTATTTTTTTATATTGTTTTATTGTCAATGGTATAACTGGAACCGGTTTTCCCATCCAACTTTCTTTATTTAGTATGAAAAATTGCCATTGAGTCCTAATATTTATACCAGATGATAAAAATAGCCCGAAGACTTTTTTTCTTTCGCTATCACTCATGAACGATAATACATGATCTATAACACTAGAAGCCTCATGTTCCCATTGCCGAACCCCCGTCATCAAAGAAACCTCTGGAATAACTATGTAATCATCTAAATACATTTCCATATCAGGAGTATTACCTATACCTGGTGCAAAGCTTTTGGGAGTTAAGTCCTCTTCAATCTTAAAATTTCTAATTATTTCTTTACTTCCATTGAGTGCAACCAATGATTTCCAGGTGTTGACTTCTAACCATAACGCGCTCATATCAATTTGATCTAAAATATCATCAAACATTTCTAGTATTGCATGTCTTGTCTCTTTGGTTTTTGAAGTAATTTCTATGAATTCTTTTTCTTTTGCATTAGTAATAAGAGAAATTAATTTATTCTCTTGATCTTTTAACTTAGAAAAATCTACATTTGTTTGATTTATTGTTAAAGTTGCATCAATTAGTTCTTTCTCGAGTTTTTTATTTACACTAGAGTCACTTGAAAAATAATTGCGATTTTCCTTTATATACTTTATTTTTTCGAAAACAATATCCTTTCTTGCTTCGATACTATTCCAAGGTAATTCAGTAGAATTTGCTGATCCATACCATTCCATATAGTCTTCAATATTAGAAAAATTCTTTCTTTCAAAATCATAATTATTTAGGATAAGTTTAAACTTTGATATGGAGTGTTCTGAAATTCTCAATTTTGTTGCAATTGATCTACCAGTTACCTTAAACAAACCTGTATATAATAAACATCTCGTCAAAGCTTCTGCGTATTCATAATAAGTTTGGATTTCATTATCAAGTGAACCGTATAAACTAATAAAAACATCTTTACACAAATTAATAACTTCAATATTTTTATTTTTATTCGGTAACTGATTATAAGACTTTCTAAAAGATAAAATACCTCTTTTGATCTTGTCATATTGGTTTAAATTGTTGCATCCAAAAAGCAAGACTAATTCACTTCTATTAACATATTCGAAATCATTTATTGCAATACAAAGCAATTGAAATGGGAAAATAAAATCTTCTGTCGATGACTTTTTTAGGGGTGAAATTGGATTAGGAAATTGAAGTTTTAACAATTGCTTTAAAAAATCTTCAGAGTCAAAAGTCTTTTCGGTAATCCTATTTCCTACTTTTGTTGAACGTATTCTTCCGTTATCATCAACATAGCCAAAACCAAAGAACTCATAAGTTGTCTTATCGTTACGACCGTTACTTTCCGCATCCTTACCTGGTTTATCGTAATTTCCTGTTAAAAAAGTCTCTAATTTTAGCTTATTAATATGTTCATCATCTTCATAATGAGCATTGTAAATGTACATTCTTCTCACAGGGTGGGTTTTTTTGTTTGAAGGGGAAAGTATTTCCTCATTCCAATTTTTTCCCTCTAATTTACTAAATTCAGAAAACCATTGAACTGTCCGAATAATACTTCTTGGTTTGGTTCGCCACCACCAGCTCACAATACTTTCCCCTTTTTTAATTTATAATTTGTAATAATAAGGTGCTCGACATTTCTTTCATTTCTATTTTTAAAAGATACAGAATAGTTTTTATCATATTTTATAAAGTCAAAACCTTTATATAACTCTTTAATCAATTGTGTTTCTTTAATAACAATCATCCATTTAGCTTTCATATTACTCAAAAAATCTCTAAGTCTTACTTGTTCTTTTTGATCAAATAAATTGTTATCATAAGTTGAAAAATTAGTGTCATAAGGAGGATCTAAGAAAATAAAATCATTTTCGTTAAATTTAAACATGTTTAAAAAATATTCAAAATCATTACAATAGATTTCAGTATTTAATAAAAGTGTTCTTGTATCGTCGGAGAAAAGATTTACAATTTTTTCAGTTAGTGTTTTTGAATTATATGACCTTCCTCCGTATGGAACATTAAAATAACCTTTTTTTGAGAATCTATACATGGAGGAATAACAATATTCGCGCAAAAAATAAAAACTAACTGTTTTTTCTATATTGTCATTTGTCGTATTATAAATTTCTCTAATTAGCATGTAAAATGCTGTTTTTAAAGTTGTTAATGTAATACTGTCTTTGTCTTTTTTTGATAAATTTACACCGCTTTTTTCAAAATTTGTTACTGTTCTTTTCTTTTTGATTTTTGATAATTCGAGAAATTTATTGAATTTTGTATAATCCAAATGTTTTTCTTTAAAGATCTTTTCGGTTATGTTCAACTCAATTTGACTCCATAGATCATTTATTTCGATAAGTCTTTTTTTGAATAAATTGTTGTTACTTTTAACAAATTTATACAAATTTATTAAATCTATAGATTTATCGTTTATAAATGAAGGTTTAAATTTTAAATTTAAATACACCGATCCACCACCTACGAATGGTTCAAAGTATCTATTTATCCTAATAGGTAAAAATTCCTTTATTATTTGCAATTCTTTGAATTTTCCACCAGGATACTTTAAAAATGAATTCATTTTTTATATTGCTTTTATTAATTATAATCTATATTGTTATATTAATTTCAATGCTATTACTAATAAGCTTTTTTATGCAAATTATTAATAAAATTTTAGTTTCTAAATAGCTCCATTTTTTTTAATCTATTTAAAATCTTTTTAGAAATGATTTTTCGAAAACACACTGATTTGAACTCCGACTGTTTATCTTTTAGATTAATACTTTATTTATAGAATGGTAAAATTAATTAATATGAAACAATCTCACTTACTTAGACTTTCCGAAGACCTAAGTAAATTGAAAAACTTTCAATCTAGCACATTTAATTTATTTAGGATTCTAAAAATTGGCCATAAAGAGATATACCATTCTAACTTTCTTGCATGGTTATTTGATTTTAAATATAATCCCGATATTGCTCCTTTATTGTTGAATAAATTGATAGATAAAATTTTTAATAATTCATTTAAATTGAACGTTTCAAGTAATCAACCCTATTACTTCAAAAAAGATTCTACTCAAGTTGTTTACAGAGAGAAAAACCACATTGATCTTATTATTGAATTTCCAAATGATAAAAGAGTATTAGTTTTTGAAAACAAGATTTATGCAAAAGAATCTAAGGGACAATTAAATAGATACCGTAAGCTGATGGATGAACATTATTCAAAAATCAGCGAAGAATTCAAAATAACTTATATTTTTTTAACGTTAAACAACGAGACTCCTTCTGATTCTAATTGGCAATCTGTTGGTTTTGATACAATTCTTGATATTTTGATTTCAATTAAAAAAGAATTAACTGGTCATCACAAATTATTAGATTATATCCAGTTATTGGAGGAAGATTTAATGGGTAAGGAAAGCAATGAAAAAAGAGACTTCGCTTTAAAAATAATCAATAAATTTAGCGAGGAACTTAAGTATTTGTTTGAATTATCAGATAATAAATCGGAAGTACAAGGTGTATTAAAAAATAACAAGAAATTCTCAAAAAAAGATAACCTCTCCTTAACTTCTACAATTATTGATTTACTCATCAGTAATAAATTTAATAATGAAATTCAAATCATAAGAACTTCTAAGACATACATTAACTTTTTTACTAAAACTATTCATGATATTACTGGAGATTACGGAACCGGGGAATGGTTAGGAAAAAGCAATAAGTATTGGATCTCGTTTGAATTCAAAAGTAAAAATTCGAATGACTTTAGATTGATTCTTGTTATAGGTCCAACAAAGGGCAGGTTGAATCAAAGACTCACAGAGTTTCTTATGAATAATGCTAACTTTGAAGGCAAAACCTTATTTACAAAGAATAATAACATCATCAACGATTATTACAATTCAGTTAACATCTTTAAATGCCATATTCCGTCCAATTCAAGTGCTGATGAAATAAAAACAATTATCAACAATCAGTTGAAGAGTTTTTTTAATGATAATTTGAAAACTTTTAATCGTTACTTTCAATACCATTCAGAAAAAATTAAAGATTTAGTAGATTCAATTGACTAGTCTTCAAACCTCAATTAAACCATTTTATTGTTTTGTTATTTAACACACGGACTGTCCCTCCGTGTATTTATGTTTACTCATTCCACCTGCGAGGAAATCCACTTATCGACTATTTCCTTGATAGTTTTCAGTTTGCCTTCGAGTTGTCCGTTTGCCTCCCACTGCAGATAGTTATCGAGTAACTTTCTCAAAAATAATCAACTTATCACTCTTCAGTTATGAGGCAACCATAGAAACTTAAGTTATCGCCTAGTTTAAATACTACAAGTGTCTCTGCAAAAGAAAAGGAATCCCTTCAGGATCCCTTGTATCTTCTAAGCTGGTCTTTGGAGCCAGTATTCCACGTTAATTAGAGAATATCAATAACGTCAACTTTTATCTACTTGCCGAAAGCATAAACTATTTAATCCCGTTTAGCACTGCAAGTAGTTCAGAATATGAGTCGATTTTATCGTATTTTACTTTGTTTGTAGATATTTTGTTAAATAAAACTCTTGCACATTCAATTTTTACATTTTCAATTTTTCGAAGTTGCATAGAATCCATGGAACCTTTTGTTTCAGCGATAAAATATATATGCTTTACTTTACCTTCAAAAAAGGCAATAGCCCAGTCTGGAGAATAATTTCCAACAGGTGTTGGTATGTAAAATGTACGAGGTAATTTAGCATACACGCACACTTCCTCAGCTCTTTCTAAATCTTCGGCAAAAACTCTTTCAATTGACCTTTCTGCCGATCCGTCTGTGAAAACAAAATCTTTAATATGTTTACTAGTTTTAAGGGCCTTTTTAAAGTCGGAAGCGGTTTTGGATTCTGCAAAAATATTTGAATCAAATTCCCCGTCTATTTGATTGTAAGTAACATGGTCAACAATCATCGTTGCTTTTTCATCGTTGATGATTTTCGATATTTTATTAATAAACTCCTCAGGATTTTCCTTATACAACCAAAATTTCGAGTCATCCATTCCAAGTAATATTGAGCCTATAGTCTTTCTTCTTAGCATCGTCAATTGAGATATTTTCCCAAGTAAATCATATTCAACATGATCGCTTGCATTGCTGTTAATAACGCTCGTACTGGTTTTTGCATCTTTAAAAGCTGAATTACTTTTAAAATTATCACTTGTCAGGTGAGATTTCTGTTCGGATACTGAAACCGTGTACATTAAACGAGTAACCACTAAATTAGAATTTATGTTTACAATAGATTTCTTAATTAATTCATTTGAATCAAAATCAACAAAATATGCATATCTATGATTAATCAATTTCCACAATTTTTGAAATTCTTCTTTTTTGAAATTTGCGTTTAATTTGTTTTCAAGGATTTTAGTTGTGTTACCATTTTCGAACATAGTTTCAATAAGCTTTGGATTGTATACTGACTGAATCAGATTATGAATACTTGGGGCAAAAGAAACTAAATCTTCTTTAAAAGGTTTTATATTTTGATTTTCCAAGTCTGTACGATAATTATCGTTGGGAATATCGTTTTCGTCCAAATAACTATTTGATACTAAAAATCTATAAATAGAATTAGCTTGTCCTTGATTAATTGTTATTATATCGCCGTTGGTTGCATAAAGTTTTTTTCCAAGAAAATAGTCTGGAACAGCTTTTTTGGGCCTTTCAAACAATGAGTTTGTTATTTCGGATTGTAGACCTTTTACAAATGTTTCGTATGAGTCGTTTGCTATAACAGTGAGTTTATTAATTTCATGCACATTTATATTAGGTATTGTCGCATCCATTCGGTCTCCGTTTACATTTACACAAAGCCTAGATCCCCTACCAACTTCTTGATGTTTTTGTATGACTGAATTAGTGTGTCTTAGCGTACAAATTTGGAACACATTGGGATTATCCCAACCTTCTCTTAAAGCAGAGTGAGAGAAAATAAATCTTGTAGGTTCTTCAAATGACAATAACCTTTCTTTATCCTTCAAAATAAGGTCGTATGAAGATTCATCATCGGAAATGTCACTGCCTCTTTTTAACTCTGAATCAATTTTTCTTCCCTTTTTATCAATAGAAAAATATCCTTTGTGAGTTTGAGATGGTGAGATTGATTTTAAATACCTTGAATATTCATCTGATGTTTTATTCAAATACTCTACAAGAATATTGCGGTACTCCTGTTCAAAAATAATCCCATAAATGCTATTTATTTCATTACCTGCTTCATCATATTTTCTGTACTTAGCTACCTCATCAATAAAAAATAGTGAAAGTACTTTAATGCCTTGAAAAAATAATTCTGATTCTTTTTCAAAGTGAGATTTAATCGTTTCTCTAATCTGAATTCTACGCAAGTCGTCTTCAGACACATCACCTAACGCTTCACCAATTTTTATTTTTATTCCATTAGTAAAACTAACAGAATCTGTCATTGGATCAATTTCGCTTATTCTATAACCTTTTTTATATTGCTCCATCTTATTTGATTTTTCATATAAATTGTCCCCAACCTTTAAAATTCGATTCTCTCTATTGATTGATTTGGTTCCATAATTTATTTCAAATTCAAGTTTTACTAAAGGCGGTTTGTTTGAAGAGTAGATTATATCGTCAAAATAGAGGTATCCATTTGTCCCTCTCAAATTTTTGACTGTAAAACCTTTTACTTCTATTTTTTTTACTAATTTTTTATTGTAGGCATCAAGAGCATCAAGAACATATATTAAGTTGTGTTTAATTTTGTGTGTTGCGGAAAAATTTATTGTAAAAAGAGGATTAAAAGCCCTTAGTGATTCTTGAGTTGCATTCCCTCCCATTTTTTGTGGTTCATCCAAGATTAAAATTGGTCTATTAACGGAAATTACATCTATTGGTCTTCGTGATTGAAATTCATCTAACTCTTCATATATTTTTCTTGCATCGGCACCTCTAGCATTAAATGCTTGAATGTTAATTACCATGATTTGTATAGAATCAGAGCTGCTAAAATGTTCAATTTCATCTAACTTTTTTGAATTATAAATAAAATGACGGGCTTTCTTGCCATACAAATCCATAAAGTGTTCTTGAGTGACTTGAAGAGATTTTTTAACCCCTTCTCTAATCGCAATTGAGGGAACAACAATAATAAATTTTGAAAAACCATATTTTTTATTTAATTCAAAAATAGATTTGGTATAGACATAAGTTTTCCCAGTTCCTGTTTCCATTTCAACATCAAGATTAACTACTCCAAGGTCGGAAAACAGTTTTTCTGATTCGGTTATATTGTTTAGTGTTTGTACTTTCCTGATATTTTGTAGTATTTGAAAAGAAGTAAGAGCTATTTTATTGTTCGCAAAGCCGGAATCAATATCCGAAAAATCTACTGCTGTTAGGGAACCATCATTCCCTTCATCATGCAATAGTCCCTTCCTAGAGAAATCGGTTTTATAAATAAGATTTTTTGAGTACGGTTGACCTTGAAAAACATCAACAATCGAATTTACAGCGTCTGTCTGGTATTGTTGAGTCTTAAACTTAAATCTCACAAAGATAACCTCCTAATTAAAGAATTCTTAAGTTTGTAGTTGGTGAATATGTCTTGAATATTTGTTCAGCGTTAATTGCGGTTGCATCTGAAGAAAAAGAAATATCTCTAAATACACAAAATTCAGGTTTACATTTGGCCAATTGAATAATCGCTTCATTTGATAAATTGGTATCAAAACAAGCGATTAATTTTCCGTTTGAAACATCATAATATTTTTTTTCGCCAATATCCTTAATTTCAATACTACTTGAAAGCAAAATGCCCAGATTAAGCATAACCTGAAAAAGTAAATCTATTGAACTTCTGTCTGGTTTTATATTATCGATTGTTCCAGTAATAAAATTCTTTTCAAATTTATTAGGATTATAATAAGCTTGTTCCATGTTTGAAGTATCTAGTTTTAACACTCTAAAACCAACATCAAATTCATCTGAAAGTTTAAATTCTTCTTTTATTAACTTGCCAGCTCTTCTAATTCTTTCTTTTGCCACTTCTGCAATAGTATGCTCAACACCTAGTTTGTCACAAAGGTCAATTGCGTTTTTTATAGTAATTGAATCTCCAGCTAATAGTTCAAGATTCTCATCTAGATTTTCTGGTAATTGAACCATTATAAATTTTCTTTCGCCTGAATCGGTGGCGTTTAATCTCATTACGGCATCTGCGGTGGTTGCACTGCCTGCAAAGAAATCCATCACATATTCAGCATCAATTGATGAAATAAGATCCTTTACTGTAATGACACTTTTTGGATAATCGAAGACATTCTTTCCATTAAACATTTTATTTAAATAGCCTGTGCCGTTTTGAACATTACTATGAATATCATCGTACCAAAGAGACTTTGGTGTTGAAAATTCTTCAAGAGGATACTTGATTTGTTTGCCAATATATTTATAAGTCGTGAATTCTTTTAAAGCTCTATCAAATTGCCGTTGCCAAACTTTTTCTTCACCATTAGATGCAATTGGCCAAATTACTTTATAACCAAGCTTTTCATATTTTTTTGTCAAATCTTTCATATACTTTTCATCAAAACCATCTTTGGAAGAATAAATTTTTTCATATTCTTCTTTTGTTATCATATAAACATTTTCATCTTTAACAAGCATTGGATAATAACGATAAGGGCGTTCATGTTTTCTAGAATTGGAACCGCCACGAATAAAGTTCCAATACTCGTTACCAGAATAACCGTTTTTCATTATTTTTAGATTTTGCATGGAATCAATTTGCTTTGCATAAACTAAATGGTATTCATGAATTGGATCTATGTTTTTTTTACCCCGCCCTTGTGGGTTAGAGCGTGTAATTATGGTGCCTATATAATTGTTTTCATAGAATACTTCGTCGCAAATTTTCTTTAAATTTGCATATTCATTATCGTCAATGGCAAGAAAAATGACACCTTCATTTGTTAGCAAATCACGTGAAATTCTTAGTAATGGATACATCATGTTTAACCATTTTGTATGAAATCTACCTTCTGATTTTCTATTCATGGTTAAAACATTTCCCTCGGAGTCAATGTCTTTATTGATAATTTCAAAATTTTCCTTATCAATTGAAAAGTCGTTTTTATAAAGGATGTTATTTCCTGTATTATAGGGTGGATCGATATAAATAATGTCTATTAAACCTAGATAAGTTTCGCGAAGGACCTTTAAAACATCCAAGTTATTACCTTCGATGTACAAATTCTTAGTTTTAAAAAAATCCGTTGATTTATCTATTATTGGCCTTAATGTATTTGTTGTCACCGCATTAGATAAAAGTACTGATTCAGCTTTACCCGGCCAACTAATTTGATACTTTTCCTTTTTTTCTGAATCTACTACCTCGGAAAGTTCTGCTTTTAAACGATCAAAATCAACCACTTTTTGAATTTGTCCATTTATCTCCGTTTCATATACACAGTTAGGAAATAGTTCTAACAATTTTTTAATGTTTTCTCTGGTCAGATTTTTAGATGACATTGTAAACTTCTCCATAATGATTCTCCTTTTTCTTTTCGCTCTATTACTAGCATAAATACATAGTTTTTGGTACTAATTATTGAAATCTCAAAAGAGTGTCATTTTCAAGATTAAACGCTTCAATTGCTATGTTTTGGGCGACTCTATGGCCGTTTATAACAAACTCCTTAAATTTGTCGTCATAAGTTATTCGATAAGTACCCATATATTTGTAAACAGCATTAGATTTGGGGTTAAAAGCTTTCTTTAATTGCTTGTTATATTGTTGAAAGCATTCGATTATCCGTTTAATAGTATGATCTTCTTTTTCGTTTTCAAAAAAAAGTGCAAAATTACCAGTACAGTAATTTAAAAAAATCCAATCAATGGAAGAGGTTGATATTTTGTTATTTTCTAAAACTTTCTCTAAAGCCGAATATCGTTGAAATGAGTGTTCTTTTTCGGTTTTTTGAAGTCGGGGTTGCCCTTTACAATCCCACAAATACTTTAAATTAAAATATATAATTTTTTCAAACCATGTTTGGCCGTAACCATTGATGTAGTTCTCTTTGGGATTGTTGATAAAGTTTAAGAAATCTTTTGAACTGGTTTGGTTAACGTAGCATGTTCCATTAGAATTCATGGTTAATTTGTGACATCCTTCAAAAAAATCATCGTAAGATAAAATATCATTCAAAAGTTTATACATAATTGCTTGTGCTGGCCCAGTCCTTGCTTGACTGTTATTTTTTTCTTCCACAATAAAAAAATGTTTATCCTCCCTAGTGATAATAAAATCAATATCCTGTGTTATTAATCCAGAGAAAGCATCCTTAAGATTGTTTCTCATCCAAAGTGAAAAATTAGTCGGAACTTTCATAAGATACCTCCTTAAAAATATGTTTATTAATACACCCTAATTATATCACCATAATGAATGTTCCACAATTTAAATATTGCCTCATTTAAAGTTGAAAGTGTTACTTTGCTGATTGAAAATTGTTTTTAGAGACCGAATCAAACCATGCTCTTATTATGGATCCTTTTATTTTTTGTTTTCTCGCAAAAGTATTATTTTTTTGTTCATCATTTTTATTATCAAATCCAATCATTTTATTTATTATTATTTTTTGTTCATCGTTTAATTTTTCAACGAAGTGATTGTAAGATGTAATGATTTTCTGATTGAAATGTAATTTTCTATTACTTTGATCAATTTTATCCAGCCAATAAAGCATATCCTTATCGTTCCTAGGCATTGGGTTAGTAATAACCTGCCCATAATTGATGCCCTTATAACCAATGAACATGACGTTGTAGTATTGGAGCTTCTCCAGGAGTTCTTTCTCACGCCTAAAAGCCCGTCTAACATCATCGATCCACTGGTAAAAAGGTGCGTTTAATCCAGTCTTCAAAGGACTCATGGCTGTATTCCCTCCTTCGTTTGAACATTTCGAGGTTGTTTAAGAGTGATCTCCTCATGAACGAAAACCTGTCGTCAATCGCTGGGCTAGCTGATTTCGAATAATGGACGATATAGTTGATCGCTGTAATCACGTCGTCAAAGTTGTAGAGGGCAATGGCCTCTTTGAACACGCGGTTGTATTTAGGGAGCTCTAAGCACCCATCGTCAATGTAGTTGTTTCTTAAAATGGCATTCGTCAGGTAGTGGAGTTTCGGAGGACTCCAAACCCCTATATCTATTAATTTATTTATCTATTTCTATCTAAATTTATTCTTTTTTATTGCATAAACTATCATTAATCAACTTATCATTTTTTCCAAAAAAGGTTATAAAAATGGCTAACTGAATCGATATTTCATATATTTTGAAATTAACTTTAATTAACATAAAGAAGTTTAAATTATCTATTTAACTTTATTACTATTCCAAGTGATATATACAACAACCTTAATACGAGAGGATTGTCCATCTTACTAGATAAAGCCATAGCAAACTTCAATAATTTCTTATTGGTGGGGCGATCAAAGGCTACCTATGATTACTATCAGTTTTACCTTGAAAGAATAAAAAAACACTTCAATCGAATGAATATTGATGAAATTGAAATAATTCTGGTGACCAGTGACAAACTTTATAGATGTTATTATTGACAGAAATTCCGAAATGATTCGTTCTTATTAATAGAAATAAATAATTCTTTATATTTATTGTAGTAAAAGGAAATATCACTCGATGAATTTACGGATTTAAAATCAAATGATATTCTAGGTTCTTTCAAAAGCATTGAATAAATCCACTCTAAGTAGGCTAATGAGAATACTTGAATCATTGAAAAGCGAACAATATTGTCTTTTACTGGTTCATGGGTGTTTTTCGAACAAAACATATATAACTGTTCATCCGTGTAAAGAATCATTTTTTCAATTTCTATGATAAAGTCACTGTTCTGTTTTACACTCATAGGTTGAAAATTATTATGTATAAATTGTTCAATCGTAATTAAAATTTTTTTATTCAAACTTACATATTCTTCAGATGAATGTAATGTGTTATTCCTTGATTTAATAAAATATTTAAGAAAATCTTTTGTCTTTGTTTTTTCATTTAGTGTATGACGGAAACTATCTGAAAAATCATGTGTCCATCGGAAAAGAGTGGATGCGGGAAAGTCTTTATCTAGGTCGAATATTAATGAGGTGGTATTTTGGTCAGTATTACTTTCAAAAATTCTTTTTCTAAACCGATCACAAAAGTAACTAAAGACTAAAAACTCTGGAATAAAGGTAAGCTTAGGAACATAGTAACTGTGCAATATACTTTCCTGGCTACTAGAAACAATATTAAGTGTGGTAGATGCGTTTTTGTGAAACGTTACTAAACCAAAATTATTTCTACTAGAGACATAATTCTTTGCATAAGATAATGTTAAAAAATTAGCATTTTTAATGTCTGCTTGTGCTAAACTTTCATAATGCAAAGGGTTGTTTGGCTTAAAGGGAAAATCTTCGTTTTTATGCTTATGATAATGTTCATCACGAACATTAGGATCCCTAAAACTATAAATCAAATTGTGAATGTACTTATTTTTTACCATTTGAATTACCGTGCGGCATTAGGAATAAATCGAAACCGCAAATGTCTAACCTCTCAGAGCTGTTTTCTTTAAAAGACAAATTTCTAGATTTATTAAATGTTAAGTTTCCAGTATCAATTAATTCATTTGGAACTTTAATGACGTAAGGCCTCTTGTACTCATCGACTTGAAAACGCGTCATTAACCAAATCATGAGTGATTTTTCTTGAGAATCAAAAATCAATGAAGCAAATGCATTAGCAAAGGATTCTTTTGCTTCATTAGGATTAGAGGGAGTAGAATACGTCACATGATTAAAATATAAATGACCTACTTCATGAAAATAAACTTTCTCGATTAAATCAGCAAATTTATAGGATTTAGCGCTTAGTTTAACTCCATAATAATAATAAATTTGATTTATATAATTTTGAAGATGATATTCTCTCCCCAACTCTTTGTGATAGTCATCGATTAATATTGGTGCTAACAATATTTTACCGAGATGAGGTGGATATTTATCCGATAATGAGGCTCGACCAAGGAACTCACTTATAGTTTTTATGTGACATTTTAGATCATAATCGGTATTCCAGTCTCCTTTAATCCAATCTTTCCATTTTTCATTTAATGCCTTGGTGTCTTCCGGATTAAGGGGGTTAAAATTCTTTTCTTTTAACATTCTCAACAATCCAAGATGGTCCTTGTTAAATGATTTCTTATAACAATCTGTACGATCAATTAAATCGACGTTATGAAAAATCATCGTGCTTTTCTCAACAAAACCAATTTCATATATCGGAATCATCTGTTCGATGTTTCTCATCAGAAATTCAATTTCTTCAAAAGAAATTGCCAAATTCCAATATTCAATTAATTTATTGGCAATTTTTTTGTTTAAATCTTTGATCTTTTGTTTTGAATATCGTAGTCGTTTCGGAATTCCCTCGTCATAATAAATTTGTAAATCAGAAAACGGTGCCACATTATGATTGAATTGAAATTCTGATAATAAGGTTTCTTGATCCTTATCTATGCCATAGAAAGAGACTTTGAAATGTTCAATTTGTCTCCTTTTTTTAATGGCAAACTTATGTTCAAGTAAGTCAACATAAACCTCAAACAATTGATTTTTGAATATTTCAAAGTCTGCATAGTTAAATTCAGATTTTATAGGATTCGAGTAATAATTTGTTTTCTCTAAAATAACTTTATGCATGCTATGTCGTGGTGGATAGGTAATCATTGATTTCTCCTTTGATATTTTTTATTTAAGTCTATTTAAAATTCATCATAAGTATGGTTATTTTCATCATAGGTACCAAACGCTTTTAGAGTTTTCGATTCAATATAAATTTTGTGTTTCATTTTTTACCCCATTTAATAAAACTATACGATTATTTCTACTTATTCCTTTATTATTTTATATAAAAAGTAACTTATTCAATTCATTAATGACATAAAAAATCATAAATTAACTAATCCTTGATACACCATCACCATTGCCAAGGTATCCAATTCACAGTACTTTAAGAGAGCTTCCCGATATTGCTCAATTTGCTTAGAATTCATGTGTTCATTCTGAACTTTAGCATAGGCAATTAGGGCTAATCCTCCATTATTGATTTCGATTGCAGGATCTTCATTATCCTCTTCAGAAGCTTGTTCTTCTAATGGTAAGGGATTAATCAACAATTGATAAGGATCTGCAAATCCATCTTTGGTGTTGACAATCCACTGAACGTTTTCATAATTATGACTATTAATTGTTAAATTCTTTCCATAGAGGTCTTTTTGACCATAAAACGTTTGTAGGTATCCTGAGTGCTTAGTCATCGATGGGAGAATTTTTTTGATGGAAACACTACCCTTTGTTTCCGGATCTAAAAAACTTTCTCTTACACATTCACATAAGTCGATTAAAGCTCTTTTACCTGGCTTGCGCTTACTTAAACCATATTGGTCTTTTTTTCGATAGGTTAATGAATGGATAAAGTTGATTAAGGTTTCTCTATCCTCAAACTCAGCATGATTGTGTAAATATACCTCGATATCATTAAGACAAGTATTTTCATAAGAAGAGTACATAAACACACTTCCTTGTGTGCCTAAATCCCGATAAAGTGACCTAATCAGATGAATCGTAGGATCACGCTGAGATAAATCGATAAATTGAGCATGATGAGAGATAACGTCTTGGCCATCTTTCTTGTCAATCTTATGAATCGAGTATT
>JACCDP010294027.1_pt1 | contig 15167 bp, 12 predicted proteins | sample 7445841 | NCBI WGS metagenome assembly JACCDP01 (sample SAMN15323441, study PRJNA562643) | freshwater metagenome | isolation source: river surface water | place: USA:Blue River Watershed | collected 2017-08-17 | reverse complement strand
GGGCCATGAGGTAGGCGCTCACGTCGATGGTTCCCCTTGCGGACTGGTCAGGTCTGTGCCGCCCGCGCCGTGGCCGGCAGACAGCCTGAGAGCTGTAGGCACGATCATAAAATGAACCTGAAGGTGGACCATCATGATGCGATCTGATCTGGCTGACTGGGCTGCCCGCCTCAACGACAAGCCGCCCGACATGCTGGTCATCGGCGGCGGGGCCACCGGCCTGGGCGTGGCGGTGCAGGCGGCGCTCGAGGGTCGGCGGGTGGCGCTGGTGGAGGCTCGCGATTTCGCCAGCGGCACGTCTTCGCGCTCGACCAAGCTGCTGCACGGTGGCGTGCGCTACCTGGCGCAGGGGCGCATCGCGCTGGTGCGCCAGGCGCTGCAAGAGCGTGCGGTGGTGCTCGGCCTGGCCCCCCACCTGGCCCAGCCCCTGCCCTTTGTGGTGGCCCAAAACAATCCCCTGCGCTGGGCGCTCACCCTGTTGGGCCTGAAGCTCTACCAGTGGCTGGCCGGCCGTCTGAGCCTGGGCAAGACGCAGGCGATCGGCCCTGCGGCCATGCGTCAGATCCTGCCCGCGCTGGCATCTGCCTTTGCGGGTGTGCGCTACTGGGACGGCCAGTTCGATGACGCCCGTCTGGCCCTGGCCTTGGCTCAAACGGCCCGTGCCGCGGGTGCCGAGCTGCGCAACCACACCCGCGTCACTGGACTGAGCGCACACGGGCAGGGCTGGCAGATTGAGCTGCAAGACGAGCTCAGCGGTGCGCGCGCTGTGCTGCAAGCGCCCTGCGTGGTCAATGCGGCCGGGGTCTGGGTCGACGAGGTGCGACGGCGTGTCGATGGCCAGCCGGCCAGCCTGCGCCCGCTGGTGCGTCCAAGCCAGGGCGTGCACCTCGTGGTGAGCCGGCAGACCCTGCCTTTGCACGAAGCCGTGCTGGTGCCGCGCACCCAAGATGGCCGGGTGCTTTTTGCCGTGCCCTGGCTGGGCGCGACCGTGATCGGCACGACCGACACGCCGCGCAGCGACGCGCCCCTGGAGCCGCGGCCCCTGGCGGCCGAGCTGCAGTTTCTTTTGCAGCAAACGCAGCGCAGCCTGGGCGTGCTGCTGGCGCCCGAGCAGGTGCTCAGCGTGTGGGTGGGGCTGCGGCCCCTGGTCGAGGCGGACCCGGCCAGCGCCGAGCCCACGGCGGCCCTCTCGCGCGAGCACCTGATCGTTCGCGAGGCGAAGGGCCTGCTCACGGTCACCGGTGGCAAATGGACCACCTACCGGGCCATGGCCCAAGAGGTGATGGCCGCTTTGGTGGCCGCCGGCGATCTGCCGGCGCCTGCGCGCAAGGCGCAAACGGCGCACCACCGCCTCTGGGGCGCGCCGCCCGCATCGGCCGTCAGTTTGCAAGACGCGCCGGGTCCGCACCTGCTGGGCAGCGTGGAGCTGGACGCTGGGGTCGACAACGTCGGGGACCTGGCCCACCTGGGCATGGGGCTGACGCAGGCCATGGTGCGTCACAGCGCCCGCCACGAATGGGCGGTGACGGTCGAGGACATGCTGGCGCGCCGTTGGCGGGCCCTGTTCCTCGATGCCCGCGCGGCCAAGGCGATGGCGCCGCAGGTGGCCCGCCTGCTCGAGCAGGAGACCGGCATCGACCCTCAGCTGTCGCAGTTTCTGGCGCTGTGCGACCAATACACAATGGACAGCCGGGACACCCTTGAGAGCCTCCAGTCCCGCAGCGTTGCAGCCGCAGCGCCCCACCCGAGGTCAATGGAGAACACGACTTGAGCCCCCATTCAACTGGCGCCGTGCGATACGGCCTGATCGGCTGCGGCATGATGGGGCAGGAGCACCTGCGCAATATCGCGCTGCTGCCCGGAGCCCGCGTCACCCGCATCTATGAGCCCGACGATGCGATGGCTGCGGCCAGCCTGGCGCTGGCAGCCGGCGCACAGCGCGCGGCCAGCCTGAGCGAGGTGGTCAGTGCCGCCGACGTCGACTGCCTGCTCATTGCCAGCCCCAACTTCCGCCACGCCCAGCAGTTGCGAGAGATTGCCGCGCTGCGGCCGCTGCCGCTGCTGCTCGAAAAGCCCGCCTGCACCGAGCGCGCCGATGTGGCGGCTCTGGCCGAGCTGGGGCGGCGCTACCCGGCGCCGATCTGGGTGGCCATGGAGTACCGCTACATGCCCCCGGTGATGCGCCTGGCGCAGGAGGTCCACAGCCAGGCGGCCATCGGTGCGGCCGTCATGCTCTCGATCCGCGAGCACCGCTTTCCTTTCCTGGTCAAGGTCGGCGACTGGAACCGGTTCAACCGCTACACCGGCGGCACCTTGGTGGAAAAGTGCTGTCACTTTTTCGACCTGATGCGCCACATCACCGGCAGCGAGCCGGTTCGCGTGTACAGCTCGGCCTCGGTGGCGCACAACCATCTCCAGGAGCGCTATGCCGACGGCACGCCCGACATCCTGGACAACGCCTATGTGGTGGTCGACTTTGCCAGCGGCCAGCGCGCCCTGCTCGAGCTGTGCATGTTTGCAGAAGGCGCGCGCTACCAGGAAGAGATCTCGGTGGTCGGCCCGCAGGGCAAGGTCGAGTGCTTTGTCCCCGGTCCCGGGCGTTTCTGGCCCGCGCACTTGGGCCAGCCGCCCGTGCCCAAGGTGGTGATCAGCCCGCGCCAGCCCAAGGGCCCGCGCGAGCTCGACGTGCCGGTTGACCCGGTCGCGCTGGCCGCGGGCGACCACAACGGCTCGACGCTCGAGCAGCACCAACGCTTCAACGCCGTGGTCCGCGGCCAGGGCGCCGTCGAGGTGAGCCTGCAAGACGGCCTGGCGGCGGTGATGATGGGCCTGGCCGCCCAGGAGTCGGCGCGCACCGGACAGGCCATCAGCCTGCTCGAGGGCGACTACGCCCTGGGCCCGATTTTGAGCTGAGCCAGGGCCGCGATGCGATGAATCCGCCGCTTGCGCTTGCGCGGTCTTCAGCCCTGGCCCTCGTCGGCCAGGCGCCGCATGTACTGCGCCGCTTCGCGCCAGTCGTCTGCCCCCATCGCATGGCCGCCGCCGCGCTGGCGCAAGTGCAGCCGGGCTGGGACGGCCTGCCAGTGCGGCCGCAGGCGCTCGACCATGCGCCGGCTGCCCTCGGGATGGGCCCACAGATCGTCGAGCGACTGCAGCACGCACAAGCCCCGCGGCGCGATGGCGCGCAGCCAGGCATACGGCGCATCGGCCTCGATCAGGCTTTGCTGCACCGACGGGCGCAGCGCCTGCGCCGACACCCAGTGCGGGAAGGCCGCCCCCAGTTGGGCCAGCGTCTCGGCCTGGGCCGGTGGGTTTTGCAGCGACGAGGCCCCACCGGTGCCGCTGTTGTGGGCCACCACCGCGTCGATCTGGCTGTACAGCGATGCGGCCAGCAAGGCGGCCTTGCCCCCGCGGGAGTGGCCCACCACGCCCAGCCGGGCGATCTGCCCGCCCACCCCTTGGTCCACCCCTTGGCCCATTTCCTTGCGCAAGGCCCGGCTGCTCTGCCCCAGCCCCCAGGCCCACACCGCGATGGCCGACCAGGGCTGCTCGGGCCACTGCCGGTGGACCGGGCCCAGATGCAGGCTGCGCGCGTCATCGCTGGCCCACTGCGTGCGGTCCACCCAAGCCAGCGCGACGCGCAGGCGCAGGCACTGGCGCAGGGCCGCCGCACCGACGACATGGGGCCAGCAGGCGTCCGGGCTGAGCAGGACCGGGGCGCTTTGCGCGCCGCGCGGCCATGCGAGGCGCAGCGTCCACCGGGGCCCTACAGGTTTACCTGCTTGGACCTGCCAAGAAAAAAGGGTATACCCTGGCCTGTGTTGTGTTTGGGTGAGTTCGACGTGCAGGTCCACGTCGGCCGCAGGCAGGGGGCCGTAAAACGCCTCGATCGCCGCCTGCTGGGCCAGAGCCTGCGCCCAAGAGTTGTCCATGCCGTTCATGTCCGGATTCTGGCTTGAAAGCCATGAACCTGGCCCCTTGATTTTTAACCCCCCTCAGGAGAGCACCATGAAGAAAACAAGCAAAGAAACGAGCATAAAAACCAGCATGCCCAAGGTTGTCGCCGCGGCCGGGCTGCTTGCGGCTTTGGGCCTGGCCCAGGCCGCCGAAGTGCGGGTGATGTGCTACCAAGACGGCAACGAGTGCGAGGTCACCGCCGATCTGGCCAAGCGCTTTGAGGCCCAGAACCCGGGCACCAAGATCGTGATCGACACTGTCCCCTACCGCACCGTCGTCGAGCAGCTGCCGGTGCAACTGGCCGCAGGCCAGGGGCCGGACATTGCCCGCGTGACCGATCTGGGCGGCCTGTCCAAGCACTACATGGACATCTCGCGCAGCCTGCGCAACCGCAAGCTGATGGACGACAACTTCGGCGCCACCGCCGGCTGGCTGCGCCCTTCGCCCGATGACAAGGGCATCTATGGCTTCATGTCGCAGCTCACCATGACCGGCCCCTTCGTCAACAAGACCCTGTTCGAGCAGGCCAAGGTGGCGATGCCCGGACCCAAGGCGTCCTGGGACGAGTGGATGGACGCTGCGCGCCGTGTGGCCCGCGCAACCCAGACCAAGGCGGCTGTCGCCTGGGACCGTTCGGGCCACCGCTTCGCGGGCCCGGCCATCAGCTACGGCGCAAAAATCTTCAACGCCAAGGGCGAGCCGGTGATCGATGCCGGCTACAAGACGGCAGTCAGCAAATTCGTGAGCTGGCACAAAGACGGCTTCATGATGCGCGAGGTCTGGGCCGGCTCGGGCGGCTCGACCTATGCCTCGTCGATCGACGAATTCATCAACGGCAACGTGGTCATGGTGCTGGCTGGCAGCTGGCAGATTGGCAACCTGCAAAAGAAGGTGGGCAGCAACTTTGACTGGGTGGCTGTGCCCAACCCCTGCGGTCCGGCCGCCTGCACCGGCATTCCCGGCGGGGCCGCCTGGGTCGCGCTCAAGACCAGCAAGTCGCCCAAGGAGACGGCCGCCTTCTTGGAGTTCCTGGCCTCCGAGAGCGCTTACGCCGAGTTCACTGCCCGCACCAACAACATTCCCGCCCATGCGGGGCTGGCCCGCAAGGGGGTGAACTACACCAATGCCGATGCTGCCTCGAAGGCCGCGCTGGGCACCTTCAGCTCAGGGGTGGCCAATTTGTCGCCAGTGGCCTACGAGTTCCAGGGCTACCGGTTCAACCGGGCCATCATGCTGCCGACCGTGACCCGGGTGACGCAGGCCATCGTGGGTGAAGCCAGTGTGGACGATGCGGTCAGCAAGATCGCCTCGGACATGGCCGATGCCCTCAAGCAGGCGCAAAGGTAAATCCTCGGCGGCATCAACCCACACCCTTGGACCGGCCCAGCGCCGGCCGGGCCCCGGTGGCCCGGCCGGCCCCGCTCTGAGCGCTTGACGCGCTGCTGCGGCCCGCGCCCACTGGCTTCATGAAACTGCTGGCTTTTTTCTTCAATCTGCTCGAGCCCTTGTTCCGCCTCGGCCAGCGCCTGCTGGGCGTGCGCAACCTGGCCTGGCTTTTTGTCGCCCCCAATCTGATCGTCTTTGGGGTGTTTTGCTTTTTGCCGATCCTGATCAACGTGGTTTACGCGGTCACAGGCGGCGTCAACCTGCTGCCCACGCAGCGCCCCTATACCGGCACCGAGAACTTTCGCATCCTGTTCGAGTGCACCGACTACCTCGACCTGTCGACCTGCCGCAAAGACATTTTTTGGCGCGCCATCTTCAACACGCTCAAGTTCAGCGTGTTGCAGGTGGGCTTGATGGTCCTGTTTTCCCTGATCACGGCGCTGGTGCTCAACCGCAAGATTCTGGGCCGCGGTTTCTGGCGCGGCGTGTTCTTCTACCCGGTGCTGCTCTCGCCCGTGGTGGTGGCCCTGATCTGGAAATGGCTGCTGCAAAGCCAGGGCGCCTTCAACGCGGGGCTGGTGGCGCTGGGCCTCGATCCGGTCGAATGGCTCACGCAAGCGGGCCCGGCCTTTTTCTGGGCCGTGTTCATCTCGATCTGGGCCCACATGGGCTTTTACACCCTCATCTTGCTGGCGGGTCTGCAGGCCATCCCCAAAGACCTTTACGAGGCCGCCGAGATGGACCGCGCCACGCCCTGGCGCACGCTGACCCGCATCACCTTGCCGCTGCTGCTGCCCAATCTGGTGGTGGTGCTGGTGCTCGCGGCGATCCGGGCGGTGCAGGTGTTTGACGAGGTCTTTGTGCTCACCGGCGGCGGCCCGGGTTCGGCCACCACCTTCATCGTGCAGTTCATCTACCAGACGGGCTTTTCCGAACAGATTCACCTCTACGGTCTGGCCGCGGCGGCCTCGCTGGCGCTGGCCGCCTTCCTGATCTTGCTGACGCTGGCTCAATTGCGGCTGACCCGCGCCAGCGAACTGGGCTCCAAACCTCGTTAGATGCCGATGCTGCAGTTTTTGACACGCACCCGCGGCCGCGGCCGGCTGCACTGGACCGATGTGCTGAGCTACGTCTATCTGGCGCTGGGCTTGTTCACCCTGTTTGCCCCCGTCATCTGGCTGGTGATGTCGTCGTTCAAGACCGAGGCGGCGATGGCGCAGTTTCCGCCCACCTTCCTGCCCTACACCCAAAAGACGGTGCAGGTGGCCGGCCACGAAAAACCGCTGCCGCTGTTTACCGTCACCCTGGACGACGGCTCGCGCAAGGAGATGGCGCAGATCAATCGCATCGGCGTCATGGCCAATATGGTGGACCCCGCGGCGCCGCAGCAGGAGAGGGTGCGCGTGAACATCAAGCAGCGCGAGCCGATCAACGAGGTGCGCTTTGCCTGGAGCAACTACGGCGATCTGTTCCAGAAGTTCACCTTTGGCACCTACCTCTGGAACAGCGTGTTCATCACGGTCGTGGCCACCTTGCTGACGCTGCTGTTCAATTCGATGGCCGCCTTTGCCCTGTCCAAATACCGCTTCAAGGGTCAGAAGGCGGTGTTTCTGCTCATCATTGCCACCTTGATGATTCCGCCGACCATCATCTTGGTGCCGGTGTTTCTGGTCATCAACGAAGTGGGCCTGCTCAACAACCTCTGGGGCGTGATCTTGCCGGCTGTGGCCACGCCCACGGGCGTCTTCTTGCTGCGCCAGTACATGCTGACCATCCCCGATGAGCTGCTGGAGGCCGCCCGCATGGACCACGCCAGCGAGTGGCGCATTTTCTGGCGCATCGTCTTACCCCTGTCGGCGCCGGCGCTGGCGGTGCTGGCCATCTTTTCGGTGATGTGGCGCTGGAACGACTTCCTGCTGCCGCTGATCGTGCTGTCCAAGAACGAGTTCTTCACGCTGCAGCTGGCGCTCAACTCCTTTCAGGGCGAGCTCAACACGCAGTGGCACTACCTGCTGGCCATGACGGTGATCACCTTGCTGCCGGTGACAGTGGTGTTTGCCTTCTTGCAGCGGCACATCACCACCGGCATTGCCAGCGCGGGCGTCAAGTAAGCCCGGTATCGCCAGCCTTCCTTCCTGCCCTCCTACCTTGAGCACCCGATCGTGGCCACCCTCGAACTGCAGTCCATCGACAAGACCTTTGACAAGACCGAGGTCATCCGCCAGGTGAGCCTGGCGGTGGCGCACGGCGAGTTTGTCGTGTTCGTCGGCCCCTCTGGCTGTGGCAAGTCCACGCTGCTGCGGCTGATCGCGGGCCTCGACGAGCCCACCGCCGGATCGGTGCTCATCGACGGCCAGACGGTCAACGCCATTGGCGCGGCCGATCGCGGCTGCGCCATGGTGTTTCAGTCCTACGCCCTGTACCCGCACATGAGCGTGTACGCCAACATGGCCTTCGGTCTGGAAAACGCCAAGGTGCCTCGTGCCGAAATCGAGCGGCGGGTGCAGGAGGCGGCCGCCATGCTGCGCTTGCAGGACCTGCTGGCGCGCCGGCCCACGCAGCTGTCGGGCGGGCAGCGCCAGCGCGTGGCCATAGGCCGGGCCATCGTGCGCGACCCCAAGCTGTTTCTCTTTGACGAGCCGCTGTCCAACCTCGATGCCGAGCTGCGCGTGTCCATGCGCACCGAGCTGCGCGATCTGCACCGGCGCCTGGGCGCCACCATGATTTACGTCACCCACGACCAGGTCGAGGCCATGACCATGGCCGACAAGATCGTGGTGCTGCGGGCGGGCCAGGTGGAGCAGGTCGGCAGCCCCGAGCAGCTCTACCAAAAGCCCTGCAACACCTTTGTGGCTGGCTTCATCGGCAGCCCGCGCATGAACTTCCTGCCGCTGTCTCTGGGCCAGGCCTTGCTCGAGCGCACGCTGCCGTCGGGTGCGCACAGCCTGGGCGTGCGGCCCGAGCACTGGCTGCCGGCCGACCAGGGGCTGGCCGTGACACTGCAGGCCACCGAATACCTGGGCGCGCAGCGGCTGCTGCACGGGCGGCTGGCCGATGGCTCGGCCATCGAGCTGCTCACCTCGGCCGAGTCGGGGCTCGCGCAGCACGGCACGCTGCATCTGCGGGTCGAGCCGCAGCACCTGCATGTGTTCGACAGCCAGGGCCGGCGCATCGAGCTGGAGGCGGCATGACCCCGATCAAGACCGAGGGCTGGCAGCTGCACCCGGGCGCCAACAGTGTCGATGGTCCCGGTGGCGCCGATGCGCACGCCTTGCTTGGCGACGGTGGCTCGCTGCACCTGGTCTTTCTGTCGGCGACCGCCGCGCGTGTGACCTGGCGGCCCGCCGACGGCTTCAGGCAGCCGCGCACCTGGTCGATCGCGCCCAGCGGCGACACGCCCTGGCAGGGGCGGCCGCGCGAGAGCCTGGAGGGCTTTGACCGGCCCCGGGTCACGGTTGCGGATGCGCAGACGCAGACGCAGACGCAGACGCAGACGCTGGTGGGCGGGCGCCTGGCGGCGCAGCTGCTCGGCGATGCCGGCTCGCCCGTGCGCATCGTCTGGTCGGACACGCTGAGCGGGCAGACCGTGATGCAAGACCGCGTGACCAGCGCCTACCTCAGCGAGCGCCGCACCGGGCTGATTCGGCACAGCGTGGTCAGGGACCCACGAGAGCGCTACTACGGCCTGGGCGACAAGACAGGGCCCTTGAACCTGCACGGCCGGCGCCTGCGCTGTCTGGGCCAGGATTCGATCGGCTACGACCCGCTCAGCGGCGATCCGCTGTACAAGCATTGGCCCTTTGTGATGACGCGAACCGCGCAGGGCCTGTGGCTGGGCACCTACTACGACACGCTGTCGACCTGCGTCTTCGATCTCGGGTGCGAGCACGACAACTACCACGGCCTGTTTCGCAGCGTCGATATCGATGACGGCGACCTGGACGTCTACCTGATGCTCGGCTCGACCCCTGCTGAGGTTGTGGCGCAGTTTGTGCGGCTCATCGGCGGAACCCATCTGCCGCCGCGCTGGAGCCTGGGCTATGCACAGACGGCCATGGGCCTGGCCGACGCGCCCGATGCGCAGCAGCGCCTGTCGGCCTTCATCGACGAGTGCCAGAGCCGCCGCGTGCCGATTTCCTCGTTTCACTACGGCTCGGGCTATTCCAGCCGGGGCAAGCAAAGGTATGTGTACACCTGGAACCGCCAGAAGTTTCCCGATCCGCAGGCCATCAACGCCAAGTTTCAGGCCGCCGGCATGAAGCTGGTGGCCAACCTCAAGCCCTGCCTGCTCGACGACCACCCGGCCTATGCGTCCCTGGCCGCCGAGCGCGCCTTCATCGAGCACGCCGACAGCGGCGAGCCGGTGGTCGAGCCCTACTGGGACGGGCAGGGCGCGCACCTGGATTTCACCAAGCCGCAGGCGCTGGCCTGGTGGCAGGCGGGGCTGCGCAGCCAAATCCTGCAGATGGGCATTGACGCGGGCTGGAACGACAACAACGAATACGCGATCGCCGCAGAAGACGCCTGCAGTGCCGGCTGGGGGCAGGCCATGGCCATTCATCGCAGCCGGCCCTTGCACGCCCTGCTGATGACGCGCGCCACCTTCGATGCCCAACAAGCCTACCGCGAACAAGCGGGGCTGAGCGAGCCGCAGTTCACCGTGACGCGCGCCGGCCCGCCCGGCATCCAGCGCTATGCCCAGACCTGGTCGGGTGACAACACCACCAGCTGGCCCACCCTGAAGTGGAACATCCGAACCGGTTTGCAGATGAGCTTGTCGGGCATGTTCAACACAGGGCACGACGTTGGCGGCTTTTTTGGGCCCTTGCCCGGCCCCGAGCTCTTTCTGAGGTGGGTGCAAGCCTGCGCGCTCAATCCGCGCATGGTGATGAACTCGTGGAAGGCCGACCATGCGAGCAACCTGCCCTGGATGCACCCCGAGGTGGCCCAGGACGTCACTGCAGCCATCGTGCTGCGCTACCGGCTCATGCCCTATCTGTGGGCGTGCGTGCAGGCCGCCAGCCAGAGCCACGTGCCCATCATCGCGCCGACTTTTTTTCATTTTCCGCACGACGAGCTTTGCTACGAAGACTGCGACGACTTCATGCTCGGCCCCGATCTGCTGGTGGCGCCTGTGGTTGAAGACGGCGCGCGCCAGCGAACGGTGTACCTGCCGCGTTTGCCCCAAGGTCAGCAGTGGTTCGATTTCTACGACCGCACCGCCTACGAAAGCGGCACAAGCCACCGCGTGCCTGCTGCGCTGTCGCACCTGCCGCTGTTTGCCCGCCAAGGTGCCCGCATACAAACTGCGGCACCCTTGCCCGGGCAAGTGGCCCGGCACGACGATCCGCTGGCCGAGCTCCTCGCGTTTTGAAACGGTGGGGTGGGGTCCATCGATCGGCGGCCAAGCTTTCATAATCGGGCCATGCAAGAGCGTTGGAAACCCAGTGTCACGGTCGCCGCCATCATCGAGCGCAAGGTGGGTGGGCGCAGCCAGTTCATGCTGGTCGAAGAGCTCACCCGTGAAGGCCTTCGGCTCAACAACCCGGCCGGGCATCTGGACCCGGGCGAAAGCCCGATCGAGGCCTGCGCCCGCGAGGCCCTGGAAGAAACCGCCCACCTGTTTGTGCCCACCGCGCTGGTGGGCATCTACCTGTCGCGCTTTGAGCGGCCCCTGCCGGGCCAGCCCACCGAAGACATCACCTACCTGCGCTTTGCTTTTTGCGGCGAGCTCGGTGAGCTGCAGCCCGGTCTGAGCTTGGACGAGGGCATCGTGCGCACGGTCTGGATGAGCCCCGAAGAGATTCTGGCCAGCGCCCACCTGCACCGCAGCCCCCTGCTGGTGCGCTGCATGCAAGACCACCTGGCCGGCCGGCGCTATCCGCTCGAGCTGCTGAGCACCGATCCGAGCGTCTATCGGTTCGGCCAGGACGGCTTGGCCTGAACGCGCGCGCAGGGCCAGGGGCCCTCAGGGCCGGCTGCGCAGCACCATTTGGTCGCGGCCGATCTCCACGTCAAAGTGTTTGAGAAACGACTGGCCCAGCAGCGCTTGTCTGGCCTCTAAGCCGCTCAGGCCCACGCTGACGCTGGCATCGTTGAGCACCAGGTGACCCACACGCACCGGCACGGCGCGCACCAGCCGCCCGGCCCGCGACCCGTTGGCCGTCTGCAAGGTGATCGGGCTGCCCGCAGGCAAGCCGGCTTGATCGGCCAGCGCCTGACTGACGCTGACGTGGCTGGCGCCGGTGTCGATCAGAAACACCACCGGCTGCCGGTTGACCTCGCCCTCGATGTGAAAGTGCCCGTCCCTCTGCCGCGCAATGACGAGCTCGCCGGTGCTCAGCTTGTAGGGCTGCAGCTTGGCCTGCCGGCTCTGCTCGAAAGACTCAAAGCCGAGGTACATCACGGCGGCCACCAGCAGCCAGACGGCTGCGATGGCCACGGCGCCCAGGCGTGCGGTTTGTTGGGGCTGCGGTGGGGACATGGTGGGGGCTCGCGGTTTGGACCAGAGGCTGATGTGTCAGGCGCATCAGCCCAAAAACTCCAGGGCCTCTAGCGTACCGCGCCAAAGCCCCCGGCGCTGCGCTGCGCCGTTGCGATGTAGACGCCCGTACCGTCATTGCGAGGCCGAAGGCCGTGGTAATCATCGACGCACGCCCCGTCATTGCGAGGCCGAAGGCCGTGGCAATCCGGGTTGTTCTGTGACGGCTGATGGATTGCTTCGTTCCTCGCAATGACGTGATGGGGGTGCAATCACGCGATGGGGGTAATGACGCACGCCCCGTCATTGCGAGGCCGAAGGCCGTGGCAATCATCGCAATGACCGTGCTAGGCCCCAATGACGGCCATGGCCCGGCTCCCTGCCGCGCACGGCCCGGCTTTTGCCAGCCGGGATAATCCCCCCATGTCTGCAGCAACAAAAATGCGCGTGGTCGTCGGTCTCAGTGGCGGCGTGGACTCGGCCGTGAGTGCCTATTTGCTCAAGCAGGCCGGGCACGAGGTCATCGGCATCTTCATGAAGAACTGGGAAGACGACGACGACAGCCAATACTGCTCGTCCAATATCGACTTCGTCGACGCGGCCGCGGTGGCCGATGTGATTGGCATCGAGATCGAGCACGTCAATTTTGCGGCCGACTACAAGGACCGGGTGTTTGCCGAGTTCCTGCGCGAATACCAGGCCGGCCGCACGCCCAACCCCGACATCTTGTGCAATGCCGAGATCAAGTTCAAGGCCTTCCTCGACCATGCGATGCGACTGGGGGCCCAGAAGATTGCCACCGGGCACTATGCGCGGGTGCGCCTCAACCCTGCCTCGGGCTTGCACGAGCTGCTTAAAGGGCTGGACCCTTCAAAAGACCAGAGCTATTTTTTGCACCGGCTCAATCAGGCGCAGCTGTCCAAAACGCTCTTTCCCGTCGGTGAGCTGCACAAGAGCGAGGTGCGCCGCATTGCCGACGAGATCGGCCTGCCCAATGCGCGCAAGAAAGACTCGACCGGCATCTGTTTCATCGGCGAGCGCCCGTTTCGCGAGTTTCTCAACCGCTACATCGCCAAGGCGCCCGGTGCGATCAAGAGCGACAACGGCCGCGTGATTGGCGAGCATGTGGGCCTGAGTTTTTACACCCTGGGCCAGCGCCAGGGTCTGGGCATCGGCGGGGTCAAGGCCAAGGGCGCGCAGCTCAAGGCACTGCAGGCCCAGGGCTTGCGGGGCGCCGGTGCGCACGAGCCGTGGTTTGTCGCGCGCAAGGACATCGAGCACAACACCTTGTGGGTGGTGCAGGGCCACGACCACCCCTGGCTCTTGTCGACGCAGTTGCATGCGCAAGACTGCAGCTGGGTCAGTGGCAGCGCCCCTGCTCTGGGACGGCGCGCGGCCAAGACCCGCTACCGCCAGCACGATGCGGCCTGTGAGGTGTTACAGGCCGATGGCAGCAGTTGTCAGCTGCGGTTTGAGCAGGCTCAGTGGGCGGTCACGCCGGGGCAGTCGGCGGTGCTCTATGAGGGCGAGGTCTGCCTGGGCGGCGGGGTGATCAACACCTGCAATGCACCCATACCTCTGTAGGAGCGCCGCCCTCGGCGCGATCGGGCCTTTGAGAGGGCCTTAAAACGGCACGTCGTCGTCGAGATCGCCAAAGCCGCTGTCGCCCTTGCCTTGGGCGGCTGCGGGCGCTGCAGCCGCGGCTGGGCGTGAGGCCGGTGCGGGGCGGCTGTAGCCGCCGCCCTCATCGGAGCCACCGGGCCCGCCCATGCCCTCGCGGCGGCCCAGCATTTGCATCTGGTCGGCGCGGATCTCGGTGGTGTACTTCTCTTGGCCTTGGGCGTCGGTCCATTTGCGCGTGCGCAGGCTGCCTTCAACGTAAATCTGCGAGCCCTTGCGCAGGTATTCGGCGGCAATGTCGGCCAGGCGGCCGTTGAAGACCACCCGGTGCCATTCGGTGGCCTCCTTGGCTTCGCCGGTTTGCTTGTCTTTCCACTTGTCGGTGGTGGCGACGGTGACATTGGCCACCCGGTCTCCGCTGGGGAAGGTGCGCACTTCCGGGTCGCGGCCGAGGTTGCCGACAATGATGACTTTATTGACCGATGCCATGGCGTATCTCCTGTGGACTCGAGTTTAACGGGCGGCGCTGCCGTGGGCCGGGCTGGGGTTGCCCGAGGCCCCTCGGCGGGCCGGCGCGCGCATGGGCCAGGCCACCGCCAGCCACAGCGCCATCAGCGCGGCGCAGGTGGCAAACACGGCCTGGGCGCCTTGTGTGCGCACCAGCCATCCTCCCAGAGCTCCGCCCGCAAAGAAACCCAGGGACTGCAAAGTATTGAAAACCCCCAACGCGGTGCCGCGCGCGTGCAGCGGCGCGACCCGCGAGGCCATGCTGGGCTGGCACGACTCCAGGATGTTGAAGCCGCAGAAAAACGCAAACAGCAGCCAGGCCAGTGCCGTCAGGCTCGGCGCCTGGCTGCCCGCCCACAGCAGGCCCAACTGCACCAGGCCGATCAGCCCGACCGAGCACAAAAACACCGCCCGCAGGTAGCCGCGGCGCTCGAGCGGGTAGAGCGTGGCGCGCAGCACGAAGAACGAAGCCACCACCGTGGGCAGGTAAACCTGCCAATGGTGGTCTTTGCCCAGGCCCGCTTGCACCAGCATGGCCGGAATGGCCACCCACATCGCCAGTTGCACCGCGTGCAGCACGAACACGCCCAAATTGAGCCGCATCAGCGGCGCGTCGCGCAGCACCAGCGCCAGCCGGCCTTTCTGCCGCGCCTCGAGGCCGCCAGACTCGGGCGGCGTGAGCTTGAGCACCACCGCAATGCCCAGCAGCGCCATCACCCCGGTCAGGGCAAACAGGCCCGGCAGGCCGATGTAGGTGTTGAGCAGCGGCGCGATGATGAGTGACAGCGCAAACACAAAGCCGATGCTCACACCCACCAGCGTCATTGCCTTGGTGCGCACCTCGTCGCGCGTCTGGTCGGCCAGCAAAGCGGTGACCGCAGCCGAAATCGCCCCGGCGCCCTGGATCGCCCGGCCCAGCGTCAGCTCCGTCAAGGTGGTGGCCGACATCGCCAAGAAGCTGCCCAGCGCAAACACCACCAAGCCAAACACGATGACCGGCTTGCGGCCAAAGCGGTCGCTGGCCATGCCAAAGGGAATTTGCAGCAGGCCCTGGGTCAGGCCATAAATGCCCATGGCCAGCCCGATGCGCGCCGGATCGTCTCCGCCCGGCAGCCCCGCCGCCTCCAATGCAAACACCGGCAGCACCAAAAACAGCCCGAGCATGCGCATCGCAAAAATCAGCGACAAAGACAGGCTCGACCGCAGCTCGGTCGGC
>JACCDP011180416.1_pt1 | contig 15168 bp, 14 predicted proteins | sample 7445841 | NCBI WGS metagenome assembly JACCDP01 (sample SAMN15323441, study PRJNA562643) | freshwater metagenome | isolation source: river surface water | place: USA:Blue River Watershed | collected 2017-08-17 | reverse complement strand
GAGTGGGGATGTAAATACAATTCTCTTATAATGAATCATAAACCTGATTACGATTTGTATATTTGTGACAAGTCAAAAAGGATTGAAGAAATATGAAAGTGTGGGTTAACGGAACGTTTGATGTCCTTCACATAGGACATTTGAAACTTTTGGAATTTGCATCATCTTTTGGTGAACTCAGAGTTGGGATAGATACTGATAAAAGAGTAAAAGAACTTAAAGGAATTGACAGACCCTTCAACACCACTGAAGATAGAAAATATTTTTTGCAATCTCTGAAATTTGTCAATGATGTTGTTGTGTTCGATTCGAGAGAAGAATTAATCAACCTTGTAAAAGAATATCAACCTGATTATATGATTATCGGTGATGACTACAAAGACCAAGTAGTGTATGGTTCGGAACATGCTAAAGAATTGGTTTTTTTCAAAAAATTACCAAATTATTCAACAACCAAAATTTTAAATTATGAAAATAATAGTAATAGGTGAGTCTTGTAAAGATGTGTTTGTTTATGGAAATTGTAATAGACTTTCACCTGAAGCGCCAGTTCCTGTGATGATTCCAATAGATGTAAAAGAAAATTTAGGAATGTCAGGAAACGTAGTTAAAAATATTCAAGCGTTGGATTCAAAAGTTAATATCATCCATTGGCACCAAAAAGAGTCTGTCACTAAAAAAAGATACGTTGAAAAGAAAAGTAATCACATGTTTTTGAGGGTGGATGAAGGTGAGGAAAATTTAGCACCTTTTGAACTAAACATTTCGAAAACAAATGCCATAAGAAATGTCGATGGTGTTATCATAAGTGATTATGATAAAGGGTTTTTGTCTGAAGAGGTTTTGATGGAAATAACAAAAAACGCAAAATTTTCTATTATAGATAGTAAACGAAAAATGGGGTCTAACTTAATTACTTGTTTTGATTTTATAAAATTAAATGAATCTGAATTCTCGAGATGTAATGTAAATCAACATCATTTGAAAAAAATATTAGTGACTCTCGGGTCTAAAGGTGCAAAATATATTGATACTGTTTATCCATCACCTGACCCGAAAGAAACGATAGATGTTAGTGGTGCTGGAGATACGTTCACAGCATCTTTTACGTTGAATTATTTAAAAACAAAAAACGTTGAAGAGTCAATTATTTATGCAAATAAAATGTCCTCAATAGTTGTTTCAAAAAGAGGTGTTGCAACACCCTAATTTCTGTTATCGATGTAAATGATAACTTGATAATAGTATTCCAAAAAACGTTCAGTCCACAGTTCCCATTTAATGTTTACACCATCAACCGAAAATACTTCTATATTCGGAAATAATCGTAAATAAGTGTCTCTGAAAACTCTGAATTGTTCTTTTCTTTCAGGAGTTTCCAAGTGCCATTCACCAACAATCTTTTTGACATTTTCTTTTATCCAAAAAAAGTTTTTGTTGTTAAAAATACTATACTCACCACCTTCACAGTCCGTTTTTATGAAATCGATTTTTTTGATGTCAAATTCTTCTCTGATTTTATCAAATGTTGTAGATTTTGCTAATTTCATTCCGTCATCAAGTCCAAACAAATTAAATTCGAACTCACCCTCATTGTCAGAGATTGCTTTATTTATAATAGTTACAGGACCATTCTGAGTATTTTTTGTTAAAGTATCAAGTTCCTCGGGGCTTGGTTCAAAACAATATACGTGTTTAGGTTTTTTATCTAAAATTGAATAGGTAAAGGGACCAATACTCGCACCGAAGTCCATCACAATATCTCCTTCATTAACAGTAAAAAACTTTTCGTATAGGTTTTCCTGAAAAATTTCTTGAGTTATTGCATCTTTATGCCATTGTCCTAATGATTTGGTTACATTACCTTTTGTTAATGTTTTATTAGTTGGTTTATCCATCCACCCCCAATCAAAGTTGTCTAAATTTATCATATATCTAACTTATTAAAAACTTGTAATGGTGTAATTGACCTTTGACAAACGTGTTGTTTTTTTGTTCCTTTATAGACGGGACACCAATTCCAATCACCAGGGTCAAAAACAAAAACTTCATCGTTCCAACAGAAAATACAGGTATTGTCATTATAAATTTTTGTGCAATTTTCCGTGAACTCATGACCTGGTTTTGCAAATCCATTTACCATGTAGGTATGATTTCCTAAAGCCCAGTTAAACCAAGATAAACCCGAACCTAAACCAATAAATGCTTTTGCATTGTATAAATAATTTGCAACTTCACTCAATGATTTGTTGGTCAAATTTTTAGTGCCATCAATATGAAACGGTTTTTGTGTTAAGGTAACAACCTCATATCCAATTTCTCTAATCATTTTTGATAATGTAACCCAATGGTTATAATCCCATTCTTTACAACCTGAGGTTGCGTTGGGACCAAAGACAACATATGGTTTTTCTATCGGAGATTTTTCTTTTTTGAAATCGATACCGTAATTTATCTCTTTGAATTCCAAACCTAATATATCGGTTGCGGCTTGTTGAAGAGGAATTAGGTTTACTTGAGAAGGGTTCTTGTCGAAGTCTTCCCATTTATCATCTTTTTTGAACCAACCTATTCTGTAAACGGCAACACAGGAATGTGATTGACCAGGTTTAATGAATTTGATGTCTTTGTAAGAATCTAAATTTTCAAAGAAGTGGTTGTGGAATGTTGATAAGATTACCTTACAGTTATGTTTTTTTTCAAACTCAACTGAGTAAGGTGCCCATGCTAAAGTATCTCCAATTGCTTTTGATTCTAATGATATTAAAACTTCTTTTCCTTCTAAATTCAATTCATCAACAACGAGTCCATTAACTTTTATTTGCCAAGGTATGTAATACTTTTTACTCGAAGACGTCCACATATTATTTTTGATTGTATCAGAATAAACAACGTGACCTGTTTCTTTATTAATAAACTCAACACGATATGATTCTTTTTTCTTACCTAAAAATTCGACACGAGGACCATCCAAATATGAGATAATCATTTCATTTTTTTCGATTGGTTTTGGAGGTAAAGATTTTTGTTTTTCTAAAAATTCTTCAATTGTTTTTAATCCGATGAGTGCAATATTTTCCCAACTAAACTCTTCTCTAATTCTCTTGGAGTCGACAAGTGCTATTTTTTTTAAAGTATCGTATTTTTCGTAGGACAACCTCATCATTTCAGATAAATGATTGAAATCAGGTTCATAATAGTTTCCAACATTCTCATTGAAGTGATTGTAAGTGCTGGCACTAACTGCAAGTTCGTGGGATATTTTGACAGGAATACCTCTACCTTTTGCAAATTCTAATTGTCCTGAACAATCTGAATAGATGGACGGAGTTCCACAAGCCATTGCTTCAATTAACGGTAAGTTCCAACCCTCAGCTCTTGCACAAGATACGAACACATTACAAGATTTTAGTAATCGGATGTATTCCTCTCTCGGAGGGAAATGGAGGATTTTAATTCTATCGTCCTCTAACCCGTAATGTTTCAATCTATCTTCAGTTGTTTTTAAACCATCATTTGAAAATGGATTATCAACCGATACAATTAATTCTACAGGTTCATTTTTATCAAATGTTTTAATAAAAGTTTCAATAATTTCTTTGATAGATTTTCTGTAATCCCATCTTCCTGCAACAAAAAATGTGAATTTATCTCTTGTAAGTGGGTGACTTACTGTATTGTCGGGGTAGAATGTATGAACATCAACTCCTTCAGGGACAACCTTTATCTTATCTTGAGGGTAACCTTGGGCGATTGTGCAATCTCTTTGCCATTTAGATGGAACCCATAATTCATCAAACTCTAATAATTTGTTGAAATATCCCTGTGGTTGTAAAGTTGATTCCCAAACGTTGAATCCAATTTTCGGTCCTTCATATTCATCATAAAAAATATGATGATTTGTTTCACAAAGAACAATGTTTAAATCTTGGTCAAATTCTTTTGATTCATTGGGATAAATTTTGTAATTACTTCTTTTTCCTTCACCTTTGTTATCCCAAAGAATTTGTTCATAAAGTATTTCTTTATCTGTATCGTTGAAATATGGCTCACCATCATGAGGAGTTGTATTGTATCCTTTCCAACTTTCTCCTATTGTAAAATTTCTTAGTTTTATTTTAGCATGTTTTGAAAGATGTCTAAAGAAGTCTCTCGTATGTTGATTATACCCTGTATTTCCCACATAAGAACCATGTGCATAAATTTTAATCATCATTAGATATTTGATTGAAATATAAAAATATTTGTGTATAATTCAATTAGAAAAATAATTTTTATGGCACAAGGAGTTCATAAAATCACGGAAGATTTTGAAAAAGCTTTATGTGATTACACAGGTGCACCACACGCGATTGCACTTGACAATATGAGTAACGCTTTATTTTTGGCGTTGTATTACGAAAAACATATAAAAAAGTCACTGATAAGTGATTCAGTGGATTGTCCTTCAAAAACATATCCCTCGGTTCCATGTGAGATAATTCATGCGGGACTTAAGGTTAATTTCACACCTGTTGAAGGTAAAACAATTAAAGGTGCGTATAGACTTTTCCCTTCCAATGTTGTGGATTCTGCACTTAGATTTTCTGCTGACATGTATGTTTCAGGAACTCATATGTGTTTATCGTTTACAGGTCCTTATAAGACTTTGAAATTAAGCAAAGGTGGTGCAATCATAACTGATGATTACGAAGCAATGTTATGGTTCAAAAGAGCTAGATTCAGTGGTAGAAGAGAATGTTCATACCATGATGACCACTTCGATATGTTAGGTTGGAACTTTTATATGATGCCAGAACTTGCGGCGAGAGGTTTGTTGATGATGACACAATTCTATAATTTAGATGGAACAAAAAAACATAACGAGGATTTAGAATTACCTTATCCTGATTTATCCAAATACGAAATTTATAAAAAATGAAAAAAGTAATACCGACAAGAGAATCTTTAGACGAAGTAGAGTATATCTCTAAAAACATGGAAGGACATACTTTCCACCATCATTTTCACATCTTATGGGATGTTAGAAACATGATTGAAAAAGATGAAATAAACTACCTCGAAATAGGGACTCATTCTGGTGGTTCCGCTTGCTTAATGTTGAAGCACCCAAGGAAAACCAATGTATATGGATTGGATTTGGAAACAAGCACAAGACATCAGGCGGTGGAAGATAACGTAAAAAAATACAAAAGAGAAGACAACATCTTCGAATATTTTATTGGAAACTCAAGAGACAGGGAAGTTGTAAAAAAGGTGAGAGATAGAGTTAAGAATGTTGATATGTTATTTATTGATGGAGAACATACATTAGATGCTGTAATTGAAGATTTTATAAATTATAAAGATTTAGTGAATGACGGTGGTTACATAATCTTTGATGACTACAATGATTTTGGGTGGAATCCTGTTGTTAAACACGGTGTCGATATGATTGTTAATGAATATCTATTTGATGATTATGAAGTTTTAGGGTTTGTTTATAATAAACTAAAGGCGAATCCCGAAAACATGATTTATAATAATGAATTTGTTATAAGAAAGAAAGTTAAATGAAACTAGCACTTTTTGGATATGGTGGACACGCAAGAGAAGTTGCCGCTCAGATAAATAAACCCGTTGAGTTTTTTGTTGATGATGAGTATTCGAACGATTTTGCCAAACCGATAAGTTCTTTTGACCCAACAACTCATTTGATGATGGTTGCTGTTGCTGATTCAAAAGAAAGAAAAAAAATTGTCCAAAGACTACCACAAGATACAATGTATTTCACATTTATCCACCCAACGGTTTTAACAATGGCTCAAGATGTTGAGATTGGTGAGGGTAGTTTCATTGGTGCATATTCTATACTAACAACCAATATAAAAATAGGGAAACATTCAATACTTAATCGAGGAAACCAAATAGGTCATGACTGTGTGATTGGAAATTTTTTCAGTGCAATGCCAGGTTCTATTGTTTCAGGAAATGTTAGAATTAGTGATTGTGTTTACATGGGAAACAACTCATCAATAAGAGAAAAAATTGTCGTTAACAGTGACGTAATAATTGGTAGTAATGCTGCGGTTGTTAAAAATATAATTACAAGTGGGGTTTATGTTGGTGTTCCCGCAAAATTTTTAAAGAAATGAAATTACCTGATGAAAATAAAATAAATTTTTTAGTGGGAGTCCACGTTAATTTTGCTCAAGTGTTGACAGGAGGAGTTGTTGCGATGCACAAATTAGCACACAACTTAGCCAAAACAGGACACAATGTTTTTACTTTCTGCGAACCTGAATTTCCTCACGAGAATATTAAAGTAATCAATTCTGTTGGTAATAGATTAAATGACTTGGAGACCGAATGGTCTTGGGAAACATTTCATTATCCACTAAATAAAACTGTTTCAATATATCCTCAAATAATTAGGGGTAATCCATATAATACAAAATACGTATCAAGATGGATACTTTATCACACAGAAAAACCCATTGAAGATTTGTATGGTGAGAATGATGTTTATTTCAACTATGGAAATTTCAAAACATTTGAAAATGTTTCCGACAGGAAATTAACCGTATTCAATTACTATTTTGATAAGTTGTATGTGACAAATAATGGTAGTAGAAAAGGATTTTGTCATTTGGCTCATAAAAATACACCACCCAATGGTCATGAAACTTTCAAGACCTTCAACTCATTCGACTTAGGTGAATGGAAAACTAGTGGGGCATTTGATTATTTAAGAGAACAGTTCAACAAGTATGAATATTTTTTAACTTACGACCAAAAAAGTTTCTTCACTTTAGCGGCAACATTATGTGGATGTAAATCAATAATTCTAAATCCAGGTCCTTCATTCGAACAACATCAAAATGCGTTCAGTTTATCTGATGAATATGGTAAACCAATGACACCAACAGAATATAGGTTAAAAAATCCAATTCAAATGTATGGTATTGCCTACGGTTTAGATGATATAGGATGGGCAAATAAAACAATAGGACTCTCAACAGACTATCTCAAAGAATTAGAAATAATTGATAATAAAACTGTTGAAGATTTTGTAAAATTTTGGGAAGTAAAAACAGGTATAGTATGATTAAGATAGATTTTTCTGACAAAAAAATAAGGGTGGAGACTAAGACAGTTTCTTCAATCTTTAAAACACCACTTAAATTATCCATTCAATCTCATGTAACAAAAAATGAGATTTGGTCATCACAGTTGAATGACGGATGGTGGGCAGAATTCCCGAATAATGAAATGAATGATGCGGTCATAATGGATAAAGATGGTAAGGTAATTGCAGAAAGAAAGTGGGATATAATTCAGGATGGTAATGAATTGTATAAGTCATTATACTTTTATTGTTTGAATATTTTCAATTCAGGTAGAATGCCACAAGGGATTGCTGTTGGCACCCATGATGGACTATTCGGGGAGTGGGTTCCCTGTGTTTTAGAAGGGGTTACAGAGGCTATCCTTGTTGAGGCATCACAACATCAGTTTGAAAAATTAAAAGAAAGTTTTGATAAATTTGGTAATGTTATATTGGTTAACTCATTAATAACAACAGATGGTAAACCAGTTGAATTTTTTGAAGGAGGATTGGGTTATACAAATTCAGTTGTAGAAAGGGTTATAAAAGGTTGGGAGAAAGAAGAAATTAAATCTACAATCAAAGAATCTGTATCAATAACAAATTTGATTGACAAGTCATTTGATGGAACAATCGATTGGTTACACACTGATGTTGAAGGATATGATGTAGATTTGATTAAATCTATTCCTGTTGAAAAGTTACCTAATATGATTATTTTTGAACATGAAAATTTGGAATCTGAAAAAAGTTCTGAAATGAAAGAGTATTTGGAAAATATTGGGTATGATTTAAACTACCAAAAGGTCTCTTGTATTTGTTTGAAAACAAAATAAATTATTTTTTGTTTTTTTGTTCCTGTTTCGAATTGTAGAACTTTAGAAGTTTCAAAGAATCCTTATAATGTTTTTCCAACTTATCTAATTCCTCTAATGGCAATGCAGCGTCATTCGCTTGATTAAGTTGTTCCTCAGCCTCTTGTATAATCTTCTTTATCGTTTTAAGAAGTTTCATATACCATAAATATAGTCTTCTGGGGTCTTTATTTAGTTTTCAACAAAACTATATTTTAAATTGTATAAAAACTAATAATCGGGTTATTTATAGAAATAAGAAAATAATTTAATGGCGTCAAATCTTTTTGTCTCAAACCCATCACCACCAACTATAACTATAAGTCAAATTGACTGGGGTAGTAATCCAATTTCGTGCGATTTTAATTGCCCGTCTACTCCTGGCAGCAACTCTAGTTTTACAATTCCGTATACAGGTTCGTTAAATCTCGACCTTTATGTTACTAATGGTATTTTGAATGGTTGTATTACCGTTACAGATAGTATAGGTTTTACGCAAAATCAAGACGTTGGTAACGGTTTCTCAGGAGTTATAAACTTCGCAAATGTTACTTATGATGGAATTACGGACATTCAAGTTGTTGTTAGTGATAATCTTTGTGGTCCAATACCAACACCTTCTGAAACTCCATCAGAATCACCGACTCAAACCCCCGACTCAACGCCAACACCTACGCCAAATTCAACGCCAACGCCAACTTCGACACCAACTACAACTAATGTTTCGGAATGGTATCAAATAACAAATTGTGCAGATAGTTCTATAGAATATTCAGAAGAATACCCTTTCGGAACATTCTCTATCAATGATAGAGTAACTTCACCAGGAAATGTTTGGGTCGTTACTGGCTCGGTATTTACAGACCCTGGTGGAACTTTAGTTCCAATTGCATCAACAGGACAACTGTTTTGTCCATCAACTCCAACGCCCACACCAACTATTACTCAGACTCCAACCACAACACCAACCACAACACCAACCACAACACCAACTATAACTCAGACTTCGACATCAACACCTCCAAATTGTGTTGAATATTCATTATTTTTAGGTTTCTCAGGACCTCTTTCAGAAGCTTATTCTTACACAGATTGTAATAATATACCTCAAAATGCAATAATAATTAATGGTAATACAGATGTTTTTTGTGCATTAGCGGGCACCGTTGTTTACGGACCAGCGGCAGTTTTAACTACTGTTGGGTCTTGTTCTTTAACACCGACTCCGACACCAACAGAAACTTTAACTCCAACACCAACACCAACAGAAACTCCTACTCCTACCGTAACAGAAACACCTGGGGCGTCATCAACTCCAACACCTACAGAAACACCAACGCCAACTGTAACAGAAACACCTGGGGCGTCATCAACTCCAACACCTACAGAAACACCAACGCCAACTGTAACTGAAACACCAACACAAACACCAACACAAACACCTACGTCAACACCAACGCCAACCCAAACAGAAGGATTGGTAATACAATTCCAAGATTGTGATGACGGCTCGAATTTATTCAGGTTTGGTAATGGAATTCCTCCATTGGTTCTCGGTGATGTTTATTATATCACTGGTAGTACTGACTTTGAGGGTTGCGCTACTGTTGTTGCAAATACAGGTGCGGGACCAATTTTTGATTCTGTTGGGGTTACTTTCACTAATACTATAGGTTGTCTTGACCCAGTTTGTCCAAGAACAAATAAGAAGGCGGCAGAGATGGCAAGATGTGACAATGGTGAGATATTTTATGCGTTGGTAGATGCTGACGTTGCCTTTGTTGGTGCTGCTTATGTGTATAACAATGTTTGTTATAAATTCATTGAATTTTCAGGACCTGGTGGTCCTTATTTGGGAGCACCTGATTTCGACGATTGTATATTTTGTGTCCCAACTCCGACGCCTACAATAACTCCAAACCCAACGCCAACTGTTACACCTACTATAACTCCAACAATTGGAGTATGTTCTGATACCGAGTTTTGTTTAAGGACAACATTTTCAGGTCTTTCAATGTATAATGGAAATTATACTGCGGGAGCAAGTTACAATGGTAGATTAACTTATTCAGGAAGTCCTCAGGGTGTGATTTATTATTTTACATCTTCGACTGAAAGTTATTGGTGTTTGTCTGACTCATTGGGAGGAACTTGTTTCCTTCAAGGGTCAAGTCCTTGTTATTCAGTTTGTCCTGATATTGCATCGGTTTCATTCACAACGGGACCATGTGTAACACCAACACCAACTCCATCTGATTGTCAACTTAATTTCTTGGCATATTTTGATTGTGATTGGGAACCACTACCAACACCTTCTGCGACTATTTCCGTTTTGGATATTGACCTTACGGCATTTCCTGTTAGTCCGACACCAACTCCGACACCTAACTGTAATACAGGTTTGGACTTCTCAATTACGGGAATCACACCTCAAGTTACATCGACATTAACACCAACACCATCCTCAACATTGTCTTTGGACATAAATGGAATTGTTACATTCGAAATGATGAATAAGGGATTCTCTTGTGTTAACACGAAGATATTAATTGATTGTAACACTCAAGTTACTTATTATGTTGCGCAAGACTTGTATTATAGTGGAATTACGTTACAACCACCAATTACGATTCTTGGGTATATAAACGGTAATTTAACTTGTGCAACTTATAGTGCTGACACAACGTCTATATCATCGAACTCAACAGTTGGTGAAATTGTTAACATCTATGGTAATTGTGGACCTTGTCTTATTCCATCTACACCTACTCCTACGCCAACGATTTCTAATACCCCAACAATAACCCCAACAATAACTCCGACACCTAACACAACATCAACACCGACAAATACAATTACACCATCAATAACACCGACAAATACGATTACACCAACTATCACTCCTACACCAGGTTTGACTCCACCACCGACTCCATCGATAACACCAACCAAAACGCCAACACCAACCCAAACACCAACTATCACTCCAACAATCACCCCAACTGTTACGAACACTCCAAGTATTACTCCAACAATGACACCTACACCAAATTATGTTTATGTGTTTAAGACTTGTGAAAAAGTGATTAAGGGTGTTTCTTATTCTGAGGTAATTCAAACTTTACCGGTTGGATTTATAATAACTATTGGTCAAACATTCAAGGATTCTTATGGAACTTGTTGGAGATACAAAGGACAATATGATACATCATATGTGACTAGTGACGTAAATACATCATCATTCACATATTCAGGAAATTATTTCGACGGATTGACACCAACAATATTTGCAAGTTGTGAAGCTTGTTTAACACCACCACCTCCGCCAGCAAACGTTATTGCTGCAAGGGCTACAGTTACAAACTGTGAAGGTGGAGAACAACAAGACTATTTGGATTGGTTCATAACTTTGGACACTATTGCCCCTCAAGATATAACTTATGTTTTACGAATCGAATATTATAAGTTGTCAACAGGTGAATACTTTTTGATTAGTGTTAATGGGACAATATTACAAGGGACTTCTACAGACGTAAGGTCTTGTGCTCAAGGAGGAATATTTATCGGGACAGGATATTTTGTCGTGAGCACCTGTGTTTTAGCGATAGGAGGCTCCGTAAATTCACAAAATTTCAAATGTTAATATGCCAATACAAGTAAACATAAATGGAATCACGGGACAGTCCCCATATGATATCTACGTTTGTCAATCAGACGGGACAGGTTGTTTCTATATGTTAACAACATCAAGCACTTCATTAAGTTTTACGATACCATCACCTTATGATGAATCATCAAGTTACCTATTAAAGGTGATTGATAGCAACGAATGCATAATCACCGGAGTTCAAACAGTTTCAACATGAGTGAATTAGTTAATATATTGGCAGTCACAGCAAACACCCCTGTTGAAATCTACTATTGTGATTCGGTAAGTGGGGATTGTGTTTATGTGTCAACTGTTTCAGTTTTTCCATATGAATTCATTGTTCCTGAACCATACAGTGAGGGAAATTTCTTGGTGAAAATTGTTGATACACAATCATTTGAATATGGTGAAATTGTTAATATAACACCAACTCCAACACCATCTACCACACCACCTATTACACCGACAGTAACTCAGACTCCACAAGCGTCAGTAACACCTACGATTACACCATCTATAACGCCAACTTTTACACAAACACCTACAATAACACCAACAAATACACCAACAGTAACAACAACACCTATGGTATATCCACATGCTGTTGGACAGAATACTTTCATATTATCAGGTGACACTTGTGAAGATGAATTAACAGTTCAGAACTATTACACCTATTTGAGTGATGGTAATATTTCTGCAGGGATAGTTGTTTATACATCAACATTCGGAGGGGTCCTCTACAACCCATACAATGGTGGAGATAAATTTATTAAAATGGTTTGGGGGTCTGATATCTATGAGGTTCGAATTTCCTCAAATGGTAGCATACTTTCGTATACGTTATGTTCTTAACATATACAAATAAAAGTCAAAACTTATAATTATAAGATATAATTTAAACTGAATGGCGTGTGTCTGCACTAACATATTAATACCAAAAACAGCCTTAGAAAGTGGGGGAAACAACCTATGGATAGGTTATTCTGCTTGTCCGGGAGTTACCGTTCCTCCACAATCATATACAAACTATCCCTATACTGTAAATTCGGATTCAAGTATCGAGATTGATTTATGTGTGAGTAATGGACAAATAAATTTTCAATATGGAATAAGTGGTTCGTTAATTCCAACACCATCAGGTATTGTAATTACAACTGGAGGAAGTTGTTCAACAATTAATGATTGTCAACCTGTTGCTCCAACAGTTACTCCAACCCTTACTCCTTCAATAACACCGACAAATACTCCTACAGTATCAATAACTCCGACTATCACACCGACATTAACACAAACACCAACACAGACTTCAACTAACACACCAACCCCAACCCTTACAAAAACGCCAACTCCAACTCCTTCAACAACACCAATTGTTTGCGGAAGTGGTGTTACTCAAACAACATATTATTACACAGATTGTTGTGGAAATTTCCAACAAGGAACAGGTGCAGGACAACTTGTTGTTCTGAATTACCAATTACCTAATTTCGGTATCACAAAACTCAATCAGGTCGCTTCAGTTGTTTGTGTTACTCCTACACCAACCCCAACGACAACCCAAACGCCAACAGTTACACCCACACCAACTAATACTGTTACTCCAAGTATAACACCAAGTATTACCCCGACAGCAACTGTTACTACAACACCTTCAGGTGTTTATAAATTGATTAATGATTGCGCGGTTACAACTTTGTTTGATTTGGGAGTTTCATGTAACGTAATTCAAGAACCGAGCTCAGTATCTTCACTCGATGGTATATTAACTGTTAATGTAACAGGTGGAACCAGTCCTTATAATTTTTTATGGTTGAATAATGGAAGTACTGGTCAAATATTGGCTAATATTGGAAGAGGTTCATATGCGGTAAGAGTTGTTGATTATTATGGGGATTATACCGCAACCACGATTTGCACACTGTTGGGTCCAACACCATCAGTTACTCCAACAATGACACCAACAATTACACCTTCAGCATCATTCACGATTCCGAATATTTGTATCACTATGCAGGGATACAATGTAAACTATGGTCCATATCAATTTATTCCTGCGGGAACACAAAATGGTAGATTCAAGTGGACAAGCTCGGCAAATGGACTTACTATGTATTGGAACAACAGTAACAATATCAATAGATGGCAAATTGATGGATTTGTAGGTGGTGGAATCCCTGCTAGCACATCTCAAGCCCTTGTTCCATTATCATCATGGAGTATTGTTGGAAATAATCCAAATCAACTAATCGTTAGTGCAAGTCAAGGAAATTGCCCAACCTCATTACCTTTAATATCGAAAGCTCAAGTGACAAATACAGGATGTTCAGGAGGACCATGCACTGGTTCAATTATATTGGCGACTTCAGGTGGAGTTGGACCATATTCATATTCAATTGATGGTATAAATTACCAACAATCCAATATCTTCAATGGTCTTTGTGCGGGACAATTTACCGTATTTACCAAAGATAGTAACGGACAAATTGTTTCGCAGATACTTCTAATACAGACTAATATTAACCCTATTAACCATGATGTATCCATCCAAGTTCTTGGAACACAACAACTAAATGCTACAACTCAGATATTTTCATGGAAATTAAGTATTAACCCGCCATTACCTTTGGGAACAACCGCAACAATAAGTTTCAATACCAATGTAGTTCAACAAATACAAGGACCATTCTACAATAATATACCGGCTTCTACATTCATTATATCTGCAACAAATAATGTTTATGATAATGGAGTATTAATTTCGCCAACTTCATCAACTCCTGTTGTTCAGTTGATTGATAGACCAAATTGTTCACCTAACCAGACACAACAGACAACTTACACAGAAACTATTACTGTCACAGTATCATCTACAGATATAATTTCAGGACAAACAACATCAGTGATTACACCATTGAACTACGCGACCGCTAATGGTTGCGTTGCAACTGGGGTTCAATCCGTATCAATAGTTCCTGTATCTGCTATTATCGACGGATGTAGTTGTTGTTCAGTTAATATGATTCAAACTCCACAAGGAATTTCAAATCAAACTCTAATAGCACAATCACAAGAACAAACAATGACATTCGAGTGGCAAATAAATCCATCCGTTGGGGTGTTTGTTAACAATCCAGTTTATGTTGCGGGAATTGTTTGCTCTGATGTTTATCCTACAGGATGTAATTTGAACATTAGGATGTCAGACGAAGATACTCCGTTGCTGAATAATGGTTCTGTTAGAACTAAAATATTTACAATACCAACTTTCTACACTACTCCTATCAAAACATACGTTGCTAACTTCTCTGTTAACAACTCTGGTAATCAATCAGTGACGATAATAATCTATAAAAATGGAATTGAAGTAGGTTCTGAAACGTTAAATTCATTTTTCTACCCTGATTCAGTGTATGAAGTTCCTGTGGTATTTGCAACCCCACAAAACTTTAATGAGACAGGTGCAACCTATAAAGTTTTATACACAACCCTTGCTTCGTAAGAGAAATAAAAAAAAGAATATTTATAACCAATGGCATATATCATAAAAAATACTTCGGGATTAGTTAATACAAGAT
>JACCDP011108405.1_pt1 | contig 15168 bp, 15 predicted proteins | sample 7445841 | NCBI WGS metagenome assembly JACCDP01 (sample SAMN15323441, study PRJNA562643) | freshwater metagenome | isolation source: river surface water | place: USA:Blue River Watershed | collected 2017-08-17 | reverse complement strand
TCTTTAGTTGGTATTGAACTATTAGCAGTTGAAGCTCGAATTGTAATTGCTTCTGTAGAAACCTACTTGAAGTATGCTGAAGCGGTTGGTTTGACTCAATCCGCAGCAGTTCCTGCTTAATTATTAATCAAATTAGAGAATATCAGAATTGAGATATCAGTTCTGATATTGTTCCTGCTTTTTCTATATATTTAGGAATCAAAATTTCTTAAAAGATATGAGAAAAGGTACGAACCCTTAAAATTTATTCACTGGGGTAAACCACTAGTGAATGTGGTTAATAAAAGTTTACTATTTTCTGGAGAATTTCATGACTGCTTTAATGGTAAGAATCCGACAAGAACATCAGTCAATAGCTGAGAAAGTGGCTCAACTATCTAAGGAAACTAATGAATTCTTGTCCGCTACAACAGCGAAAAGACAAGTTAATGCGAAACAGCAAGCGGAAGAATTGTTAGCATTTCACATAGAACTGCAAGAAACCAGTCAGCAGTTTTTAGCACAAACTGCCGAGGAAAGAATTGCTCAAGCTGAAAAACAAGCCCAAGAACTGTTAGCATTTCACAAAGAACTGCAAGAAGTCAGTCGGCAATTTTTAGCACAAACTGCTGAGGAAAGAATTGCTAAGGCTGAAAAACAAGCCCAGGAACTGTTAGCATTTCACAAAGAACTGCAAGAAACCAGTCAGCAGTTTTTATCAGAAACAGCCAAAGCCAGAATTGCTCAAGCTGAAAAACAAGCCCAGGAACTGTTAGAATTCTATCAAGAACTTCAGAAAACCAACCAACAGTTTTTGTCAGAAACAACCAAAGCCAGAATTGCTCAAGCTGAAGAACAGCAGAAATATCTGCGTCAATTCCGTAAGGATTTGTTTGCGAGTGTTTTTGGTATCTCTATCCATTAATCAACTAATAAACAGAGTTAATCTGTTGCAGAATAGAGATCAATAATAATGCCCCCTCATCTTTCAGTTGAAAAACTGCTAAAACAAGGGGGTGAATAATAAAATTCAACAATGAGTCCAGACTTGAAGGGTTGGCAGTCTCATTCATAGAGTAATTCCGTTAAAATTCAGCTTACTATTAACGTCGCTACTCTGATTACACTAGACTTCTTGCTTCAGGTGCCTCGACTTATAGAGCAATCTTATCACATAGATTCAGAAATTGCATCATATTTAGAGAACTCCACAAAAAGAAATGCCCCATGTCATTCTGAACGAAACGAAGTGTAGTGAAGAAACCCTTGAGATGGTTAGTTTCGCTCCCCTACACTCAGCATGACAAAATAGGATCATTTATTTTGTGGCTTACTCTTATTCTCTTGTTTCTTTGACAATCCTACTTTTTATCATATTTAACTGATGACTACCACCAAGGTTAATCATAAAAGAGCCGTTCTTCGTCTTCGTCCAGGGCAGTTTGTAGTCACACCTGCTATTGAAGGAGTAGCAATTCGAGCGCTACGTTATCTCAAATCGGGGTTTCCTATTCACTTACGCGGACCTGCCGGCACGGGAAAAACAACCCTGGCTATGCACTTGGCTAACTGTTTGGACAGACCAGTAATGTTACTGTTTGGAGACGACCAATTTAAGAGTTCAGACTTGATTGGTAGTGAATCTGGTTACACTCACAAAAAGGTACTAGATAACTATATCCATAGTGTTGTTAAACTCGAGGATGAATTTAAGCAAAATTGGGTTGATTCTCGATTAACTTTAGCTTGTCGTGAAGGTTTTACCTTGGTTTATGATGAATTTAACCGTTCACGACCTGAAGTTAATAACGTCTTGCTGTCAGCATTAGAAGAAAAAATTCTCAGTCTTCCTCCTAGCAGCAATCAGCCAGAATACTTGAGTGTTAATCCTCAATTTCGAGTGATTTTTACATCTAATCCAGAAGAGTACTGCGGAGTTCACTCAACCCAAGATGCTTTGATGGATAGATTGGTGACTATTAGTATGCCAGAACCAGATGAGATTACTCAAACAGAGATATTAATTCAGAAAACAAATATAGACCGAGAATCTGCTAACTTTATAGTGCGGTTAGTCAAGTCATTTCGTCTGGCTACCGGAGCAGAAAAAACTTCAGGCTTGCGGTCTTGTTTAATGATTGCTAAGGTCTGTGCAGATAATAATATTCCGGTGACAACAGAAAGTTTAGATTTTCCAGATATTGCTATAGATATTCTGTTCAATCGCTCTCATTTATCTATGAGCGAATCCACGAACATTTTCTTAGAGTTACTGGACAAATTCTCAGCCGAAGAACAGGAGATATTAAATAATAAAGTCACGGGAGACAATGATTTCTTGATTGACAATTCCCAATTTGTATCTCCAGAATTAGCTGGGCAAGCAAATTAGTTTAGCCTAGAAAGTACAAACCTATCACCTCCATCTTAGGTAGGTGATGGGAATAATCAATGCTGTCTTTAAAGAAGAGTAACTGAGAAGCCCACACTCACCTATGGAGTATATAACTCTGTAGATTTGAGTTCTATACCATTCAAGAGTTGAATTATTTGTGACTTCTACCCCAATACTGCCAACACGTCCTCAGACTAACTCAAGTCGATCTATCAACACATCTACCCAAGGTTCGACTTTAGCGGACATTCTCGAAAGAGTTCTAGATAAAGGCATTGTGATTGCTGGTGATATTTCTATCTCTATCGCTTCTACCGAGCTTATACACATTCGGATTCGCTTGTTGATTTCCTCCGTGGATAAAGCCAAGGAAATGGGCATCAATTGGTGGGAAAGCGATCCTTATCTCAGCACTAAGGCTCAACGGTTGGTTGAAGAAAATCAACAACTTCAGCACCGTCTGGAGAGTCTAGAAGCAAAGCTAAATTCACTTACATCTTCTAGTGTTAAGGAGGAAATCCCCTTAGTAGCCGATATTAAAGATGATTTGTATCAAACCAGCAAAGAAATTCCATCACCTGTAGATACACCAATTGAAGTTCTAGATTTCCAGGCTCAAACCAGCAAAGAAATTCCATCACCTGTAGATACACCAATTGAAGTTCTAGATTTCCAGGTTCAAGCCAGGGAAGAAATGACATCAACAATTGAAGTTCTAGATTTCCAGGCTCAAGCCGGCGAAGAAAGTTCATCACCTGTAGATACACCAATTGAAGTTCTAGATTTCCAGGCTCAAACTAGCGAAGAGAGTTCATCACCCGTAGATCCAGCAATTGATGTGTAATCTAAAGTGTTATCTACATTCAATTCATAAAAGCTCAAACTCCTAAAACCTTAATGGTCAAATTGGATCAGAGACATTTAAAACTTGAGGTTGCATCGTCAAAATGGTTTGCACTCCCGCTGAAAAATTAAACAATTCACCTACCATTACCTCTAAACCCAAGAATGAAGCGGGTTTAGCTCCTTTACTTTTGACTGTATTGGAATTAGTGCGTCAGTTAATGGAGGCTCAAGTAATTCGGCGCATGGAAGAAGATTTGTTGAGTGAACCTGACTTAGAGCGGGCAGCAGACAGTCTGCAAAAGTTAGAAGAACAAATCTTACATTTGTGTGAGATGTTTGAAGTTGACCCGGCAGATTTAAATATAAATTTGGGAGATATTGGGACTCTTTTGCCATCTTCCGGTTCTTATTATCCAGGTCAACCTAGTAGTCGTCCTTCCGTATTAGAGCTATTAGATAGACTTTTAAATACCGGAATTGTTGTAGATGGTGAGATAGATTTAGGCATCGCTGAAATAGATCTTATTCACGCCAAATTACGGTTAGTTTTGACATCAAAACCAATTTAATACCAATTTATCAATCATAAATTTAGGTTTAATTTATTTGCAGCTTATGAGTATTCCTCTCTATTTGTATGGCATTTTTCCAAATACAATTCCTGAAACTCTTGTTATCGAAGGATTGGATAAGCAACCTGTTCATAGTAAAGTAGTTGATGAGTTTTGTTTCTTATATTCAGAGGCTCTTCAAGAAAAGTATTTGGCTTCTCGTCGTAATTTGTTAGCTCATGAAAGAGTTTTAGAACAAACAATGCAGGAAGGTTTTAATGTTCTCCTCCCCCTTAGGTTTGGATTAGTGGTTAAAGATTGGGAAACAATCATCAGCCAACTGATTAATCCATATAGGGAGCAATTAAATCAACTGTTTAAAAAATTGGCAGGACGAAGAGAGGTAAGCATTAAAATTTTCTGGGATGCTAAGGCCGAATTGCAAGCCATGATGGAGTCTAATCAGGAGTTGAAGCAGCAGCGCGACGACATGGAAGGCAAAAAGTTGAGTATGGACGAAGTGATTAAAATTGGACAACTAATTGAAACTAATTTACTAGCCCGTAAACAAGCTGTAATTGAAGCTTTCTCTAATGAGCTAAATCCTTTGTCCCAGGAGATTGTAGAAAGTGACCCCATGACGGAAGAAATGATTTACAATGCAGCCTTTTTGATTCCTTGGGAAAGTGAATCTGAATTTAGCGAACGTGTTGAAGTCATTGATAAAAAATTTGGCGATCGCCTACGTATTCGCTACAACAATTTTACTGCGCCCTACACATTTGCCCAGCTTGATTCATAGGAGTTATTACGATGCTGACGAAACTTTTACTACTGCCAATCACGGGTCCATTGAATGGAGTTGTCTGGATTGCAGAACAAATCCAAGAGCGAACCAATAATGAATTTGATGCCCAAGAAAATTTGCACAAACAATTATTAAGCTTGCAACTTTCTTTTGATATTGGCGAAATTGGTGAAGAAGAATTTGAGATTCAAGAAGAGGAGATTCTTTTAAAAATTCAGGCCTTAGAAGAGGAAGCACGTTTAGAACTAGAAGCGGAAGAAGAGGAAGCACGTTTAGAACTAGAAGCAGAAGAAGAGGAAGCAAGTTTAGAACTAGAAGCAGAACTTGAAGACTTTGAATATCCACCTCAATTCACACCAGAAATTAACAAAGATCAACATCTCGTTTTGTTGCCTTAGTATAGATGGGTGAAATTAAGTCACCTCTGGTTATATTCAAAACCCCCAGAAAAGGGTAATTGCAAATTATCCTATAGGAGTCCTATTTAATTGTTAAAAAGTCAGGAAAGGTTTAGACTTTCTTGATAGGGGTTATAATCTAAGTATACCTAGTAAAACTCGAATAGGATGCTATATAACTGGGGCTGGCTGAATAAACTGAAAGCGAGAACAGATAAGCTTTACGGACTTTTTACTAGCAGCGCTTGAAAAAGCTGCACGTTTTAGACGACGGATATAAAAATTTACGCCTACCAGATAGTGCAAACAGTTACTAGATCCCTGTCCTCACAGATAACTTTTTCAGCGAAACCTAACTAGCACAATGTTTAGATGAAGTTTAAAGTAGTCATAAAAAACCCGCGAAAGCGGGTTAGTAGTGGGGAATGTGTTCATGTTTTGCCAAATTTACCAAGATCTTAGATCTTAATATTCAAGTTCAAAAGTTTGGTAATTATTTGATTCAACAAAAATACTTGAACGCAATATGTTTTGAGCAGTGTTTGAGTGAGGTTGACGCAATTTATGAATCGTTTTTTCTGTCGCTTCTATCTGTTCATTGAGGGTATCTAAGCGTTGTTGAAGTAAACTCATTCGTTCTTTAATAGAAAGCATATCTCGCTGAATACGTTGTTTCTCTGTCACCATTTTATAAAGATCCAATTGACTTGACGCATCAGACTTAGGACGAGGCATTGTACTAATTTTAGGTCTGCTAATGCTGCGATTACTAACTGTTCTCATGAAAAATACCCGAATATTTTTTATTATTATAACTAAGTTATTGTGATTGTAAATCCCCAAATTATCTAGAAAAAATTTATCCCTTATTTCCATGAACATGAACTGTAGGTATGTCGTAACACCAAATATTTTGATCTAGGTGAAATATATGGAATTAGAAAATCTCTACACTTACGCTTTTTTAGAAATACCTAGCTCTCCCTTGATTTTGCCCCAGGGTGCTGCTAATCAAGTAGTGCTGATTAATGGTACTGAACTTGCTGCTATTGTCGAGCCAGAGATATTTTTAGAATCATTCCAAAATAATGATCAAAAAATTATCCAAATGGCTTTATCTCATGATCGAGTGATTTGTGAACTTTTTCAACAGGTGACGGTTCTACCCTTGCGTTTTGGAACTTATTTTACTTCTGCGAATAATCTGCTAAACCATCTAGAATCCCATAAACAAGAATATCAAGATAAACTAGACAAGATCAAGGGTAAAAATGAATTTACTTTAAAATTGATCCCACGAACCATGGAAGAAATAGTACCACCTGAAGGGGGAGGTAAGGATTATTTCTTAGCTAAAAAGCAACGCTATCAAAACCTAAATAACTTTAATATTGCTCAAGCAGCAGAAAAACAAAATCTTATTGATTTAATCACCAAAGTTAATCAATTACCCATTGTTGTTCAAGAACAAGAGGAACAAGTACAGATTTACCTCTTAGTTGATTGTCACAATAACACCTTGCTTTTAGAACAGTTTTTCACCTGGCAAAAAGCTTGTCCACGGTGGGATTTACTTTTAGGAGATTGTCTCCCACCTTACCACTTTATTTAATAGACATCCGGTGAAAATTAAATATGCGTGATTTACAACCCTTGTAGAGACGTTCCATGGATAAGGATTATCGGCTCTACAATCTTTACCAACAGATGTCTAATGATTATTTATTAATCTTTTCGTAAATTCTTTAACTTTATTATGAACCAGTACGACTCACTTAATTTAATCATGTTTAGTGGTAAGGGTGGAGTTGGCAAAACTACCACTTCTTGCACTTTTGCTCGTTATTGGGCAAAACAGTTTCCGGAAGAAACAATTTTGTTACTTTCTACAGATCCGGCACACTCTTTAGGAGATGTGTTACTGACAGAAGTGAAAGATTATGCTTCACCATTGCCAGATTTGCCTAATTTAAGTGTTCAGTCCTTAGATGCTGAAAAACTGCTATTAGAATTTAAGTCCAAATATAGCAAATTTTTAGAATTACTAGTTGAGCGAGGAAGTTTAGCAGACGGACAAGATTTAGCCCCAGTTTGGGATTTGGACTGGCCTGGTTTAAACGAATTAATGGGATTACTAGAAATCCAACGTCTACTATCTGAAAAAAAAGTAGACCGTATAGTAGTTGATATGGCTCCTTCCGGTCATACCTTAAACCTGTTGCGATTGGAAGATTTTTTAGATGTGATTTTAAACTCATTAGAGTTATTCCAAAAAAAGCATCAGGTGATCACAGAAACTTTAACCAGACAAACTTATACTCTTGATGAAGTGGATGACTTTTTAGCCGATCTGAAATTTCAATTAGCCGAAGGTAGACGACTACTACAAGATGATCAATTTACAGGTTGTATAGTTGTCGCTGTTTCTGAACCTATGTGTTTTGCGGAAACTGAGCGATTTATCACAAGTTTAAAAAAACTAAATGTTCCCTATGGAGGAATAGTCATAAATCGAATTGTCAGTGATTCATCTATAGAGCCAGATCGCTATGCTGAACAGCAAAACTTTATCAATAAATTCTTAAAAATTTCTCAAAATAAACCTGTTTTTACAGTACCACAACAGCAATTTGCACCATTAGGTGGGTTAGCATTAGATAACCTAGCAGCAGAAATTCAAAATATTGATCACGTGGAACTCACTTCCCCACCACCAATTCAATGGCCAACTAAAATCCCGCCTAGCTTTACTGACTTTGTAGCCGAAGGCTGTCAATTGATTGTTGTAGGTGGCAAAGGAGGAGTTGGTAAAACTACAGTGTCAGCAGCCATGGCCTGGGCTTTTGCTAATCGTTATCCTCATCAAAAAATTCGCGTAATTTCCATAGATCCTGCTCATTCCTTGGGAGATGCTTTTGGTGAAAAATTAGGACACGAACCGAAATTATTAGCTCCTAATTTAACTGGACAGGAAATTAATGCTGAGAAAATATTAGATCAATTTCGTGCCGATTACCTTTGGGAATTGGCGGATATGATTAGTGGTGAAGGAACAGAAGCAGATCCAACAATAAATATTGCCTATCTTCCAGAAGCTTGGCGGCAAATTATGTCTCAGGCTTTGCCGGGTATTGATGAGATCCTATCCCTAATCACCATTATGGATTTATTAGACAGCAACCAGCAGGATTTGATTATTCTAGATACAGCACCCACAGGTCATCTTCTGCAATTTTTGGAAATGCCAACTGCACTAGGAGATTGGTTATCTTGGATATTTAAGCTATGGATGAAATATCAGGATGTCTTGGGTCGAGTTGATTTCATTGGCCGCTTGCGAGGTCTGCGCCAACAAGTTGTTAAAGCTCAAAAGAAATTGAAAAATCCAAAGCACACCCAATTTGTGGGTGTCATTCAGGCGGAAGCGGCAATCATAGCTGAACACATCCGCTTAACGGAATCTCTCAAAACTATAGGAATTCAACAGCGTTATGTGGTACAAAATCGCTACACTCAAGATGTAGAGATTGAGAGCAGTTTGTTTTCACAGCAAACAATTGTTCGCTTACCTAACTTACCCAGATCCGTCGAACCCATTGCCAGAATTAAAGCTGCTGCCGATCTTTTATTTTAAGTGGATAATATAGTCAAGAAAAAACGGTTTTTTTAGAGTCAATTTTTGGAGGAATGTGATGAGTGATTTATTTAAGGGATTTGAGCAGTTATTAGAACTGGTAAAAACTCTAGAAGAAAAAGCAGAAAACGGAGAAATCAAAACCAATGTCCAGTTTAACTCCCGCCCATTAAGCAGTATTCCCAGAACCGGAAATATTCCCCGTAGTAGTAATATGGGGGGTAATATGGGTAACATGGGTAATGACGTGGGTACAAGTCGAATGAACACTCAATCTCCCCCGGCTTCTGGTGCAGATCCCTCAGATCAAGTTGTTCCTCCCGATCCTACCTCAGGTATTGCTCTTAAGGATATCGGTGGACTGAGCGAAATTCTTAAAGAACTCAAAGAACTGGTTGCTATTCCCTTAAAACGCCCTGACCTACTAGCTAAATTGGGACTAGAACCCACCCATGGCGTATTATTAGTTGGTCCTCCAGGTACAGGTAAAACTCTCACTGCCCGAGCTTTGGCTGAAGAATTGGGCGTTAACTACATTGCTATTGTTGGTCCTGAAGTCATCAGTAAATATTATGGTGAGGCGGAACAAAAATTGCGCGGTATTTTTGAAAAAGCCGCCAAAAATGCGCCCTGTATTATTTTTATTGATGAAATTGATAGCCTCGCCCCAGACCGCAGTGCGGTAGAAGGGGAAGTTGAAAAGCGCCTCGTTGCCCAATTATTAGGCTTAATGGACGGTTTTTCCCATAGCCCAGGGGTGATTGTTCTCGCGGCTACCAACCGCCCTGACCACCTTGACCCAGCCCTGCGAAGACCAGGACGGTTTGACCGGGAAGTCCAGTTTCGCATTCCTGATATCAACGGACGTAAAGAAATTCTGCAAATTCTCACCCGTTCTATGCCCTTGGATAACACCGTTGACCTCGATTTTATCGCCGAACGGGCGGTGGGATTTGTGGGGGCTGATTTGAAGGCCGTTTGTCAAAAGGCGGCTTATAGCGCCCTCCGTCGTCAAGTTCCTTCTATAGAGGTGCAAGCTCCAGAAAACATGACGGTTGCTCAAACTGATTTTTTACAGGGACTAAAGGAAATCAAACCGGCTGTACTTCGCAGTGTAGAGGTTGAAGTTCCCCAAGTTTCTTGGGATGATATTGGTGGTTTAGAGAATATTAAGCAAACCCTGCGAGAATCTGTAGAAGGGGCGCTACTTTATCCAGAACTTTACCTACAAACTAAGGCTATAGCTCCTAAGGGGATTTTACTATGGGGTCCTCCGGGAACTGGTAAAACTTTATTAGCCAAGGCTGTGGCTTCCCAGGCCAGGGCTAATTTTATTGGTGTCAATGGACCGGAATTACTAACCCGTTGGGTGGGTGCAAGTGAACAAGCCGTGCGGGAATTATTTGCTAAAGCTCGACAAGCAGAACCCTGTGTCATATTCATTGATGAAATTGATACCTTAGCTCCTGCAAGAGGAACTTACAGCGGTGATTCTGGCGTGAGTAACCGGGTAGTAGGGCAATTATTAACTGAATTGGATGGTGTAGAGGCGGGTGCAAGTATTCTGGTTATTGGGGCTACAAACCGTCCTGATGCTTTAGACTCAGCGTTATTACGGGCAGGTAGGTTAGATCTACAACTTAAAGTAGATTTGCCTGATTTAGCTAGTCGTTTAGATATTTTGCAGGTCTATACTGAGGGACGACCATTATTAGATGTGAATTTAACATATTGGTCTGAGGTTACAGAAGGTTGGAATGGCGCTGATTTAGTATTGCTGTGTAATCAAGCTGCTGTGGAAGCTATTCGCCGCTTCCGAGCGCAAGGACAAACAGACCCTGCTGATATCAGAATTACTAATGATGATTTTGAATATTCTCATCAGGTTTTAGTCAGTCAACGTCATGCTTAGTTAGATTATCACTGTTACCCCTGGCTACAAGGAATTTGTCCGGGGGTCGGAAAACAAAGTAAGTGCAATAAATCCAGTAAATAAAGTTTTTTGTTGGCAGGTATAATTAATGCACCCATTTGAAAAAGTTTTATCAGTATCGAAAGAAAAAATTGAACTTGAATTAAAATGTATAAGTGAAATTAACTGGGCTGATTTTTGGTTAAACCCAAGACGTTTAAGGGGCAGTGATTTTTTAATGCGTTGGTCTCAAGGTGTTTGGAGTGAAAAACGCTTAACTGATGCTATTAATCAAACTAATCAGTTTTATGCAATTCCTTATGGACCAAGTGGAACAGCCCCTACAAATGACGTAAGGGCATTTGAACTTTATTTTGAAAGACTGGAATCTGCTGGACTGGGGAAAATCAAACGTCCTGATTTATTGATTTTTAAAGTAGAAGAAAAATCGTATGTTGATAGTTTCTTAAAAGATATTGGTGGCAGTGCAGAATTACCTTTTATAGTTGAAAATGAACTGCAACCTCTGATTAGGAAATCACTTATAGCAGTTGAATGTGAAAATTCACTTTGGGTTGCTGAAAAAATGCCTGATTATAATAAGGAGATGAAACCTCAAAAAAGACTTGGAGGTAAAATAGGTTTGTCTAAGAGTGCTGTTTTACCAACAGTAATTATTAAAGAAGAAGACCGGATTCCATTAAATAGATGGCAAATTGAAAATAATATTCCTATCCACATTTGGCACGTTTTTTTCGATAAAGCTTACGGGTTATCTCTTAATCAAGCTGAAGACCTTGTAAAAGAAGGTTTAATTGAGCCAACAATTCAAACATTTCAAGCACCGGGTGGAGCAACAACTAAAAAAGCTATTTACAAATTTTATTACCATTATGCTTATCCTCTAGGAGTTTCTATGGAGAAACCTACTTTAGTACCTGATTATATCGAAGATAAAAACGGACATATTTTGCCGTATGTAAAATTTGTAGGAGGCTCACTTCAGATTAACCAAGATGCTTTAAAAATCCTCAATAACCTTTAATAAATTATGATTCATCAAAAACTACCTAATAATTGGCAAGAAAGAGAAAAACTACGTAATAAAGGTCAATTCTGGACACCAGAATGGGTGACAAAAGCAATGGTTGTGTATATAGTACAAGAGGCAAATTTGATTTTTGATCCTGCTGCTGGTAAAGGAGCTTTTTTAAATGCCTTATTACAAATAAATCCCTCTATTAATTATTATGGAATTGATATAGACGAATATATTTTAAAAGATGAAATTTATCAAAAAAATAATTGCTTTGTAGAATTACGTGATTTCATCAAAAATCCTCCACAGAAAAAGTTTAACGCAATTATAGCTAATCCACCTTACATCAGACATCACCGAATTGATGAAAAGATGAAACAATTTCTCAAAGAGCTTTTTATAAGTATTACAGGTTTTACAATTGATGGTAGAGCAGGTTATCATATTTACTTTTTTGTCCAGGCATTAAATTTACTTGATAAAAATGGTAGATTAGCTTTGATCATGCCGGCTGATACTTGTGAAGGAATTTTTGCTCAAAAACTTTGGCAATGGATCACTAAAAATTATTGTCTTGAATGTGTTGTGACATTTGATGAAAATGCCACACCTTTCCCAAAGGTTGATACCAATGCAATTATCTTTTTTATCAGGAAATCTGAACCTATCCAGACAATTAAATGGATAAAGGCAAATGAAGTCAATGACGAACTTTTTAACTGTGTTAAATCTGATTTTCAAGATACAAATTATATCACCCTAGAAATTAATAATCGAGATTTAAAAGAAGCATTAGCAACAGGTTTATCAAGACCAGAACAAAATAATTGTGATGTTAAATATCACCTCAATGACTTTGCAAAAGTAATTCGAGGTATTGCCACAGGAGCAAATGACTTCTTTTTTCTAACAACACAGCAGGTAAAAGAATTGGCAATTCCCCAAGAATTTCTTAAACTCGCAATTGGAAGAACAAAAGATGTAACAGGGGATAAATTAACTATTGAAGATATCAAAAAATTACAAGAAAATAATCGGCCAACAATTTTACTTTCAATAAATAGTAATGATAATATCCCTCAATCAGTTGCTAAGTATCTCCAAGAAGGTGAAAAATTAGGTCTTCCTAACCGTCCCCTGATTAAACAACGTAAATTGTGGTATAAAACAGAATATAGAGAAGTGCCACCGATATTATTTGCTTATCTTGGTAGACGCAATTCGAGGTTTATTAAAAATGAGGCTGGTGTTGTACCATTAACAAGTTTTTTGTGCATTTATCCTATTTATAATGATGAAATATATATCGTTAATCTTTGGCAAGCATTAAATGATCCTGAGACAATTCAAAATCTTAGACTGGTAGGTAAAAGTTATGGTTCTGGAGCTATCAAAGTTGAGCCTCGTAATCTTGATAAAGTTCCCATTCCCGAACATATAGTAGACAAATATAATTTAAACCGACAAAAATCTGAAAGCAAAACTCAGCAACTTGAACTATTTTGATAATTCAACTCTATGACAATCTAATTGTCATAGCTAAATTATGATTATTGATTACATTTACTGCTATCGGACTATCAAAAAATCTCGGAATTTAACACAAGTTATCAAGATTTACTAGCAGATTTTACTGATCATGACCAAGTTGAGCTTTAGCCTGTTGCCAAAGAGCTTCTAATTCTTCTAAACTATAATCTGTCAACGGACGTTCAATCACATCCTCCATTTTTTGCAACCTTTGAATAAATCGCTGACTTGTCCCTTGTAAACCCGCACTAGGATCAAGTTTATGCCATCTGGCAATTTGAATAATGGCAAATAGTAAATCACCTAATTCAGATTCTTGTCTTTCTTTGGTTTCTTCAGCTAAAGCTTGTTGAAATTCCCCTAACTCTTCATGAAATTTGCCCCAAACTTCATCTACATGATTCCACTCAAAGCCAACCTTAGCCGCTTTTTCCGATATCTTCATAGCTGCACTTAATGGCGGCAGACTGCGACGATAACGATTAAGTTGATCACTGAGTTTTTGCGCTTCTACAGTTTCGCCTTTTTCCGCCGCTTTGATGGTTTCCCAATTTTTATGTACTTCATCAATGCTTGCTACAGTTACATCAGCAAATACATGAGGATGACGACGAATTAACTTTTGAGAAATACCTTCAGCGACTTCTTGCAAAGAAAAATCACCCGCTTCACTGGCAATTTGTGCCTGTAATACTACCTGTAATAATAAATCACCTAATTCTTCAGCAATAGCCTGTTTATCCCCAGTTTGAATCGCGTCTACTACCTCATAAGCCTCTTCAATCACATAGGGTGTAAGGGTTTTTGGTGTTTGTGCCAAATCCCAAGGACAACCTTGAGGCGATCGCAACTTCGCCACCACATTTATTAACTCTTGTAATGCCTCTAAATTCTGATTAACCATATTTTTACCGCTTTTTCGCACTGCGACGACTGGAGCTAACTTTACGTTTCTTAATTTTGCCATGGGGAAGTAAACCTTGAATACCCTGTTTTTGAAAGCGCTTATAACCAGAAACAGTCCAATCACTGCAAGAATGGCTCATTGCACCGAGTTCGCAACCCAGAAATAGGGCAAAAAATTCCCCATAATAGATATAGATAGTCTTCCCCAGAGTCGCCCACACTTCCCCCCAGTTCCAAGCTACATTTCCCAACTTGGTGAAAATCACGACAACCACCATGGCCACCAACGCCAAAAAAGTGCTGAGATATGCAACTCGTAGTGTCGTACCAATAATTGGACCATGAGATAAAAAAGACCGATGGTGCAAACTTTTTTGATAAGGTAGCCAAATCCAACGCAGAAACCCCCAACGTTGGAACTGACGGGAATAAATATCCAAATCGGGGCCAAACATCAACCCGCCAAACATATATCCACCCGCCACCAACAAAGTTATATTACTGCTGCGAGTGGTAACTAAAGTTATACTCGCCACCAAAGGCATAGACCAGATAGTAATGCGATCATGTGTTTGACCAGAGGGCATCTTGGGAAAATAAAAATATAAAATTAACAGTTAAATCCTGAGTCAGTATAGCTGATAGTTATACCCAGATCCCTGATTTTGACCAGGGATATTGAAATTCTCCCACCCGAAAAAAATTTTTTCTCAACCCCTTGCAAAATTCTAAAAGCCTGTGCTATATTAATAAAGTCAAAGAAACGGGCGGTTAGCTCAGTTGGTAGAGCGCCTGCCTTACAAGCAGGATGTCATCAGTTCGAGTCTGGTACTGCCCATCCCTCACACACAAATAAGTTTCACATAATATGTGACTTGACCCGTAATTTTGCTGTAATGGTAAGCTTAAGCTTGTAACTCAATTCTGCAAAGTTATGGGTTAACTTTTTGAATCCTTGCAACTTCTTCAATCATTAGTGGTATTTCTTCATTACCTACTTGACACTCCCCGGTCTAAAGACACGGGGATTCTACATTCATCGTTAAAACTTGCTCAACCAGGTTTGCACCAAGTAGAGTAGAGGCTTCAACTCCTGTAGCGTTACTTTGGGGATGCCCTCCCCTAGCTTTTGCAAGATTTAAAATATTAATTGCAGCGTTTGTATCTCTG
>JACCDP010574462.1_pt1 | contig 15171 bp, 31 predicted proteins | sample 7445841 | NCBI WGS metagenome assembly JACCDP01 (sample SAMN15323441, study PRJNA562643) | freshwater metagenome | isolation source: river surface water | place: USA:Blue River Watershed | collected 2017-08-17 | reverse complement strand
TGCACCTACAACTTTTGTTGTAAAAGCATCAGAACCAAGCAGAGACTTAGTTCCGCTGTCGGAAGGTCCGGCGGGGGTGACAACTTTTGATTTTTGTTGGTCGTTGCATAAAAGATAACCACCTGCGGCGATTAAACCAACGCCGACTAATACTTTATAGTCCATATTTTTAAATTTATATTCTTACGAATTGAGAACCTTTACAACCATAAGTGTAGCCACTTGAGTTGGTACAAAGAGTTGTTCCATCATTTAGTGTTCCTTGAGCAATTCCTCTTTGCGCAGAACCCGCTCTACCAAAACAACCGCATGGATTAGTAGTTGTTTCACCTAATGGAGTAATTATAGTACTACCGATACCCATAGTAGCACCACCTCTATCGTTTGCGAAAATTCTACTACCACGACTTCTTCTAGAAGTTAGGAAGTTCTTTTTATCTTGGTTTTGTTTCCAAAGATAAAAGCCTACGCCTACAACGGCAGCTACGGCTAATAGCGTTTTTGTTTGTTTTTTCATCTTGAAAAATTAAAATATTGGGGTTTGAGCGGTTGGTGGGAATATTTGATTCTTTCCTCCTAAAGTAGTTCGGCTTCCAACATTATCAAATCCACCAAAGTTCTTTTTGTCTTTGTTTTGTTTCCAAAGATAATAGCCTACGCCAACTACGGCAGCTACCACTAACAAGGTTTTTGTTTGTTTTTTCATCTTTATTGATTAAAATGATGATTAAAATGATGCTAATGAACCACTTGCACCACTCATAGTGCCTGGCTTTCCACCTGTACATTCAATATCTTCGGCTGTTTTCGCAGTATAAGCGGGATTGCAACAAATGTACCCAAGACCACCTTTATCGGTATATCCTTTAGCACAATGTTTTACGGGTATTAAACCACCCGTGCTCATGCTCATATCCTCCGCAAAACTTTTAGTTTCTTTCTTTTTACCTTGCATATAAACAAGATACGCAGCTACGGCAAGTGCTCCGACTCCCAATAGCATTTTTGTGTTCTTTGTCATTTTCATTTTGTTTGTTTTAAAATTTTAGGCAAATCCCTTCTTAACGCTAAAGAAAGATTGTACTTTTTCAAATATGTTTTTTTGCTTTTCCTTTACTTTATTTTGTGGTATTACATAACCCGCATAAGATACTAATTCGTCTTTACCTTCTACTTTACGAATTACCCCAAACAAGTTCATACCTACTTTAAAGTCTTTAGTTCCTTCTCCAACAACTTTTTTTGCCGTGAAGTTTTCAAGCACAACATATTTTTTAAAGCCTTGCACAAATGGATTTTTTAAATCAACATTTTTAAAACCTTGCTTTGCACCCGTTTTATCCTTTTTAGTTTTATCAATATTTTCTTTATCGGGAGAGCCGTGTGGTCTATTACCACCAAAAGGAGAATGTAAAAATTCATAACCTGGTTGTGGGTCTGTTGTTCTTTCTACCTTACCATCGGCATATTTCCACTTAGAATGGACATTAAAATCGTTAATCATCATAAATTATCGTTTTGAATTGCGTTATAGAATGTGCCTATGGCTGCTCCGCCTATGCTAAAGAGTATAGTAAACCCCGCCGTTGTCCAAAAAGATTTTCTTTTTGAGACCCCATAGTAGATTCCTAACACCGCACCCGCAGAACTTAATGCCGTAGTTAATTTCACGCTGTTTTGTTTTTTTGTCCTGACTTCCAAGCCTTAGATACAACCCACACAGTAGCGAAAAGAACGCCAAGAGAAAGGAGTACACCACCAGTTGTTTGCAAGAATTTTTTTCCGTCTTTCATTTTGTTTGTTTTTAAGATTTATTAATTATTGTTTTTTACGTTTTACTATGAAATATATCGCCGTACCAACCACCGCTAATCCTAATGTAGAGAAAAGTAATATTTTGCCTACGCTACTACTACCGCTACCGCTACCATTACCACCATAACCACTACCGCTACCACTACCGCTACCACTACCATCGGTTACAACATCTTCATCTTCTAGAGGTTTATTTTTATCCTTAATTTGGAAGATTGTACCAATTAAACCTTGTACTGTGTTGCCTAATCTTTCAACATCATCTACCCAAGTTCTTTCTTGAGTTGCCGATAAAGACTCATATTCGTATGCCATATAAAATTATTTTTGTCCTTTTTTCCAAGCCTTAGAAATAACAAATATCGTTAAGAATAATGCTCCTACCGATATAGCTGCGTTGAGTACTATTTTACCTAATTGCTTATTTCTTTCGTTCATAAATTAGTTTTTTGTGCTTTTCCAATATATAAATCCACCTATTGCAATAATACTTAAAAATATAGCTATTTTAGTACTTTTTTTCATTATTTTTTCTTTATAAACACCCTTGATATCCCTCCACCTATAATAGCACCTATAAATGCACTCATTAATAAGTTTTGCTTTCTACTAAATCCTATAAAAAGTCCGACACCAGCACCTATGGAAGCACCTAACATCGTTCCTTTTGTTGATTCATTCAAAATCGTTGATGAATCTTTAGTTTTAGTTTCTCCAATACTATTTAAAAAGTTCTTTGCGTACATATATTAATATCCTTCACTAGAATAATCACTACCATAACCATAATCTCCTCCTACATAACCACTACCATCATATCCTTCATAACCACCGCCTCCTAAATAATCACCGCCATAACCACCGCCATAACCACCACCATAACCACCGCCGTAGCCTTCGCCGTAGCCTTCGCCGTAGCCTTCGCCGTAGCCTTCACCACCACTAGGTGTACCTCCACCACTCGGTCTAGTACCACCACCACTCGGTCTAGTACCACCACCACTCGGTCTAGTACCACTACCACCCGTACCCGCCGTTGCACCCGTACCGCTTGGCTTTTTACCGCCAAACAAATTATTTAAAAAATTTCCCGCAGCCGTACCTCCCGTAGTTCCACCTTGAGTTCCACCACCTCCTTGTCTTCTTTGATTAGTAGTTCCTTTAGGTCTAAAAATAAAATAAGCACCAACACCCAATGCTGCTACTACACCCGTTACCGCTAATATTTTACCCGTTTTATTCATTAATTACAATATTTTTGGTAGTTAGGATTTGATTCATCCCCATATCTACAAATTTCTTCTATTTCATCAAATGACAATTCATCTTCAAGCATATCATCTTCACTATACCCATTAGATTCATCATCATCATTAGTAGGCTTTGTCTTTTTTTGTTTGTCTTGGGTTGGCTTTGGTTTAAATACTAAATATGCCACAACTCCCAATACTAAGATTGAACCACCGATTATATATAATTTTTTATTTTTCATTTCTTTCTAAGGATTAAAAATGTTGTAATACCCGCCACTAGAACTACGGATGTGATAATTATGGGTACACCATATTTTCGGAATGTTTGGCTTTTTTGTTGTTGTTGTTCCGCCTCTAATCTTTCTTTCTCTAATTGTAATCTTGCTATTTCTTCGGCACTCTTGGCAGTTTGTTGTTGAGACCAAATACCTGCACCCGCTTTTAGTATGTCTAAACCCGTTGATAACCAATTCCCACCTCTACTACGAGTTTGTTGATTATAGTCATCTTCAAAACATCTATAATTACCTCTTTTGGGTGAATCGGAAGTGAAATTTTGTAACGGATTTGGCTTGAATATGTCTTCGCTATTCAAGATATTAGGATTGAGTTCCGTATAAATATCGTAACCCGTCAATGTGGTTTGAGCACTATTGGCAGGATTTATTTGAATGTTGGGTAAACCCGCAAAGTTTTTTTTCATTTATTTGATAAAATTGCGAATGATATAACTATTGCTCCTACTAAAATAAATAAATTAGTTTGATTTACAAGTTTTCCGCCCGAATCACCTTCGGCATTAAAATATTTTGCATGTAGCGGATTCTTTTCAAAAGGAACGCTTTCTCCCTCAAATTGTAAAGTTCTTGCTTGAGGCATTTTTTGGTAAACTTCTAGAATTACTTCTCTATCGGGGTGATATTGGAGTATTTCTTTAAATGCTTTTTCTCCGTGTTGGCTCACAATGACTTCCGAAACTTCTCCTAATTCATCAATATTAGCTATTTCATAATAGCCATATTTGTTACAAAATTGGAAACATTCATCGGGACTATTATGTGCTATGTATTGATATATATTCATCTTTAAGAGTATTAAAAAAGGGAGCAAATGACTTGCTCATTGCCCCCCTTTTCGTTTTTTTTGCGTGTAGATTAGAACACCTTAGTTGGAACACCACTGATATCAGGGTTAGTGTAGTTTTGAGCAACTGCACCACCTTGAAGAGTAGCACCCAAGTTGACATTAGCCGCAGGGTAGAAGTGTACACGGAAAACAACAGACGCTTGAATCTGATTGAAGGTCAACTTAGTGAAACCATCAATAGAGTAAAGTTGCTTAACGGCAACGATACCTGTTTGTTGTTGATATGGGTCAATTACAGGTACAATAGTACGGAGCAACTGATTACCATTTGCATCTTGTGTGTTCAACGTAAACACTTGTGTGATTTGCGATTGTGCACCGCTAATGCTCTCAATGTAGGTAAGACCTACGGAGAAAGGTTGGTTCATTGATTGATACAAGAACTGCTGATAGTTTACGTTAGAGATAGCGGAACTAATAGTTACGCCACTAATTGTAAGGCTACCATTCGAGAAACCTGCATTACCAATGTAAGTGAACGCACCCAATACATCGAAGTTGTTTACAGCAGTTGCGGAAGCATTGCTAATAGTAACGATGTAAGGTTGAGATTGAGGTGTAGGATTCACTCCGTTTGCGGGAAGTGTTTGGCGATTGCCTGGGACACCAGTCATGTTGCGATAGCCACCATTAATTGGGGCGGGTGAACCTGTCCAACTCATATATTTTTCGTTGGCAGAGTTACGAGCGTTTGTGATGTAGTTTCTAACTGACATTTTGCTGCGATTTTTGTTTGTTTTTAAAATTGTTTTGCTTGTTTCGGGGTCTTATAACTAACTAAGTGCCAACACCTTGTTAGAAATCTTCTTCCATTTCGTTTTCATTCTATTTAAAATAACACATTCAAAACATTAAATATTAAATATTTATTTACAAAAACAAATAAGTTATTTAATACTTAAAAAATGTTATTTTAAGACACTTTTGATATTCTTCCGAACCGAGTTAAATGAACACATATTCATAAAACTTTAATCCGTTCAAATAATCATAGACATCAAAGAACTAATCACGATGTCAAATTTGAGAATAAATAAAAATTAATGCAAATAATTATTCACAATGAATAAAGTAGATATAGTATTGTATTTGCAAATTTTACTTAATTTTCCATTTGTTTTTAAAAAATAGTAAAATTTCCGAATTTTCCGAATTTTCCAAAATACTATCTCTTGTAGCTAAAAAGACGCTCTTTTACTTCTTTTATGGCAGTTGCGGGGGTATAAGCCTTGTATCCTCTTTCATCTCTAGCTTTCAATAGAGGGGTTACTAAGTTGCTATAATTGTGTTGTATAAATGAGTTGACCGCCATTTCAAAATCTCCATCGTTAAATGCACCATATACCTTCTCTTCGTCAATATCCACATAGCAATAAAATCTTTTATCGCCATCTTGGTACTTTTTGTTAATCATAGTTTCGGCGATAGAAAGGTACTCAAACTTATCCTCAAATTTTTGTTTGTGCTTTCTAACTGTGTCCGTGAATTTATGAAGCCTTATGATATTTACGTTTTGCCAAACTTTAGAGGTAATACGACCTATTGATTGATAGTGTAATATGATATCTACCCCTATGTGTCTATTAGTACAAATAGCACCTACTAAGTCGTTAGGCATAGTATCGGATATGTACTTATTAACATCTTCAATTAGTAATAGTCCATTTTTGTATGTTTCTAGGACAACAAATAAGGTTTGTGCGATATCATCCAAAGTCATTCTTCTACCATCATCTAAAAATGGTCTAATTCTACGCATTTCTATCTTTGGGTGAATGGAAAATAACGAAACATCTTGTATACGAATGGCGGGGATATCGAAATATTCATCATTCACATCAAGGATTAGTGCTCTACGACCAGGTACACCTTTGGAGGGATTGCCTTTAACGTATTGCTCAATCATTTTACGAGTGGTATAAGACTTCCCCGAGCCTTTTCTACCTATCCCAACTAATAATTTAGGCTCTCTACCCATTATATAGATTTTTTTGGTCTTCCTCTTCTCTTTTTTACTTCACTATCTATTCCTCCATATTCTTTTTCTTCGGGTTCTTGCGGGACAAATTCTTCTTCCTTATATTGTGGTCTAGGTTGCTCTTGTTGTTTTGGTTGGGTTTGTTGTGGTTGTGGTTGTGCTTGATATTGTGGTTGCGGTTGTTGTTGATATTGATTAATGGTAGCTTCTTTAATGGATTGAATCATATAATTCAACTGCCCCTTCTGTTGCATAAACATAACCCCCTTAACCGCAATGTCTTTTCCAAACAAATACATAAGCATTTGCTCATCCGTCATTCCTATTCCTCTCTTAGCTAGAACTCTTTCCAAGACGGGTTTCGTTTCTTCCTTAAATTCATCGGATACTTGAAGCAAACCATCCACTTGTTGATTATATTCTTGGAAAAATTCCCCCGCTCGAATCTTCTTTCCATAATCATAATCAATCATTGCGTTAAGGTTTATTTCACCTTCCGCTTGTAGTTTATTTAACTTCCTCTCCGATACTTTTAATCCCTTGTTTGCGAGTGTGTGTAACCATTCGTAACCATTGAGGATGAGGGAAGCAGCTTGACTTGCAGCCATTTCGGTGTCCTTCTTAGGCAACGACCTCATTTCGGGGTTTATCGGTTCACGCTTCTTATAATCGGGTTCTTCGTTAGTAGGTATGTTTGCCTTTTTTAACGGCGGTGGTGTAAACTTAGGCTCTTCTATGGGTTTAGTTAAATCTTCAAAAGAAGAACTTATATTACCGCTTGTATATGACTTTTCATTTACCGCTTCATCTAATGGGTTTAAAATCTCTTCTACGGGTGTACCATCGCTAATAACATCTTCGTACTTATTTGCCATTGTTTAATTTTTTCTGCGTTAATAAAATTTTCATTTTTTTTACTATATCCGTTAATCTTTTATCAAAATCATTCTTCGGGTTTTGCGGTAGGTTTTCAACCATAGTGTTGTATCTACTTAGTTGAGATGTGTCTTTGTTGAATATGAGTTTTAATTCGGATAGCGAGTAGGCACATTTATTTTTGATGAAATACACACAAGCAGCTAATGCCATTTTTCTTTCGTCATTTCTATCGTTACCATTAATAATTCTCTCCTTAGATACGGATGTGATTTTACTAATGGAGTCTATGATAAAGTCAATGTCGGAATCTTGTGATATTAAACCATTATTTTTTGCTTCTTGCAAAGTTTTAATGGTCTTCTCAATGCCGATAACTTCAACTGTTGTTATCAATTCATCAAGTATTATATTAGATATTGAGTTAGATATATTTCTCATTCGTATTCACAAAATAACCTATAAAAACAAAAATACACAATGCCGTTTACTTATTCAAATTTTTTTGGACAAATATGGGTTCTAATGCCTTACAAGATTTTAGGTTTTGTTTGAACCAATCCGAGCCAACAAGTCTTATTTTTACTTCGGGGTAGTATTTAGCCATACGTTTCATCTTAGTTTGGCTTTTAGAATCAAAATACCCCTTTACTTCCGCCCATTCCTCTTGCTTGTTAAGGTGAAGTACGCAGAAGTCGGGTAGGTAAGAGCGTACCCCTCTTTTTATGCCCTCAAACCAAAATGCTTTGGGTTCGTGCTTCCAATCTAATATTTTACCCTCCGTTCTTAATTTTTCGAGAAATATAGCATAATAATACTCCCAAGATGAGCGGAAGTAAATTGGTTCTTTTGAGCCTATTTTCGCCCAAAATTGCTTGTGTACGGGGTCTTTTAAACCCAACCTATCTTTAACCGATTGAGGTAATTGACTAATATGCACACCCATATTAGAGTCGGTATTTTTTCTTGAAATCGGGGTGATTTACAATTACTTGTGCTACATAATCGCCAAATTGACAATCCGAAGCATAATGTACGCCCATATATAGCCTTGACATCATCACATCTGTGGCTAATTCGTTTAAAGGCTTGTAAAATTGCGGGTATTTATTGCCCAATACTTCGGCATACACCCTTGCTTGAATCGTATGACCCGAAGGATAAGCGGGTGTGTTTGCACTTAAAGAAGGGAATGGTATCAAATTAACTTGAAGCAATCTAGCAAGTTGCAATGGTCTAATCCTTTGATAGTGATATTTAAGTTTCACTATTATAGGCAATATATCCTTATCTATATCGCTTATTGTTTGCTTAATACTTTCCTTATCAACCCCCTGTTTTGAAAGATTTTCGATGATATACGTGTCTAACGTATAATCGTAAATTTCAAATCTTTGTAGTAAATCGTTGGGTAAGTTTTGTACCGCTATTGCGATTTCCGTTAATTCTTCTCTTACTTTATCGGAATCGTTTTGCGGGAAAGGATGATTCTTTAATTCTTCTAAAAGTGAGTCTAAAATGCTCTCTTGGGTTTGATATTGAATTAATTTTCTATCGGGGTTCCCGAATTGAATTTCGTTAATATCCATATTCATATTTAATTATTTTAATCTCTTAAAGCGTATACCATAAGTGCTACGGAAACTATACCAATTACGTATAATGTAGAATCTTTCATATTGTTGAATTTAAAAATCGTAATAATCTTCGTAATATTCTTCTTTTCTCTTATCTAACATCTTAGCTAACGCATCTTCTATGAATCGAATTTCTTTGATATATTCCTTTTCGTCTTCACTTAATTGTCTTTCTTGATTATCATAAAATACTTTATCATCAATTATATCGTATTCGACATCCTCAAAACCTTTTGCTTCGGGGGGTGAATATAAACCTCCACTATGACCTGGGTTATAAAAAGCATCGGTTATTTTGGTAGAAAATGTTACTGTGTAATTCTCTGTGTCTATTCTAAAGTCTAAATCATCAATATGGGTTATGTCTAAATTATTAAAGTTTTCGCTTATTTCGTCTATTAAACCATTTGATTCATTTGATTTAACACCGCCACCATCCACGTATTTCTTAGATGATGAACCTAATAAATAACCTCCCGCTATTGCTAAAATGTATGGTATCATAGTATATTATCAAAATCCTCCGAAAGCACCGATATCTTGTTGCTGGGTTTGTTTGCTTTGTATAGAACTAGATAAGTCGGAAATCTTAATCTCTAATTCATCAATTTTATTCTCCGTTTGAATTTGAAATGTCTTAGAGTTAATCATATTGTAACGATAGTAATAAATCATATAGTAAAGCGTAGCCGAACCAAGAATACCAAAACCTATTTCTAAGTAGTTAAAACTTTTAAGGATATCCATAAAACTTCTATTACCACCACCGCTAGATACCATTGGGGTAGGATTTGGGTTTGTCATAGGCATCGCATTAGCGGTAGCCGTAGGAGTTGGTGGGGTAGCCGAAGGCGTTTCTATTGTAGCCGTTGACATTGGAGCGTTCGTATCCATTATGATAATAGTTTTACTAAAACAATCACACCTAATACCACTAAAGCACCATTAATTAGCACTTCTTTAGTTTCGTCTTTAACGGGAGGTTGAGTTAAAGATTCAATATTTTTCACATCTTCTTTATTGGATATTACTTCCGTTTTATCAACACCCGTTTCCTCCATTAATTTGTAAGCAAATGGTTTGTCATCTTTAAAGTATAAGCCATCAACACCCGCTCTATCGGATAGTTCCGACAAAAGAAACTTTTGTTCTTCGGTATTCATTTGAGGCTCATTATAGAAATTGGTATTTAACGCCATTTGATATGCCGAAAACCCAGCTTTCACCCTATCATTTGCCCAAATCACATTGTTTGTCATATTTTGTTTTGTTTTTTTAGTTCGAGCGTGGCTCTTTTGATAGCTTGAGTCCACTTCTCACCTTTTTCTTTGTTCCAAATTTGCTTTGCGTGTGCGGAAATTAGTTTAATTTTTTCACCTTTTTTTGTTGACATTGTATTTAATTTTAGTTATTAATTTTTCAAATCTCTTAGTTGTGCACCCGCTATTCTTCTCCCCGCCTCTTCTGCCTCCTCTCGGTTATATCTTTTGCCATAATCCTTTTGTAGCTTTTTAGGAACTTTTGTTCCATCTAGTCTATCGGCTATGGCATCTACTTTATCTACGAATTTAGTTCTTTTTTTGGTTTCCCCGCCTTTTTTATATAAGGAAAGATACATACCCGTAGCTTCTTCTATGAAAGGCTTTAATTGGTCGAAATACAAATCATTGCCTTGTTTGACTACTTTGTATGTATTCCCCCTAATCCTACCTACCTCTACATCATATAAATCCTTACCATTTAAGGTTATCTTGATATAGTTTGCCCTTTGGTTTTTTATTTTGAAAGACAAGCCATTCCCTCTATCTATGAAGTTATAAGCACCCGTCATGGCGGTTAGCCTACCCGCTCCGCCAAGTTGTTGCAATATGGTTCTAGCTATCTCGCCCCCTTCTGCCATTTCCGTCATACCTCCGTTGGCAAATAGCTTTTTCTCGGTTGACGAACCGATTAAATATCCTCCAGCTATGGCTAATAAGTATGGTATCATTAGAATTGATATGTTATTTTATTATCTTTTAGGTACTTGTTTATCGTTGCTATCTCGGAATCATTAAGTTCATCGGCAACAGCGGATGGTAAAGAACCCGTAAAATCACCCGCAAAAGGCCAGGTTCCGCATTGGTCATAGGTTCTAATGCCGTATACGGATACAAGTTTAGCAAAATCTAAATCGTTTTTAATTTTCAACATTATGTTTGCCAATTTTGCTCCCGAACCGCTCCATCCCGTAAAACCTATGGGTATCCACGGGGTCATACCCGTAGGGAATATAGGTTGTTCCCAATCACATCCACTAAATGTTTTTGCGATTGAATCCGCCCAAAGATTATATTGAGAATTATTATATGATAATTTCATACCGCTACTTTGAAGTTTAGCGATATCGTCTTCGACTTTGTTAATTATTTCCCTACTTTTTTTGTTCTCTTCGCCTTTTTTAATTCTTCTTAGGGTGGCAGTTACGGCAAAATACAAAGCAGTAAGTCCTCCTACTGCTATTACACCCTTAGACCAATTAGGTAAATCGTACCAAAATTTTGCGGTTTTATTTTCCATATATACCGATTTCTTTTTTATTTATTGTGTAAGAGGCACAACCCGTTGGATTACATCTCCTACATTTAAAGGTAGGTGCTTCATTTTGGTCGTAAGTATATACAACAACGCCGTCTGGTCCAGAATCAAAACTACAAGATTCACCCAACCTCTTAGACTTGCTTAAAGTATAAATCTTATAACCGCTATATGCGATTACTCCCAAAAGTGCAAAAGTTAATATATTTTGTGTTTGCATATTTTATATTTTATATGTCTATTTGGGCACAACCCGTAGGATTGCACCTCTTACATTTATATGAGGGTAATGGCGTATTTTGGCTACTTATTGTAGATGGAAAATCATAAACAACTATACCATCTGGTCCCATTTGAAACTTACATACATCCCCTAATCTTTTCTCTTGAGCACTTTTTTTGTATATATTCTTAAAAGCAAGAAACACCACTACGGATAGTGCCGAAACTGCTATTAATCCTTTATTTGTTTTGCTTAGTTCCATATTTTATGTGTTAATAGTATAATCTTTATCGTAAGTGTAGAATTTATATAAGGCGTTACCAACCAATAGTCCGCCTACACCACCCGCAACCGCACCAATTAAGATAGTTCCCATAGGTTTACCCTTTTTGAAAAGATAAAAACCCATGCCTACAAGACCAATAGAGCCTACGAGATTACCGAGAGGATTTGTTTTTAATTGCATATTACAAATATAATTTATTTTTTTTCTTTGTCCATATCATCCATTTGCATTTTAATATGCTTTTGTTGTAATAAAGACAATTTTATTAAAAGTATTGACGATATTATTGTGAATATAGCTGCGCTAACTGCCAATAATTTTTCGTTTTTAAACCCTTCTCCCGTGTATATTTTTTTTAAATTCATAGCTTTACCATAATAATTTATCGGCATAATAACCTGGTGTTCCCTTCTTCAATCTATCCTTCTTATGTCTTATCTTATAAAGATATCTCCTTGAATCTGCATACTCCTTACCCTTCTTTTCTATAAATGTAGGGTAGTCATCATATCCAATAGCACCTACCGAAGCTAATTTCTCGCCTTTCTTGTCAAAAACATCAATTTTCTTGCCCTTGACAGTGCTTGGCTTTACGGATACACCGAGTTTTTTAGCTTGTTTTAGAGTATATGCTTTTATACGATAAGCCATTATCTTCTTTCTTTAAAAAAATTCACCGCTCCCCAAGTCAACAAGAATGCTCCTACACCCATTAGAATTAGACCTTTACTCATCTTTTTAGGCATCGCATTATCCTCTTTAGCCAAATCTTCCACTTCAACTTCTATTGGTTCTTGCCTAAGTTTTGATTTCAAGTTATTTATGTCCTCATCTAATTTCTCTCTACATTCATCACAAATATATTCTTGATATTCTTCGTCATCTTCTACATTTGATAGGTATTGACTACCATTCCATTCATCTTTTGGTTGCTCAACCACCTCTTTTGGTTGTTCAATAACCTTTTCTTCTACCACCTCTACCTCTACTACTTCTTCTTTTGGCTCAACCTTTTCTATTTCTTTAGCCTCTTCTTTTATTTCCTTCTGCTCCTCCTCTTTTTCATCTTTTTTAGGTCTAATCTTGTGTATGTGGCTCAACCTTTTCTTATACACTTCGGGATTAAACTTTAGCAAAGAAGCCTCTATGTGTCTATCTAAAAGGTTTAATTTCTTTTCAACTTCCTTCTTATCATCCTCATCTAGTTCTAACTCGTCTAGTTTCAACATTACCGCACCGAATTCGGATATCTTCTTTTGTAATGTTTTAGGTAGTTCATCTACTTTTAATTTCTTTTCTTCTAAAATTGCTTTGAATTTCATTTTACTTATTTTAATTGATTATAAATGTTCTCACAAATGTGAGATTATGCTAATTAGTCGAAATCTCTTGCTCTTTCTTTTCAATCTTCTTTTGGCTTTGGTTCTTCATGTAAAAGTAGTATGATACCACTACTACCACCCCAAAAACGGCTAGAACTTGAATTTCTCTCCTTAGTGCTAAGTTTTTAACTTTTTCCGTAACCATAATTTATGTTTTTATGCCCAAATGACTGTTGTGGGCGTTTTACCAAATATTTGACCTTTTTCTATCTTATCTTTTTCTTTTTGTACAAGTTCATCTAATTTTTTTTCTTCTTCGGTCTTTAATCCTTCTTCGATTTGCTTCAAAGTCCAATCAATTACGAATCCACCTACGATACCTAAGAATAGAACGCTCACTAAGTCCTTTCCTTTGGGTATTACAAACCTAAACTTACCGCCTCCTTTGGAAGCTGCAACCGAGTATGTCATTACATCTCCCAAGAATCCGATTGCAGTACTTGCACCGACTACGATTATTGTTCTTTTGTTCATATATTACTTTACTTTTTGTGTTCTTTTGTCAATATATTACTTTACTTTAACGCTAAGATAGGTTCAATTAAATCAAAAACAACATTAGGGTCATCATATTGCATCAATCTATCTATTGAGCCTTTCTTGATAGCCATAGTTGTTTCGGCTACGATTAAGTTACGCTTATCTTCTTCGGATAAGAGTTTGCTTTCCATGATGATTCGGCTTACTGTTTCTCCTACCCTATCCAATATTTCGGGGTTAAAAGAATAAGTAGTGATTGTTTCCAACAAGCCATCATAATTTTCGAGGATAGCAGCCTTTTCGGGTTCTACTTTCTTGTATTTATCCATTACGATAAACAAAATCTTTTCATTTGCATCGGCGAGGTTGAAATTGTCGGGTTTTACACCTCTTCTTTCAAATAATTCAAGGAATTTATCTTTACCAATTTGTTTCAAAGAGCCACCGATAATTTCTTGCTCGGCTTTTGCGTTGTTTATGATTTCTTTGAGTTCATCATAACGGGCAATGTTTGTAGCAATTCCCTTTACTTCTACGCTTTCTTTCTCCTTTTTGGAAGATGCTTTAGGGGGCGCAGCTTTCGCCATGCCGAACAAACTTTCGGTCTTTTTAGCTTCCTTTACTTCTTCTAATTTAAGGTTCTTGACATCTTCGTCATCAGTCATTAGTTCTACGAAAGAATCCGCCTTTTCTTTACTATCGAATGTTTTTTCCTTTTTGTTGCCACCTATTTCAAAAGTAACCTTGTATTTAGCTTCCGCTACCCCACCGCCTTCGGCGTATTTATATCTTGACAATTCATATTCTATGTTATATACATCTTCCATTTTTAGTTCACGACTTAATTCTTCTACTTTTTCTTTACTTAAACCTTGTACATAAAAAGATACTTCATCCAAATCGTTATCGTGACTCCAATCCGAAGTATATTTTTTTACTATTGTTTTGGCATCTTCCGTTTTAAATATACTTGGATTATAGTTAAAACTTAAATTATACCTATCTACCCCACCGCCTTTAGCTAATTTTTCAACTTTAACACTTAGAATACCATCTTTGCGAATAGTAATTACTTTTGCAACTAATGGCTCTATGTTTTTATCATAAAAATCACTCATTGATAATCTTGAAAAAGAAAATTCATTGGTGTCTTTATTAAAATAAATTCCATAATCATACCCATCTCTAAGTGCTGATTTTTTGGCATTTTTTAAAGTAGATTCGTAATCTTTTACCCCACCCCCTTCGGCGTATTTATATCTTTGGGCAGACTTTAACCATTTATCATAAACAACTTTATATTCTACTCCAAGAATTTCCGATAATTTTTCAAATACTCTTTCCCGTATGACACTATCTCCAACGCCTAAAATATCATAAACATCTTCCCCCTGTGACATAAATGTCCATAATGTCCAAAAATTAATATCTGCATTAATTTCTTCTCCCAAATCATCTGTGGGGTAGTTTTTGGTGTACCAATTTTTAACTTTAATTCTTTTTGCAACACCTACCCTT
>JACCDP010417201.1_pt1 | contig 15174 bp, 34 predicted proteins | sample 7445841 | NCBI WGS metagenome assembly JACCDP01 (sample SAMN15323441, study PRJNA562643) | freshwater metagenome | isolation source: river surface water | place: USA:Blue River Watershed | collected 2017-08-17 | reverse complement strand
TTGATTATCGTCCACCCTTTTATACGTCATTGTTTCCTCTTGCTCTAATAACGTTAGCAGCTACTTTGTAATAATTAGATAAATTATCTTTTGCTGCCATATCATCCATTAACTTTGCACACGCTTCACGTTCTGCTGCAACAGCCGCATTAAGACGATCGCGCCACTCATCCTCAACCATGCAAATAATGTCATTTTTATTCACGCCAATCTCCTTTTAATCCCCTCGCACCTCTAGACCACTGTTCCCTGCAATCTTTCTCTAGCTTATCTGCTGCATTATGTCCTCGCATCTTACGGACTAGCTGTAAGTAATCTGATGACTTGTTCCTATCCTGCGCTCTCCATCGTAATACTTGCCAGACTTCAGTTTTGTGTCTGTATTCTTCGCTACTGGTATCAATTGTCTCAGCCACGGAATCTACCCTTGTTATCAAAGTCCATCGTAGCACCACCCCAAGTCTCAATAAACTGCTGGCTACCTTGATGGTAATAAAGTCCGTACATTTCCTGAGCTTCACCATTGCGCTGTTTCTCGCACATCAAGTAAGCATCAGGTAAATCCTCCTCGTACTTCTCTCCATTACGTTTACGATTCTCTTTCTGCTTGTTGCGCCACATTAAGAATACGTTATCAACCTGATCCGTTATAGCCCCAGTACCTTTGATGTCGTACTTACCAGGCTGAACTTCCTCAGACTGTAGTTTGCGGATATGGTGTATCAAATGAATGTGTACGTTATGATCTCGTGCCAATGCTGTTAGCTCATCGACAAAGTATTTCTGCTCGTTGAAATTATCCTCAGCATTACAAACTTTCATTAGCGAGTCAATAAAAATATGCTCGATGCCTAACTCAACCGCACAATACCTAGCCATAGCGATAGTCTGATTCGGAGTTGTAGAACCCTGCTGATCGTAGATGTAGAGATGCTCTCCTGCGAACTGGTTAAATCGCTGAGTCAGTCCTTTGATGTATTTCTCTCTATCGTTAGTAAGAGGATCATCAATAAACTCACCAGCAAACTGTCTTAGCATCCTGTGAATGGTACTAGTAGGTTTCATCTCAAATGACGCTATCACGCACTTACGCTTTTGCTTAATCAAGTGCAACGCTATCTGACCAGTTATCAGAGATTTACCGCCACCGTTACCACCTGCGTATAACGTAACCTCACCTAAACGAAAGTTAAAGTCATCCTGCGTCTTAGTCCACGGCATTTTTGCATTATCGTTAATAGGTGGATTTATGTAGTTCTCTGTGATCTCATCAAGCCAATCTGAAACAATACGAACCTTCTGACCTACATCGTTATTCTTCAGATACTTATCTACGTCAATATCCTGTGACTTTACTAGTCTTGCCTTACGTACTTCGTCTAGCTGTACTGCTACGCTCTCTATGTTTGATTTCATTCTTGCCCCCTTGCTCGGATAGCTTCTTCAAGCATTTCATAAAATCTGTTGGAAGCGTGTCGTAAATTTGCAGCACTAATAGCTTCAAGAGTCAAGCCATTCATCGTCAAAGCATCACGAACTTTCTCCCAGTCTGGCACTGGGAATATGCTTAGTGGATACGCTTCTCGCCAAACTTTTATCTCCTCAAGCAATTCATAATATTTTTCACGCTCTGCTGCTGCGACTAAATTGGCAAAATCTTGTAAATGTTTTTCATTCATTCCTATCGATACACCTTCTACTCCTAATGGAAATGAAACACCAGTTACTTTTTGTGCAATTTTAATAATTTCATCTTTAGTCATCGTATGTACCTCGCTGCCTCTATGATTCGTTCTTGTGATTGTCTTAACCTTGATCTGTCATTATCAGATAACTTCATTCCGTTAGCTAGATTATTTGCAGCTACCGAAACCAGTACAGACTCAAACTCAATAATCCTTAACAAATCAGTTGCGTAAAAAGCATCTTTAACTTTAGGTTTATGATGAGATAACTTATCCTCTTTAGGAAATAACTCACCAATATCCATTCCGATAGAACCGACTATTTCTTGCACAGAACAACCACCAAAGCATTTCAATAGGATACGACCATCTTCTGTCTCTCTTATCGCTAGAGAAGGACTACGATCCTCATGGCTAGGACAGCAAGCAGTCCACCTACCTCTACCGCCTTTTACTTTCGTTAGGCGTTGTAGCAATGTATCTACACTCATATTAATCTCCACAGAAACAGGCTATTGACTCATCATCCATTCCGAAAAAATCTCCCTGATTTTTAGCGTATTCCATCATTTGCTTGTAGCTTGGACGATCTTTTCTAAATCTAGCACCATCTCCAAAAGTTTTGTCACTAGTTTGAACTAAAGTTTCCATCCTAGCCCACCATATTGCACGTTCTGGCTTTTCAGCTATCAAACTCAATGTCTGCCCCGCACCCTTTAAAAAACATAAGTCACAGTTACCATGAAGCGTTTTTCCATTAACGTTAGGCAAGCCTAAATCAAATGACTGCTTTGACCAAAACTTACCAACATCTTTAGCACTTATTCCAGCAGCAACTAAAGGAAGTCTTTCTCTAGCAATTTTTGCAACCCTTCTAGGCTCATCTGCTCTGATCCCTACCCAGTCCATATTTTCGTTATGCTTCCATCCTTTGCTTTTAAGAAATTTGTGTATTGCTCTTATTTTCATCTCAACAGTGCAAAAGCGTGTTACAGGATTAGGAAGATACTTTTTCTTTAGTATTAACTGCTCAAATGGCTCACCATTTCTACTAGCTGTTTCAAAAAATACTTCTTCAAATCCCTGCTCATTACTTCTATATTCAACCCAATGAATTTTTACATTCCAATTTATTGAGCAGTCACGCACAAATTCTAAAGTTGCTTCTTCCTCTTTACCTGTATTAGCAAAACATACGATAGCATCGTCTGGCAATCCATTGTTAGACTGCAATACTCTCCAAAGCATATAAGCTGAAGTTCTGCCGCCAGAGAACGAGATGCAAGTTGGTTCGTCAATTATGAATGGATCTCTCATTTAGCACCTCTCAGTCTGCCATCAAATGATGCTTGTTTCGATAGCGGTCTGTTGAACTTTACTGAGTTCCTTATCCATGTACGTAAAGCAGCATCCCAATCTTTATATACATTACCTCTTGCTTTATGGAAATCTATAAACTTAGGAAACTCATCGCTTAACGATACATTTAATTCTTTAGCTAAATTTATAGCTGTAGGATTAGCGACAAAATCATCAGGAAGTTGAGTTTCTTGCTTTTCTACTTTTTTTGGTTTTTTTGCTTTTGCCTCTCCCTCTGTCTCTGTCTCTGTCTCTGTCTCTGGGATAGCAAGTTGCTTGCAGTCTGCTAGCACTCCGCTAGCATTAACAAAGAATCCTTTAGAAATCAATGGTTTAAGTCCATCGTTAACTTCTTTTGTAGTCATGCGTAACCTAAATGTCAATTCGACAACATCAGCGTTAAAATCACCTGTTTTTGTCTCAGATGCTAGCAGCCAGAGTAACGGTGCTATCGCTTTGCTAGCAAGTGGCAAGCACATGAAATCACGATCATTTAACAGATCACGATGCAATTTTATCCAGGGGGGATTGCGGTCTTTGTAATGCTGATATTCAGACCAATTTTTTGGACGTAGAATCATACTTTGCCTTTCTCATGAGGTAGTCAACCTCGGCATCTCACAAATAGGTGGGAATCGGCAGGACGGTGAGAGATCGTCTTTTCGGTAGCAAGCCTAGCCATTCCCGTAGAACTATACCGCTTTGTTACGTATCCTGCAAGTCCTGCAAATCTCACTAGTTTTAAACTGGTTAATCGACCTGCTACGCTTGCAAGCCGGACATAACCTCGTTGAGAACTGATAAGTCGGTACTACTTTCTTCTTTTGCTCCATTTGCTAACCCTATATGACAAAACTCTCTTAGAACCTGTCCTCTTGGTGATACTTTAGGCAGGAAATACTTAGGCGATAACGGTGTGAACGGCTTAGGTTCTCTAGGCTTTACGTACTCAATCTCATCTAGTTTTAACGAGTTCTTTAAACGTGGACTAGGACTATAACTGCCTTGATATTTCTTTAGCAAGCCCTCCTCACACATATCGTCAAACTCACACCGCATTAACGCTAGGTTTTTGAAGTTCATCATTCCGTATTCCTCAGCGTACTGTTCCGAATTTAACGGATAGTTCTTTAGAAAATTAACGCAAATCTGGTACTTCCTAGTGTGTGTCTTAGGAATCTCCTGAAAAATATCACCCATTTTCTTTCTCCAGATTCTTACGTTTACGCCATAACGAGTTAGTTTTCTTTAACTGTTCTTTGAATTCCTTAGTCTTTTCACGTATCTCGTCTAAGCGATCTTCACGCTCGTTATATTCACGCTCGAACTCTTTAAACCATATTGGATCACGCATTTCCATCTCCTAATCAAAGATTGTTTGCAAAATTGCTACGGTACCAAAGATTGTTACAGCAAAAAATACCCCCATTGCTACCGACAAATACAGCCAAATTAGTATTTTTTTAATCATTTTCCCGCCTAATTATTAATGTTTAATCGGGTTGACAATGTTGATCTAAAAATACTCAAGATTGCCAAGTCAGATATTTACACACTTTTGATGTTTCGTCTTATAAATTATTTCTATTGATTTCTATGTTTCTATTAATAAATAGTTGTTGACCATGTTTACAAACGTAACTATGATTCGTACATCAACTAAACACAACGAGGGAGAAATAAATGGACTTAACAATATACAAGCAAATGCCTGATCTGCCAAATATAGATATTGATTTCCTTAACGATCTAGACGATACGTTACTAGGCAGACCAGCAGAAGATTACGAATCTGAAGAAAAAATGCAAATAGAGCTTGATCGTATTGATAACGATATGGATTTATGGGATTCTGAAAGAATTGCTGAATTCGAACGAGCTATGGATTACAAATCTAAATGTGGAGTATGGCCATGATAGACAAATGGATGATGGCAGAAATGACTTATGTTCTGCGCCTAATGGTAGATAAGCTAGAACGTAGAGAGTTATCAGAAAGTGAACGAGAAGTGTTAATGATGGCTTACAGAGCCTTAACACTACCACCGCAAGAAGTACATGAGATTGCTAACGAAATGGAGAATGACGAATGATTAAATGGTTAGATGAACACCAAATGGCTATAATTAGCATCCTGTTTGTTTTATGGTTGTTAGTGTCGAGCTATGAATGAGAAGTCAATTCTTAACCCTAAGTTTAAATATACGTCAGCAACTAAGACGGACATTAAAAAGACTTTTAAACGCATACGAGAGGAGCAAGCAAAGGCTAAACAGGATCAAGATGTACCGAAAGTTCAATGTATCAATGAGAAGCTCGTTAAGATTAAGTAAATTCAGGAGATAAATGTGGAAAATTTTGAAGTGTACGCTAAGTTACAAAAGTGTCGTGTAGAGCTGCAAAACATGGAGCTAAAGAAGTCAGGACACAACAAATTCGCTGGATACCGTTACTTTGAATTAGGTGACTTCCTGCCAGCAGTTAATACGTTATTTGACATCTACGGACTAGCCTACTCACTACAGTTTGATCGTGAAATGGCTAATATGTTTATCGTTGACGTAAGTAATGGAAACTCAATTAAGTTTACCTGCCCTATGGAGCAAGCAATCTTAAAAGGCTGTATGCCTGTACAGAACTTAGGCGCATCCATAACGTACATTACTCGTTACCTTTTAGTTATGGCTTTGGCAATATCTGAGCATGATGCTGTAGACGCTTCAGAGCCTACGAAAGATAAAAAGACTATATCCGCCACAGATGGAGCTAAAGATGCCTTAGATGCCCGTTTAGCCGCCTTAGTGGACAAGTTATCGTCACACATTCAGGCTCAGTTTGACGCAGGTAATGAATGGGCTGCGTTTGAGGCGTGGGATTTGCGAGATCAGACTACTTACGATGTTGACGCATCAACGGCAGTATGGGCGCAATTAAGCAGTAAATGTAGAAGCACAATTAAATTGATGAATAAAGAAGCTAATGGAGAATCTAAATAATGGAAACTAAATACGAGGCACGACCAGGCACATTTTCACTCTTTAAGAATCAGGATAAGAAAACAGAAAAACATCCAGATTACAAAGGCGATGGTAAAGACCTAGATGGTAACGATATATGGGTTAGTGCTTGGCTTAAAGATAGTAAGGTAGGTAAGTTTATGAGCTGCTCGTTTAAACTTAAAGATGAGCAAGCTAAACCAAAGCCTGAGAAGTTTATTGATGACGACTTAGATCAAGTCCCTTTTTAATCTACGAGGGAAAACGGATACTACGAAAATAAAACAGAAGTTAATTTTCCAGAAGCAAAACATTAACTCCTTATTTGTCCTAATAAAAAGGATTCTGTTGAATACTTTTATCGTAGCGCAGCGAGTACCTCACCAACAGCCCAGCTAAAGGTGGCATTGTAACGTTAGCAGCAGGGGCTATCCGTCTCCTTCGACATCACTCTCGATAGTGACCCTGCAACTTAAAAGGAAAAATATGAAATTGCTTGATTACTTACAAAAGACTTACGACATTAAGAACGACCGCCAGTTAGCGTTAAAAATAGGCTTTAGTACACCAACTCTGTCAAAGATTAGAACTGGCAAGTACAAAGTTTCAGCAGACATGATTATTGCTATACACGAGAAGTTCGGAATGTCTATTAAGGAGATAAAAAAATTACTATGAAAATGATGTTTTTACTAGGATCGTGCCTAATGTTGCTAGGAGTATCGTTAGCAATTCACGACAAAATAGAACGAGAGTATGAAAGAGGATATGCAGACGGTATGCACTCGTTAAACACAAGACAAGTAGATAACCTGTGTGTGCAGTGGTGGTTTCAATCTGACCTTAAAGCAGCCAAGAAAAGGATCTGCGGAAAATGACTTGGGTTAAATCATACTGTGGCGGCAAACCTAACTATACAACTGGAGGAAATATGGAAACTATTGAAGAAGCATACAAAAAAGAAAAGAAAACAGTTAGAGACTTAAACGAGATTATCTTTCATCTACGCATGGAGATTAAGCGTCTGCACGAGATACTTAACGAGTCTAAACACTAATAATCTGACCTCTGAAATATACTAGCCCTTCTTCCTCATCAATAACTTCAATTAACTCTGGCGGCATCAGCTTACCCTCGTAGAAAGTTAAAACAGCAGCTCCACTACGATGGTTGGCTGGTGCGTCCTCTGAGTACGTAAACGCATCAGCATCAACAGGTGATAATGTACCTGTATCTACACCGTATCTTGTGCCGTTATAGTCTGTGAAAGGCGTACATTTTAGGGAGTGCAAATGTCCCGTTACCATTGAGGAACCTGACTTTAAAATGTTGTTATAAATAGCATGGACACCGTTATGGTAACGATGCTTAATCATAGTGTGATTATTAATCATCAAAGACATTGAGAATCGCCACAACGGGAAATGCTCGTCTAAGCTCATCCCCATCACGCCCTTAAACGTATCACCTATCTGCTGCTGTAAACGTGAATTAAAGCGTAGATCGTGGTTACCCCAACACCAGTGTAGCTGTGCGCCTATTGCAGCCTTCTGAATCTCCTCTAGCCTATCCTGACACGCTTCTAGCTCCTGTTTTACCGATGGGAGAGACTGCCAAGTACCACCAGCCGGATGACGAGATATTGACGCACCGTCAAACGCATCTCCGTTAATAACGATAATCTTAGGTTTTAACTCTTTGGCAAGTTTTACAAAAGCCCTATGAGCTGTGGAGATTATGTCAGGCCAGTAATGGCAGTCAGAAGCCACCATAACGACCCCAGAGTCGATTTCTGTGGTTGCCCTGACTCTATTAGCAGGATAAACGATTTTAGCGTCTGGGCTGTTTTTAGCGGTTCCTAAGAGCTTTACGCCTAAACGGGTTTCAATGCTGCGTCTGCGTCTCTGTACACTACGAGCATCCATTTGTAATTCACGAGCAACTGTAATAGCACTGCCAGATTTATTCCACATCGCAATAAAATCAGAATCAGATATTGACATAAGTCCTCAAGATACGTAACGGATAAACTCACCGCACCACTCATCTGCGGCAGTTAATTGGAATGAAAAGGAAACTCCCTGCTCATCAGGAAGTAATGTAGGTGGGTATCGGTGACATTCACCAATATCAGAATTTTTATCAGACTTGAAAAAAGCACAAGAACTGCATCGAGGTATACAATCGTCAGGAATCTTAGAGACACTTCCTTTTTTCGACATCTTCAACAGCCTTTTCTAGTTGTTCAATACGATACTGCTGATATTGAATGACTCTATTTAGTTCGTTGTATAACGCACGAGTGTTATTTACTTCTTCTTTCGATAACAATAGGTTGCCATTATCATCTAAACTTGCAGCAGTTGCAACACCGGCAATTAAAAATAAGACAACCAATTTCATAATTATCCCCTATGCGATTAGCCCATTTTGATAAACAGTCTTACCATTTTTAGAAGTTGCAGTTAAGTTTTGCTTCTTTAGATTTTTAGGATCGTAAGATACGTGAACCCAGCCGCTATCAGGAATACCAGGAGTATAGAACTCTAATATTAACTGCGTGTAACTTAAGTTATCCGAAATCCATTGCGCTAGATCAGCATTAGCAATACTAGGTATCTCTATATCGGCAGCCTGACCTTTGCAATGATCTGAGGTCTTTGATCCTCCAACCTTAGCATTAACCTCTGGATGACGAAATCCAGAATTCACCTTAACGCCCATCTTAAAGTTATCACGAATTGGCTGCAGAACCTTCTCGCATAACATCTTTAGATTCTGTATGTCTGCCTCACTAGGATCATTCTTCATGCCAAAACGTAAAGCAGTCTCGCTCTTGGTTAATTCTTGTAGGCTAAAGTTTTCTGATAGCTTCATTTCTTCATATCCATAATCTTTTCAAGAGTACGACCCCCAAAATAAAAGCTCATCACGAGCATACCCCATTGACCTAGTAGCTCAACAAATGAGTCAGCTATATCAACTAAAGCAGCATCAAGGATAGCTAGTATCAAATAAGCAACCAATATGTAGATTAGCGTTAATGGACGAATATTCTTAGATAACCAAGAATCACTAGCCATGTCAGCTTGCATACGCTGAGTCAGGTTATTCTGCTCAACCTCATACATCTTAGAGTCATTAGCCATCTTAGCTAACTCACCGTCTTGAGCTAATTTAGTTAGTTCTAACTGCGCCTTAGCTTTAGCTTCAGGATCAGGAATTAACTTATCAATTAACTTTCCACCAATATTTAGAATTGCGTCTAGTCCAATCATCATTCCCTCCAGTGAAACATACTCCAAATAAAATACAAAATAGCCGTAGCGCAAGCAGTACCTACTACAGCAGCAATAATGTTTTGAATTAACTGAATCCTCTCAGCCTTCTTCCTAGCGATCTCTCTAAGCCTCATACGCTCTATACGAGCTTCTTCTTCAGCTTCTTCTCTAGCAGCAGCGACAATAGCGTCTCTACGAGCGCACATCTCCTCGTATAAACCTGTCTCTCCAGAATTATTGTAGATGAGCATTTCACGTAACTCGACTTCTAATCGATATAGCTTACGTGATGCAAATGTAGCGTCTAGTGCCTGTTTAGTAGCTTGCGATAGCGTTATATTAGGATTCTTCTTTGCTACCGTCTGTATAGCTTCAGCACTCTTAACTTCTGCTTGTTTCTCAAAGAATGTACCAATGTCGTGATAGCACTCTTGTATCTCTTTGCCGAGAGCAATAGCTCTTTTAACTCCAGCTACAGCAGCCTCAGCAGCAGCAAAGGCTACCGCAACTTCAATCATTTCGGCAGATGCCCGTTACCGCCTAGCCACATTAATAAGAATAATGAGCCAGCACCAACAATCCAGAATATCTTTTTAACTACCGAACGACCAACTTCTTCATAAATCTTTTTAAATGCGACCTCAGCAGCACGTTCAGCGATAGCTTCTATTTGAGCGTCAGATAAGTTGATGTCAGACATGATTAGACCTGTTCAATCCATTGAATTTGTTCTTCATCCCAATTGTATCTCTTGCCGTCAGTAGGCATAGCAATAGGGCTTTCCCATAGGCAAGTATCTTCGTTTAATATCCAATTAGCGTAAGGCTGAGGAGGAATGAAAGCGTCACGTTCTGCATCGTAGGTATAACCAATACCTGCATAATTCTTACGTAATGGACGTCCTTCTGGATGTTGACCGCCACGAGTATTGTAGCTCGTCTGTATCCATTGACCAGGACTTGAATCTATAAACGTATCAAAGAACTCTGGCTCTGCAACGATAACTTGAGTAACAATTCCATCACAAACTTTTGCAAAGTGGCTCATGCTGTATAGCTTCCAGATTGAGTAAATGTAATAACTGTTTGAGTTCCATTTGTTGTGACAGTTGGAGAGCCTGTTACGTTACCAGTGTATGCAGAACTTGGAACAGAGATAATTACAACTCCTGACCCGCCATTGCCGCCAGCAAAGTTTTGACCTGCTGTTAAATTACCAGCTCCACCACCACCGCCAGATCCACTATTAGCTGTTCCTGCTGCACCTGCATTACCATTAACCCCACCAGTACCACCACCTGCTGCATTTGTGCCGCCAGTAGCAGAAGCACCTCCACCGCCTCCACCAGCATACAATACAGATGAACCTGTAATAGTATTTGCTGTTCCTGCCCCACCGTTACCGCCTGTGCCGCCAGATCCATTACTTCCTATTGCGCTAGATCCTCCACCGCCACCACCGCTACTAGTTGAGCTATAAGCAGTTCCATTACCACCAGCAAATCCTTGCCCAGCAGTGCCGGCCGCACCTGATTGACTATTATTAGCCCCACCACCACCAGATGCTCCTGTTGTTGGAGCTGTGGAATAAGCACCACCTCCACCGCCACCCGAAGAAGTTAAAGATAATCCTGTTGAGCTAGTTCCGGCAGTGCCTACGCCAGTTAAGCCCGATCCTGCCGCACCACCCGCTCCACCAGCACCAACTACAAAATTATATGTAGTTCCTGCGATAAAAGTAGTTGATCCTGTTCTGTAGCCTCCAGCACCACCGCCTCCAGCATATACGGTAGCATAAGCACCAGTGCCGCCACCACCTGCACCGCCAATAATTAAATATGATGCAGCATAATTTTTACCAGAATTAAACTGCCACCACGTAGAGCCATCGTAATACTCTGGATAACCTAACGTAGTGTTAAACCCCATCTGACCAGTAGTAGGACTCGCAGGTCTAGCAGCAGTAGTCCACGATGCGTTAGTTATTCCGTTAGTACCGTTTAGCGTAATAGGCATTATTCATCCGCTTTATTAAGTTTTTCACGCTGTCTAGCCCATTGTCGCAAAGCAGCCTGCCTAATCTTTTCTTTGGCTTCATCACTAAATTTACGGCCTTTACCAGCAACAGATATTTTTTGTTTTGTTTCTTCTGACAATTTTCTACCTTTTAATTTTAAGCTAATAGATGGGTTTTTTCTGCCTTTTAAAGATTCTGATATTTTCTTCCTATTTTCAGGAGAACGATAAGCACCTTTGTTAACAGATTTTCCTATTCTTTGTAATCTTAATCTTTCAATTGTTTCCGGTGTATGGTGTTTGCCGTAAAAATGATTTTTTTCACCTTTCATGCTTACGCCAGTCATTAAACCAGTTTCTTCAATTAAATTAGCCCATTCATCAGAATCAACAATATTATTTTCTTTTGAGAAAGATAAAGCAGCGTTATTGCATCTTTTTTCATCTATATAAAAACCAAGAACACCAACTGATATATCTTTTCCATGTACGTTAAGATGGTTTGTCCATCTAGTTCCACTGCCTTTGTATCGCTTAACCCTATCTAATACAGATGTTTTGCAGAAATACTTTAAACCTGTCACATTATGTTGCATGACAAGCAAGTAAGTTGGCGAAAACTCTTGAGTAGCCATTTATTTACTCATCTGCTGGCAAAACAGTATTGCCCTCAGCAAGCCAAGCTAAATAGGCTTGGTAGTCTGTGTTATCTGGATCAAATGGAATGTAAGCATTATCCGATAAACGAATTACAGTTTCGTATTTAGTTAATTTATACATTTTATAACTCCGCAGATGCTGTTAAATAAGCAGAAGTTGTGGACTGCACTACATTAGTGCCACCTGTAAGCGTTGACAAAACAAGCGTGGCAAAAGTATTTGTACCAGGAGTTCCTGAAACTGTAGGCCCTGTAGCAGATGAAAGTGTCCATGACCCAACAACAGTAATAGTTGCTGCCGCACGTTTTGGAACCATACGTAATGAATTTATTGTTCCCTGTCCTGATTGAGCATTAGTGCAAAAAGTAAGATCAGCAGTAGCATCACCACCAATTTTTTCAAAGTATCTTTGGCATAACTGCAACTCAGTCCCATAAGGTCTGTAATCAAAGCTAGTAGCTGTACTACCCTTCTCTAGTTGTACGCCAGTAATGTAGAACGTAGCTCCGTTAGTGCTTACTACTGATGTTGCGCCTGTGGCTGAGTCATAATCAGAACCAGCCCATGAACCTGCTGTACCGCTATAAGTAGAGCCAACACCTAAACCAAAATTAACTCTCAAACCAATTCCGTTAGTAGCACCAATCCAAGTACCTGAAGTATCACCAGCAATAGTTACTGATTTCTGCTCCCAAGTATTTGCAGAAGAAATAGTATAAGTAAATGGATAAGAACGATTCGATGCTGAGTTTTGTACCGAGCCACCAAACGTACCAGTTAATGAGCTACGTACCCAAAAAGATAGGGTAATAGAAGCAGCTCCAGCCGCACCCCATCCTAAATCAGCAGTATTAAATCCCTCAATATTTTGACGAATAACAAATACCTCTCCAGAACCTACTGTGTAAGCAGATGAAGAAGTAATCAATGTAGAAAAGTTAAATCCAGCAGGAGCAACAGAAGATTGAGCAGTCGTTAATTTAGATGCAGCACCTACAATCACCTGAAATCTATCTACTGGATAATTCGTAGCGTAAGCAGAAGTTACTGCTGGTGTAATAGTAGCTCCAGCCGCACCCTGAGAAATACTCATTGCACCGTTAATAATCCTGTTTTTCATGCCGTATAAACCAGCGGCACTTACACCGTCACTAGTAGTTATTAAGTCAGCTAAAATTTGGCCGTATGGCATGATTATGCTCCTAAAGCTGTTTTGATTTCTTCTGGCGTAGATGCAGAATTAATCTGTGTTTGCATAGCTGCGTATTTATCTCTTACTACTTGTCTAGCAGATTCAGCAGCAGACGCTTGACTAGGAATAGTAGCTTGAATATCTAGTGGAGCAAATTCTTCTGCTCGCTTTGATCTACGAATATCATGAGCAATATCCTTAGCTTTGTTTACGTTAATGTTAATCATGCCATCTCCCACGCATTACGGAATGTTCTATCTGTAGGTATATCCGCTACATCTACAATCTTGTATGACTTACCTGCTGGTACGTCTTTAGCGGCTATTTGCTCAATCGTTAAACCACATTCAGCAGATGGAACTATGATCGCTACGCCACCGTCATCTGTTGGGTAAATTATTCTTGAATTCATTTTGTCCTCTTAACGGAAAATTGATAAAGAAATAAACTCGGAATCATCAAACACGTTAGAGCTAACAGTTGTTATGTTTAAACGAACGGTAGTTGTTGTTAATACAGCAGCAAAACACGCTCTGTTATTGTTTGAACTACTTGCGGTTCCAGGTATAGCGGTAGCCACAGCTGACCCGTTAGCATCGGGTAACGCTGTCGTTAAATTAACAACATAAGTCCCCGTACCGTTATCCGTAATACTAGACACGTTACCGCTTCCACGAATAGCAGGAGTTCCTGTGCCGTTAAAGTTAATCCATGCACGACATCCGTATGCAACAGCAGCAGAACCGTAGCCTGAGTTAAACGACATATTTCCGTTTACAGCAACATTCTGTGAGCCATCTACCGTTACAGCAGTAGCACCCGAACCTGATCCAGTAACAATATTTAACGTACCGCTAGTGTCTGTAGTGATTGAGGTACCACCGTTAGTGGAATTACCTGCGACAAGTAAATTGGGCATATTTTATTCCTTATATATATGATTTAGTATTTGCAAATTCTTTATGAAATTCTTTGGCTGCTATCAATCTAGCTTCTATTGCCTCTTTCTCTGAGCCAAAAGTTCCAAGATTTTTACATTTACCATCAAACCATATTTGAGCAGACCACTTTTCACCATAATCTCTCTTATACACACCTTTATTTTTTCTTCCTCTAATACCAGAAACTCTATTCATTGTTTGCTGAGATCTTGTTGCTAATCGTAAATTATCTTTTTTGTTATTTGTGGGATCATTGTCTATATGATCAACTTCTAGCGTAGGCCATTCATTATGATACAAAAACCATGCTATTTGTTTAACTGAATAACCAATATATTTTCCGTTAATGGTAAGAAAACAATTTGCATAACCAAGTTTTGAAACAGATAATCCAACAGGATCACCAATATTCTTCCATAATGCTTTTCTGTTCCAAAGAACAATCCCATCATCAGTAATTTTCCAAGATTTACGAATAAAATCTAGTTCTTCCTGTGACCTTTGTTTAATAACTCTCGTCATACAACAACCCACCTTGATCCGCTAGGTACTGTTACCGTTACACCAGAAGCTACCGTTATCGGGCCAGCACTCATTCCGTTCTTATTCGTAGTAATCGTGTAGTTAGCTGATACCGTATTAGCGTTCTCAAAGATAGCCCCACCACCACCGTTTGCACCGCCTACTGGAGTCCAGTTAGAACCGTCATACGTCTCAAGTATTGCTAAAGTTGAATTATATCGTAACTGACCTGTGGCTGACGATGGTCTTTGTGCAGTCGTTCCTACAGGAACTCTAACAGCTCCAGTGCTGTTTATTGCAAAGGTAGTAGGTACGTCTATAGTAGCTGCGTTAATCGTCACAGAGGACGTTGTAGTGCTTCCTATGACCGTTGCACCCGATGCTGTGAAAGTACCTGCTACCGTAAATGGATCGCCTGAAGTACCTACCTGCTGATCCTTTAACTGCGCCATTAATTCACGAATTGCGTTATTGACAAGGCTAGGAGCCATGCCTTCAGCTAAGTTAATACCGTCAATATCAG
>JACCDP010212447.1_pt1 | contig 15174 bp, 12 predicted proteins | sample 7445841 | NCBI WGS metagenome assembly JACCDP01 (sample SAMN15323441, study PRJNA562643) | freshwater metagenome | isolation source: river surface water | place: USA:Blue River Watershed | collected 2017-08-17 | reverse complement strand
GGTGAGCCGGTCACGGCGGCGGGCGGCTCGGGCGCCTGTGTGGGCGGCGCGGCGCTGGCGGCAGGCTTCTCGGGCGCGCGGCCCTCGAGGACGTCGCGGACGTCGTCGGCCGCGTCGCGGGCGGCCCCCTGGGCGAGCTTCACCCAGCCGCGGGTGCTCTCCGAGCGCGCGTACCAGGCGTCCGCGGCGGTCGCGACCTGGACGGTCTCCTCGGGGACGGCCTCCGCCCGAACGGTGACCGAGAAGCGCGTGGCGAGGTCCGCGGGCACGTCCGCTTCCGCGACGTAGCCGGTGCTCTTCAGCTTCAGGAACTTGTCCATCCAGATGCCGAAGCCCTCGTCCTTCTCGCCGGCGCTCCGCTTCCAGTACGCCGCCGCGCGGTCGACACGCGCCTCCTGCGACCACACCTGCGTCGAAGCCCCCTCGGTGAGGCTCACCGAGGTGATGGTCTCGACGCTCGCCGCGGCGAGGTTGCGCTCCGGCAGGCGGGTGCCGGCGAACTTCAGCGGCTTGAGGAGCTCGTCGTCCAGCACGAAGACGCGCTGGCTCGCCTCGTCACGCACGTACACGTCGCGGGAGCCGTAGGTTTCGCCGCCCACGGTGAGCTTCACCGTGCGGCCGCCGTGCTCCACGGTCATGTGGGTCTCGGAGCCGGTCAGGCCGAAGGACTCGAGCTTCTCGCTGCCGACGTCCTTGAGCTCGCGCAGGGCCATGAACGGGGTCAGCGTCTCCACCAGCTTGTCCGCGGCGGAGCCCGCCTTGAAGCGCGACACCTTCGTCTCCTTCGACTCGGCGCCGTCCACCTTCTTCGTGCGGGTCTCCTCGACCGTCACCCACCAGTACGGGCCGAAGGAATCCGCGCGGCGCTCGAACACCACGTCGAGATCGGGGCCGTCCCAGGCCACGCGCGTGAGCTCGTCCTTCTTCCCGTCTGCGAGGAGCACGCCCTCGCGGGGGGTGGATTCCTCCGCGGTCCATCGCTGCCACGCGGCGCCCAACGACAGCACGAGCACTGCGCCGAAGAACCCGATCTGCCGACTCATGCTGCCCCCTTCGCGCGACGGCGGCTGACGCGGAACCACCCCGCGAGGAACACCAGGACCGGCACGCCCACGCTCGTTCCGTAGAACCACGCGGCCTCGCCCTCCTTGGTGTGCTGGATCTTCACGTCTTCCTCGTTCTCGACCTCACCGCCGAGCACGGGGTCCGCGGTGAGCCAGCCGAGCGCCTCGACGAGGTAGAGCTGGTTGCCCGGGACCTGCCGCAGGACGAGGTTGCTCGCCCAGGTGGCGTCGCCGATGCTCGCGACGCGCCATTCCTTGTCGCCGGTCGCGGGACCGCTGGCGACGAAGGCGAGGTCGTGGCCGCCCCGCGTCTCGGTCGCGGCGTCGATCTCGTAGTTCCCGTCGAGGTCACGCCACCACTCGGTGGAGCCCTTCACGGTCACGGTGACCCGCCCCGCGTGGCCGTCCGCCTCGTGCAGCGCGACCGCCTTCGGCGTGATGAGACCGTACTGGCTGGCCGCCTTGTTGAGGTTGGCGACGCTCTCGTGGCTGCCGAAACGGTTGGTGCCGACGTTGGCCCGATCCGCGAGGCCCCGCGTCAGCGGCACGAAGCGGGTGTCGGACATGAGCACGCCGGGCTCGATGCGCACCCCTCCGAGCGCGGCGAGGGCGGCGTCGGGGGTGTCGGTCGGCTCGAACATGAGCAGGAGGGCGCCGCCGCGGTCCCGGTAGGACTGCAGCGCCGCGATCTCCTCGGCGAGAAGGGGCTTCTTCGGCCCCGCGACGATGACGACGGCGGCATCGTCCGGGACGGACTGGGCCAGGCCCTCGGCGACCCCCAGCTCCTTGACCTTGAAGTGGAGCTGCTCGAAGACGCCCTTGAGCGTGCCGAGGTTCTCTTCGTCCCCGGCGGCGCCCTTCCAGTAGAGCTCCTCGTGGCCCACGGTGAAGTAGGCGGTGCGCTTGTCGCGCGAGAGCTTCAAGAGCGCGGTCTGCACGCGGCTGTCGAGCTTGCGCAGCTCCTTGCGCGCTGCGTCGAGCTTCTCGCCGATCTTCACCGTCTCCACCGCCTCGCCCTTGGCGAGCGCGACCGTGCCGTTCTCCCGAATCTTCCACTTCTTCGCGAGGTCGGGCGCCATCGCGACGTCCATGACCTCCACGGTGAGGTTCCCGCCCTCGAGGTCGTCGAAGTACGGTCGCACCTCACGGAGCACTTCGGAGGAGGCCGGGAAGAACAGCACGGCGCGGGCCGGCGCGTCGAGGCCGTCGATTGCCGCGCGCGTGCTGCCACCGACCGCCGTGGTCTTGAAGAAGCCGTAGTCGAAGCGCTCGTTGGTGTCCTGCGCCAGCCAGTTGAGCGGGAACAGCGTGCTCAGGCCGAGCGCGAGCACCAGCCCGCCCTCGGTCGCGACCTTCAGCCGCAGCGGATGGACGCTGTGCGGGGAGGCGTGCAGCGTCCGGTCGATGGCGATCGCGGGCAGCGCCGTGAGCACCCACACGAGGGCGCTGGCGCATTGCAGCACGACCCGCGCGCGCTGGCCGGTCTCCCCGGTCAGGCCCATGGCTTCGACGCCGGCGTGCGTCGAGGCGGCGTAGAACGCGACCGTGAGCAGGCTGGCGGCGTAGAATGCGAGGGCCCGTCGCGTGGCCGTGGGGTGACGCCCGAGGCTCCGGGCGCGCCGCGCGATGGCACCGGCGACGAGGAGCGCGCCCACGCCGTCGAGGCTCCAGCGCACCGCGCCGTCGAACATGCGCTCGCCGAGGAAGACGGCGAAACTGCCCAGCAGGTAGCTGGCTGCGACGGGGCTCATTCCCACCTCCGGGCGACCAGCGACCGCATCGCGAGCAGCAGGAACGCGAAGGTCACGGACGCGAAGAACACGATGGATTCCGTGTGGATGCGTCCTTCCTGGAACGGCTTGAACTGCCGGTCGAAGAAGGCGACGTAGGAGAGGAGGTCGTCAAACGGCGCGTCGAGCACCTTCGCGAGCTTCCAGCAGGCGAGGAAGAACACGACGATGACGGCCGTCACGACACCCGCGAGCAGCTGGTTGCGCGCGATGGCGCTCGCCCACGTGCCGACGGCGATGCCGGCCGAGCCCATGAGCATCACCCCGAGGTAGCCGACGGCGATCTCCTCGAAGCTCACCCGGCCGTTCTTGAGGATCATGGCGGGCATGTAGAGCGTCAGGGCCGCGAAGAGCAGCATGAACGCCATCCCCGAGAGGTACTTCCCGAGGACGATCTGCGTCTCCGACAGCGGACTCGTCTCCAGCAGCACCATCGTGCCCGTCTGGCGCTCCTCCGCGAAGAGCCGCATCGTGACGAACACCGCGCAGGTCAGCGCCACGCCGCCGGTCAGGTAGAAGAAGTCCTCGAGGACCTCCGCGGAGTACCGCGGGGTCGACGTGAGCGCGTAGAAATTGAAGAACAGCCCGTCGATGAACAGGGCGAGCGCCAGGATCGCCCAGCCCCACGCGGTGTTCACGTAGGAGCGGAAGTCGCGCCCGGCGACGAGCAGGATGCCGTTCATGCCGCCACCTCCCGGGTCAGCCCGAGGAAGATCGTCTCGAGTTCCGTCTCGTCCTCGACGAGACGACGGATGCCGACGCCGCCGGCGACCCAGCGGGCGACGAGCGCCTCGCGGGTGTCGGACGACAGCGCGATGTGGACGCGCCACGTGCCGTCGCCGTCCTCCCGCAGGTCGGAGCTCGCTACGCCGGGGTCGACGAGCGCCGCCTCGATGGCCGAGCGCGTGCCGCGCAGCACGGCGGTGAGCCGGACGGCGCCGCCGCGGGCGCGCGTCGCCAGTTCGGCCTCGGTGCCTTGCGCGACGATGCGTCCGCCCGCGAGCACGAGGATGCGGTCGCAGGTCTCGCTGATCTCCCCGAGGATGTGGCTCGAGACGAGCACCGTGCAGTCCCGCGCGAGGTCGCGGATGACCTGGCGCATCTCCACGATCTGCCGCGGGTCGAGGCCGCTGATGGGCTCGTCGAGCACGACCAGGCGCGGCTTGTGGACGATCGCCTGGGCGATGCCGCAGCGCTTCTTGTAGCCGTGGGAGAGCTCCCCGACGACGCGATCGGCGACGTGGGAGAGCTGCGTCAGCGCGAGCACCTCCGGCACGCGGGCGTCCGCCTCCGCACGCGACATGCCCTTGAGCTGCCCGCAGTAGCGGACGAACTCGCGCACCGTCATCTCCTTGTAGAGCGGCGGCTCCTCGGGCAGGTAGCCGATGCGGGCGCGGAAGTCGGCGCCGGCCTCGACCAGGTCGACTCCGTCCACCGAGACGGTGCCCGCGGTCGGGACCACGAGGCCCGCGAGGATCTTGAGCGTGGTGGACTTTCCGGCGCCGTTGAGGCCCAGAAAGCCGACGATCTCGCGCTCGGCGATACGGAACGAGAGCCCCTCGACGGCACGGCGGTCTCCGTACCAATGGCCCAGCCCCTCGACGTGGATCATGCGATGCTCCCCGGTCAGCGAAACGGGCTGGTCCTTATCACCCCGCCGTCGTCGTCAAGGGTCATCGTATGTCGGGGTCATCCCGCCCACGGCAGGCCGAGGGCTTCGACGCGCGCGCGAAGGGGCGCGACGTCGACGTCCTCGACGAGGGATTCGGTCTCTCCGACGTGGCGACGGAGCAATGGGCCTGCGACGGCGTCGCGGCGCAGCGCGGCGGCGACGGTCGCGGGCAGGCGCACCAGGCGTGCGGGACGGCTGGTGATCGGGGGTAGCGGTCCGCCCGCGCGTACACGGGCCTCCAGTTCGCCCGGGATCTCGCCGCCGTAGGCCTCGCGCAGCGCGACGACGAGGGCCTCGGGATCCGCGTGGGTCCGGGGTTCGGGCACGTAGACGAGGTCGCCCTGCTCGCGTCCGAGCGGACGCGCGACCCGGGCCACGAGGGCGCGTACCGGGAGGGAGTCCCAGCCCGCCGGGATCCGAAGGCGCGCCTGGGGGCCGGGCTCCACGAGGAAGCGGCCGCGCGGAGGGGTCGTGTAGTCGAACGCGCGCGTGCCCGACGGGGCGTCGCCGGCCTCGGTCCTGCGCACCAGCGTGCCGTCGTCGCGCTCGAGGATGTCCACGCCGGTGTGCACCACGACGCGCGTGGCGGACCGCTGCCATTCGCCCAGGCTCTCCCGGACCGGCACGGGGACGCCGGTGCGCGAATGGCGCTCCAGGAACCCGACGGGGTCGGTGTGTCCGGCCTCCAGGTCGGCGGCGACGCCGTCGCGGGAGAGGCGGTGGCGGTGCATGCGCAACCCCTCCACCCACGGGGCCATGCGCGCGATGCGTCCGTAGTCCTCGGGTTCGATGTCGCCGGCGTGGACGAGAATGTCCATGTCGGGGAGCACCATGATGCCGTGTCCCTGGGCGGGGCCGCCCGCCTCCGTCGGCACCCGGCGCCGCAACGCCGTGACGTTCCCGTCGCCGTCGCGTGCGGCATCGACCAGACCGACGCGGTGCAGCACGTCGGCGACCTCGCGCGCTGCGGGCGCCTCGATGCGGGCCCAGCCGGCGTCGTCCCAGGGGTCTGCGCGGCCCGGGTAGGTACCGCCCAGCGGGGAGACGGCGATCTCCCGGAGGTGGTCGCGCATCCACGTGAGGCCGGCCTCCAGGTCCATCCAGTCCTCGCCGATCCAGCGCGAGAACACGGCGGCGAAGGCCTGCCGGACGGGGTCGTCGAACAGCCCGCCCGTGTCCGACAGCGGTCGCTCCAACGCCTCGGGGAAGCCGTCGAGGCGGCCGCCGACCGGGCGCACGCGGCCCGTCACGCGCGCGAAGGCCATCGCCAGCGACCAGCGGCGCTCGTCTCCGCCGAAGGCCTGCCACAGGCGGCGCTCGGCATCGCGCCGAAGCGAGCCGTCCATCGTCAGCGGCGCCGGCTTGCGCTCGAGGTGGGCCGCCACCACGATCGCGTCCCAGCGTGCATCCGAGGGCGGGTAGGACGGTGCCGGGGTGGACACGGGAGCAGGCAGCGCCGGCAGCGGGAGGCGTGCCAGCGCGGGATTCAGGCGGCAGGCACCCGCATAGTCTGTCGGGCGTACGGTTCCGCCGCCGGCCGAGGCGGCGCGGGTCAGGAGCGCCGCCATGCGCCACAGCGCGAGGCCTTCGGCCTCGATCCGGGGACGCAGGCGCTCGGGCGGGGCCTCTCCCGGCCGGGTGCTCAGTCGCAGCAAGAGGAGCAGGTCCGCGGCGGGACCGGGGAGGTCCGCGAGCGCCTCGGCGAGGGCGGCCGCGTCGTCGGCATGCTCGGGGGTCACGCGCATCGTCGCGCGGAAGGCGGGGTCCCAGCCGAGGACCGCCGCGCGGGCGCTGTCCGGACGCACGTTCATGCCGACGCCCTCGGGTCCGCGCCCACGGGCAGGTCGATGCCCCAGTCCGCGGCGCCCGGTGACTTCAGGCCGGACGGGAAGCGGCCGGAGGCGCGGACGCGCAGGTACCGCTCGATCCAGTCCCGCAGCTCCGGGGGGTGACGCATCTGCCACGTTCCCTCCGCGGTGCGCTCGCGTGCGAACGTCATCCATTGCAGCAGGTCGGGGTGGGCGTCGATGGGGGCTGTCGCCTGGGGACCGTCGAGGAAGACCAGGTCGCCGTTGTCCGCGCGGCCGATGTGGGGGGTCTCCGGGGGCGGCATGAGCCCCTCCGCCCACGCGACGAAGGCGTCGACCTCCGGGGGCGCCTGCAGCCGCTGCGCGAGGGCGAGCATCGCGCGGCCACACGCTTCGGCGTCGTTGCCGGCGCGGTGCGCCTCCACGAGCTGGATGCCGAGGAACGACGTCAGCGTGCCGAGCTTGTGGTCCGTGAGGCGACCGCCGGTGGGGAGGTGCTTGCGCACGATGTCGTAGGTGTCGATCTCGATCATGCGGTTCGGCCAGCGCAGGCCGGCGCGCGCGAGCTCGGACGCAAGGAACCGAAGGTCGAAGGGGAGGTTGTGCGCGACGAGGATCCCGGGGCGATCGAACAGGGCGCGCATGTCGGCGGCGCATTCCTGGAAGGACGGCTTGCCTTGCAGGTCCTCCTCACGGATCCCCGTGATCCGGGTGGTGTCCGCGGACAGCGGCGCGCCGGGCGAGAACAGGAACTCGTGGCGCCGGATGTCACGGACCTGCGCCGTTTCGTCCGTGCGGATCTCCACGGCGGCGAGCTCGATGACCCGGTCGCCGTTCTCCGGCGAGAGTCCCGTCGTCTCGGTGTCGAACGCGACGATGACGTGGTCCGTCCAGCGCATCGGGCGTGGCTAACCCGTCACCGGCCCCGGCAGCGGAATCGGATACGGACGGAGCGCCTGCTCTTCGGCCGCACGACGCTCCGCCTCGCGGGCCGCGAGGATCTCCGCGAGGGCCTCTTCCCGCTCCCACCGCGCCAGGGTCGTGCGGTTGCGGCGCGCCTTGCGGGCCCATCCAAGCGCGAGGCCGACGGCGAGGGGCGGCCATCCGAGCGCGGTCGCCCAGTCCAGCGCCCGGCTCCACGCGAGCGGGGCGGCCCAGTCCGCGCGCCAGCGCTGCTCGAGGGTCGCGAGATCCTCGCCCGTCGCGAGGCGCAGCGCGTCGGGTGCCGTGCGCCCCTCCGCCATGGCGCGCACGAGGGTGCGCAGCGCCGATTCCCCGTGCGTGTCCCGCAGGCGGCCGAGGAAGTCCGTCGCCGCCGCGTAGGCGACCCGCGCGTCGAGCGGGTCCTGGGGGAACGTCCGTGTGAGGGAGGCGAGCGACGGGAGGCCCGCGCGCGCCAGCAGGGTACGCGCGGTGTCCGGGCCCAGCTCCCCGGCGTAGAGGCGCGCGAGCCCCTCTTGCAGCCAGCGCGGCACGGGCGGCCCGCCCTGGCCTTCCCGGAACGCGCCCCCGAGCAGCACGTGGACGATCTCGTGGTCGAGCACCGTCTCGAGCGGCGTCGTCTCCCCGCCACGCGCGTCGGGCGCCCGCAGGAAGATCCAGCCGCGTGACGGCCACGCGGTCCCGTCGGCCCATTCGGGAGGGAGCCCCGGCTGCATGCGCGCGAAGTCGGCGGCGGTGGGCGCGATGTAGACGGAGATGGCTCGGCCTCCGGGGACGCCGAGCGTGGCCGCGAGACGCGGGACCGCCGTGGCCGCGTGGTCGGCGAGGCGCCGCGCGAGCGCACGGTCGGCCTCTACGGCATGGACGCGCGCCCACAGGCCGTCCTCGACCCACCAGCCCCCGGCGGGCGCCACGACGGCCTCGGGCACCGGCTCGGGCGCCGTGCGCCACGACGGCCCCGCCGGTGCGGCCCAGGCGAGGTTCCAGAAGAACAGCAGGAACACGAGGAACGGTCTCACGTCTGGAAGCTGTGCACCCCGAGGGCGTCGGCAAGGCCCCGCGGCGACGTTAGCACCGCCGCTCCCGGGAGGCGTGGGTGGTCGAGCTGATCAACGTGACGATGCAGTACGGCAGCCAGGTGCTCTTCCTCGAGGCCTCGCTCAAGCTCAACCCTGGCGAAAAAGTCGGGCTCGTGGGGCCGAACGGCGCGGGCAAGACCACGATCTTCCGTCTGCTCATGGGAGAGGAGCGCCCCGACGAGGGTTCCGTCGAGCGTCCGCGTCGCCTGTCCGTGGGCTACTTCCGCCAGGATTTCGCGGACTGGCGGGATGCGAGCGTGCTCGCGGAGACGATGGCGGGCGCAGGCGACGTCGCCGGGCTCGCGCAGTCCCTCGCGGAGCTGGAAGCGCGTCTGGAGGACGTGGACGCTCCCGACTACGACTCCGTGCTGGAGCGCTACGGCGATGTCCAGGCGCGCTTCGCGGACGCGGGCGGCTACGACCTGGAGGCCCGTGCGCGCGCCGTGCTCGCCGGGCTGGGCTTCTCCCAGTCGGAGATGGAGGGTGCCATCGGCGCGCTCTCCGGCGGTTGGCGCATGCGCGTGCAGCTCGCGCGGCTGCTTCTGGCCCGTCCGGAGCTGCTCCTGCTCGACGAGCCCACCAACTACCTCGACATCGAGAGCATCGTGTGGCTCGAGGGATGGCTCCGCGACTACCCCGGCGCCGTCCTCATGACGTGCCACGATCGCGACGTGATGAACCGCGTGGTGGGTCGAATCGTCGAGATCGACGGGGGGCGCCTCCGCAGCTACACCGGCGACTACGACGCCTACGAGCGCGCCCGGGCGCTGGACGCGGCGCAGCGCGAGGCCGAATACGCCAAGCAGCAGGCGATGCTCGAGCGGGACTTGCGCTTCATCGAGCGCTTCAAGAAGCAGCCCTCCAAGGCGTCGCAAGTGCAGAGCCGCGCGAAGAAGCTCGAGAAGATTGAGCGCATCGCGCCCCCGAAGCGCCTCGTGGAGCGCACCTTCGACTTCCGGCGGCCCGAGCGGAGCGGCAACGACGTCATCGCGCTCAAGGGCGTGACGAAGCGCTACGGTGGCCGTGCGGTGCACGATTCCGTCGACATGATGGTCCGCCGCGGCGAGCGTTGGGCGATCATGGGCGAGAACGGCGCGGGCAAGACGACGCTCCTGAAAATGATGGCGGGCGCGCTGGCCCCCGACGCGGGCGAGGTCGCGATCGGCGCGTCCGTGACCCTCGGCTACTTCGCGCAGCACCAGGTCGAGCAGCTCGACGTGGAGCGCACGATCCTCGAGGACCTGGAGGGCAGCTTCCCGCGTGCGGGCCAGGCGGTGCTCCGTCAGCTCGCGGGAGCGTTCGGGTTCTCCGGGGACGACGTCGACAAGACGATCGTCGTCCTCTCGGGCGGTGAGAAGGCGCGGCTCGCGCTGGCGAAGATGCTGTTCCACACGCCGAACCTGCTGGTCCTCGACGAGCCCACCAACCACCTCGACCTGACGACGAAGCGCGCGCTGGTGCGGGCGCTCGACGCCTACGACGGGACGATGGTGTTCGTCTCGCACGATCGTGCGTTCCTTCGCGCGCTCTCCACGCGCGTGGTCGAGCTCACCCCGGAGGGGCCGCGGGTGTACGCGGGCACCTATGATTCCTACGTCCAGGCCGTCGGGCGCGAGGCGCCGGGTCTCCGTCCCGCGTGATGTCGCGCGTCGGGTCGCGGCGGGACGTTACCCTGCGCCTGTGATCTCACGGCGCCAGCTCGGCTTGCTCGCGGGAGGACTGCTGCTCCCGGGCGACCTCGTGCGGTCGAGGACGCGCGCCGCCCCGTCGCGGCCGGATCCGCGCCGCGTGTCGCCGTCGGACCGCAAGTTCCTGTTCCTGTTCATCGACGGCGGATGGGACACGGGACACGTGTTCACGCCGTGGCAGGAGGTCCGCGACGCCGCGGTGGAGCCGGAGGCGGAGGTTGCCACGGTCGGCGGCCTTCGGTTCGTGGACCACCCCGCGCGACCGGCGGTACGCAGGTTCATGGAGACCTGGGGCCCGCGCACCGCCGTGATCAACGGCATGGAGGTCCGGTCGATCACGCATCCGCGTTGCCGGGAGATCGTGCTGCGCGGAACGGGTGAGCTGCGTGAGGACTGGCCCTCCATCCTGGCCGCGCGCTCGACCCGGGCGCACCTCGTGCCGCAGCTGCTGCTCGACGGCCCGTCCTTCACCGAGCACTTCACCGGGGACGTGGTCCGCATCGGTGACGAGGGACAGCTCTCCGCCTTGCTGTCGGGAGAGGCGCTCGCCGCTTCGGATCTCCGCGCGGACCCTCCGTCCTCCGGCGCCGAGGGGCTGTCCGACGCGTACGTCCGTGCGCGTGCGTCCACCGTCGGCGGGCCGCTCGGGGACGCCTACGCCACCGCGCTCGCACGCGTGGATGCGCTCCGGGGATGGGATGGCCTGTCGCTCCAGGTCCACGACGCGGGATGCGAGCGGGACGTGGCCGCGGACTGCGCGCTCGCGTTCGATCTGTTCGAGCGGGGCCTCTCGCGCTGCGCGATGCTGCGCTACCGCGGCTGGTGCGCGAAGGGATGGGACACCCACCAGGATCTCCGTTGGCAGTCGACCCACTTCGAGGGGCTGTTCAGCTACCTCGGCACCGCCATGCGCGATCTCGCGCGACGCAGCGGCGCGACCGGCGGACCGTTGGAGGACGAGGTCACCTTCGTCGTCTTCAGCGAGATGGGGCGCGAGCCGCGGCTCAACACCTGGGGCGGGCGCGACCATTGGACCTACACCTCGGCGATGCTGATCGGGTCGGGGATCCGGGGCGGCCAGGCGATCGGCGGGCTCGACCCGGGCGGTCAGGGGCTGCCGGTCGATCCCGTCACCGGCCGCACCGGAGCCGGTGGCGTAGGCATCGTCCCGGAGCACCTCGGCGCGACGCTGATGGCGCTCGCGGACATCGACGCGGGCGAGTTTCTCGATGCCCCGGCCCCGCTCGCGTGCGTGGTGGACGGGTGAGCTGGGCGATCCTGTGGTTGTCGTGCGCGCCGGTCGAGGCCGAGACCTGCGACGCTGTCGCCTGGGACGCCTGGGCGCACGGCTTCTTCACGACGTACTGCGGCGCGTGCCACGCGGCGGCCAGCGTCGACCGCCACGGGGCGCCCGCGGGGGTCGTCCTCGACGAGGAGGCGCAGGCGCGCGCGTGGGCGTCCCGGATTGACGCCCGGGTGCTGGTCGACGGCACCATGCCGCTCGGAGGCGGCGTGCCTCCCGAGGAGTTGGAGCGGCTCGAGGCCTGGCTCGCGTGCGACGCGGGGGCGCCGTGATCGCGCGGGTGCTGCTGGGGTGCGCGGCGTCCGGGGATGCGTCGGCCGTTCCCGTCGAGGTGGCGTACGTGCGACCGTCGATGTCGTCCCTGGAGGTCGTCGAGGCGCTTGGCGAGGCGCTGGCGAACCTGCCGGCACCGGAGGCGCTCGTCGCGGCCTACCGTGCCGCGATGACCCACGGCGACGCGACCTGCCCCGGCAGCGCGACCGACATCGCGGGTGATTGGCTCTATGGCTGCACGAGCGCGGCCGGAACGACGTACTCCGGGGTCTCCCGGCTCGAGCAGGTCGCCATGCAGGTGGCCGGGCGCGACGGCCTCGCGGACGTGCTCGCCGGGGACTTCCGCGTGGAGGCGCCGGACGGGACGCGGCTTCAGGCCGGGGGGCACGCGCTGGTCCTGACGGGCGACGGATTTCGAAGGGTGCAGCTCACCGGCACCTGGCAATGGGACGCCGGGCCGGCGTGGGCCGCCGACGGATTCAGCGGCCTGATGGAGCTGACGGAGATCGCGGGGCGCGGACTCGCGCTCGAGGGTGCGGTGCGGACGCTCGGCGTCGCGTTCGCCGCCGACGGCTTCGCGGCGGACGAGGCCTGCGGCTTCGGGCCGGTCGGGGCGCTCTCGCTGCGCGATCCCGCGGGGGGTTGGTACCGCATGTCCTTCGTCGACTGCGTGCCCTGCGCCCACGTCCTGTTCGAGGGGGAGGACCTCGGAGAGGCCTGCGTGGATCTCTCGGGGTTGCGCGATGCGGCGGGGACGTTGTGAACGTCGCCGTGTGGCTCCTGTGGGCCTGCGCCGAGACGCCGGCGCCGCTGGAAGGCGTCGCCTTGGCGCGGCGTACGAGCCTCGATCTCCGGGGCGTGCCGCCGGAGCTCTCCGAGCTGGACGAGGTCGAGGCCGACGCTGGCGCGCTCGCGGGCCTGCGCGCGCGGTGGCGGCGCTCTCCGGCGTTCGAGGAGCGCCTCGTGCAGGTTCTCGGCGCACGTTGGCGCACGCGCGTCGACACCTTCGACATCGTCGCCTACGACTACGGGCTGGCGGCCACCGACGAATACGCCTGGGAGCGGGCCGTCGGGGAGGAGCCGCTTCGCCTGATGGCGCGCGTCGTCACCGAGGACCTTCCGTGGTCGACCGTCGTCACCGCCGACTGGACGATGGCCCAGGAGACGCTCGGCGCGACCTGGCCGCTGGACTACCCCGAGGACGCCGAGGGCTGGCGCGTCGCGCACTACACGGACGGTCGCCCGCCCGTCGGCGTGCTCGCCACCAACGGCCTGTGGTGGCGCTACACGACCACGAACTCGAACATGAACCGGGGTCGTGCGGCGGCCCTCTCGCGGCTTCTGTTGTGCGAGGATTTCCTCGCCCGACCGGTGTCCTTCGCGGAGGCCGACACCACCACGGCGACGACGGCGGAGGCCGCGCGGTCCGACCCGTACTGCCTCGCGTGCCATGCCTCGCTCGATCCGATCGCGGCGTCGCTGTTCGGATTCTGGTGGCTGTCCTTGTACTCGGAGCTCGAGGAGACCTCGTACCACGCGGAGCGGGAGGGGCTCTGGGCGTCCCGGATGGGCGTCGCGCCGGCGTGGTTCGGCACGCCCATCAGCGGGCTCCCGGATCTGGGCGTCAGCATCGCGAACGACCCGCGGTTCGCGCGGTGCGCGGTCCGCACGATGGCGGAGGGCTTCTGGCGCCGCGCGCTCGGTCGCGAGGACGACGTCGCCGTCGAGGTGCTGCGCCAGGCGTTCGTGTCCGGCGGCGGCCGCGCGGGGGCGCTGATCGACGGCGTCCTGCGGTCGCCGGTCTACGCCGAGCCCGGCGCGCGCCTGCTTACCCACGATCAGCTCGTCACGAGCGTGGAGGCGCTCACCGGCTACCGATGGCGCTGGGAGGGCGCCGACGTGCTCGACCTCGACGCCCGCGGCTACCGGCAGCTGCTGGGGGGCGTCGACGGCGTCTCCATCACCGAGCCGCAGGCGGCACCCGGGCTGACCTGGGCGCTCGTCGTCAAGCGGCTCGCCGAGGCCGCCGCCGATCACGTCGTGCGCGTGGAGCTGGAGGGTGACGGCCCCCGTCGGCTGTTCGGGGAGCTGAGCCTCGACGATCTTCCCGGCGACGCGGCGTTCGACGCCGCGCTGGACACGGTGCACCGGCGCGCGTTCGGGACCCGTCCCGACGACGCGTGGCGCGACTCCGTCACGGGGCTCTGGAACGGGGTGGCGGCAACCGACGGCGCAGCGGGCGCGTGGCGCGCCGTGGTCGCGGTGACCCTGCGGGATCCTGCGTTCGTGGCATACTGAGAGCGTACGCGCGATGCGACTCTCCTGGTCGTGGGTGCTCGCGCTGGCCGCCGTGCTCTACGCCCTGCGCGGCTTCCGCGGGTGCCCCGTGGGCGGACGCACCGTGCCGGACGCCGTCCTCGGTCCGATGCCGACGCAGGTGGCGCTCGACCCGCCGCAGGAGATCGAGATCGTGCGCGACGGGGCGGCCTACCGCATCCGCAAGACCCATCGCTACCGGGTCGTCGGCCAGGTCGTGTCGGTCGCGACCTACACGCTGACGTTCGCCAATGCGTTCTTCGACGTCGACCTCGGCCTCGCGTGGGGTGACCACGTGGAGGCGCTCACGCGCCGCTTCACCTTTCACCAGGACCACCGCTGGCTGTTCTGGCGCAGCGACGGCCCCGTGTCCGACGAAGCGCGCCTGGACGTCACCACGCACGTGGGCAACCAGCACGTCATCCCGGCGTCCGCCAACCTCGATCGGGCGGTGCGGAGCGCGCGCGTGGGCGACCGTGTGGTGCTGGACGGTCACCTCGTGACGGTGCTCACCCATGACGGGATCGAGCTCGCGACGTCGAGCACGCGTCGCGACGACGCGGGCGCCGGCGCGTGCGAGATCGTGTGGGTCGAGGGCTTCCAGCGCGGCACGAAGGCCTGGCGCTGACGCGGCTAGGGCTTGCCGCCGCCGCGCGCCGCGTCCCAGCCGCCGCCGTAGTAGTCGGGGTACAGGTCACCGGTCGTCGACGTCCGCAACGTCGTCTCGAACTGCTCCCGCGTGTAGGCGAGCGCGAGCGTCTCGACGTGGGCCCAGTCGGTGTCGGGGTGACGATCCCGCACCGCCCGGAAGGTCTCCGGCTCGGTGGTCGCGAGGCTGTACAGGAACGCGCGCGCCACCCCGGTCGGCGCGGCGGACTGGAGCGCCGCGACGAGGCGCGTCGCCTCGGCCTGGGACTCGTCGCCGAGCATGCGGTCGACGTAGGTCGCGCGGTCCTGCGTCGCGATGTCCCCGGTGCGTCCCGCGTTCGCGTTCGCCACGTGCTGGAGCTCGTGCACGAGCACCTCGACGAGGTCGGCGCCGTCCAGCTCGACATCGAGGAACACGTCCCCGCCGAGCATGTAGCTTCCCTGCCCGGACCAGCTGAGCTTCGGCTCCGACCCGGCCGCCGCCACCTCCTTGAGGAGCGCCGCGCCGCGCGGCGTGGCACGGACCTGCGCCATGAACGAGGCGGCCTGCGCGGCGTCGATGGCCTGCCCCGCCTGGCGGGCGGTGCCCTG
>JACCDP010132538.1_pt1 | contig 15175 bp, 14 predicted proteins | sample 7445841 | NCBI WGS metagenome assembly JACCDP01 (sample SAMN15323441, study PRJNA562643) | freshwater metagenome | isolation source: river surface water | place: USA:Blue River Watershed | collected 2017-08-17 | reverse complement strand
GAGGTTGGTGCTTGGCTGGAGCATAGAAATAACAATAGTACTAAAATTAATTGGCAGTTTACTAATAAAGAAGCCAGGGTAAAATTAAAAAAATTATATCCGTCAATTCATAATTAACATAACACTAGATGATATTTTAAAATTAAGTTTAAGTGAGCGAATCATTTGGGCTGAAACTATTTGGAATAGTATAGCATCTGAGAAATCTGCCATCTCTTCTTTTGAATTAGATGCGGATCAAAAAGCATTTTTAGATGCAGAATTAAAAGATTATAAAAAAAATCCGAAAGGTGGGTCTTCCTGGAAAACAGTTAAAGCCAGAATCAAATCTAAATAATGAGTTACGAAATCATTGTTAGATCTAATGCCGAACGGCATATTTCCCTTGCTTATAAATGGTATGAAGAGCAAGTGAAGGGTTTGGGTGATGAATTTCTTCTATCAATAGATGCTTCTTTGAATCTTATTAGCCGTACTCCTTTTTTGTTTCAAAAAAAAATAAGGAAATTAGAGTTGTTCTCACCAACCGTTTCCCTTTTGGCATATACTATTTTATTGATGATAAAAAAATTATCATACTCGCCGTTTTTCATTTAAAGAGAAATCCAAAAATTATTCCTCGCCTTAAATAAATTGACTCAACGGGTGAAATTTTTCCACAGCCATTTTTAATTCTCATATTGCCGTTATTATTTATCCCTACCTAAAATTTGGTGTTTCCCAGCATCATATAATGCAGTTCTTCACGCTTTTTAATACCCTTGTACCCAGTTGCTATAGAGGAGCATTTTGTTCAGAAAAAGGTGGTTTTCAACGTACAACATTTTACAATTAGAAAAATTAAAATTAGGGGTGCTACAAATTTCGGGGTCAATTTATTAAGTAAGTTGGGTAACCTGATTTGGATAAGTGTGACCGAATTTTATAAAATCCTGTGTTTATAAAACACTCAAGGCAAAAAAAAGAGCAATTTTTTACCTTGCTCTCTTAAATAACCACATAACTTTATGTTTTTCAAGTATTTAAAATAGGTTACACCTATTTTTGTTGTCCGACTAGGTTTCGAACCTAGACTCTTCTGAACCAAAATCAGACGTGTTGCCAGTTACACCATCGGACAATTTCCAAATCTTCTACAGATCGGGATGCAAAATTACAACTTTTTTTAAATTTTAAAAAAATTAACGCTTCTTTTTTTCAGTCCCCATAATAAAAACCCGCTACTTCGGTTAATTTTTATAAATTCGCAGGCTATCGTTCATTTTATTCTATTTTTTATTATGATTTCAGGTTACAAAAAACTCAACAACCTTATCGGTTGGATAATATTTGCTATTGCCACTTTTGTTTATTGCTCTACCATTGAGCCCACTGCCAGTTTTTGGGATTGTGGTGAGTATATCGCCTGCTCTTATAAGTTAGAAGTAGGTCACCCTCCCGGGGCCCCATTCTTCCTGCTTATTGCCAGGTTTTTCTCCCTTTTTGCCGGAGGTGATCCTGCAAAAGCCGCCCTATGGGTAAACGTTATGAGTGCGCTTTGCAGCTCCTTCACCATCCTGTTTTTATTTTGGTCCATCACCCGCCTTGCCGCTAAAATTTTTAAGGTAAACAATGAGACTACCGATACCGGGCGTATCATCGCCATTCTGGGTAGCGGTATTATTGGCGCTTTAGCCTATACTTTTTCCGACTCTTTCTGGTTCTCTGCTGTTGAAGGTGAGGTTTACGCCATGTCTTCCTTTTTCACAGCTATTGTTTTCTGGGCTATCCTCAAATGGGAAGAAGAAGCCGATGAACCTGGCTCCTCCCGCTGGCTGGTGTTTATTGCTTACCTCATGGGTCTTTCTATAGGTGTTCACTTACTGAACTTACTGGTTATTCCTCCTATCTGCTTTATTTATTATTATAAAAAATATACCTTTAGCTGGAAAACCTGGTTCTATACAGGTATTGTTTCTGTATTACTGCTTGGCTTCATTCAATCCGGGATTATACCCGGTATCGTTAGCCTCGCTGCAAATTACGAGCTCTTCTTCGTCAATAAATTCGGAATGCCTTTTAACTTTGGCACCATTATTTATTTTATCCTGCTGGTTGGCTTTATCCTTACCGGTATCCTTTATTCATTGAATGGAAAAGAAAAATACCTTAAACTCACTTATGGTTTATTAGGTGCTTTCTCCCTGCTCTCTGTTATTTCTGCCGATGGAGGTACCAAACTATTTTTACGCCTTTTGTTTATGGGTGGTATTATTTTCTTTATTTATTATATGCGTAATAAAAGAGAATTGCTCAATACCCTATTAATGAGTTTAGCCGTGTTGCTGATAGGCTATTCTTCTTTTTTCATCCTCGTTATACGCTCACAGGCCAATACCCCTATGGATGAAAATAACCCTGAAAATGCCATTAACCTGCTTTCTTACCTTAACCGCGAACAGTATGGCGACTGGCCCATTGGTTATGGTAATTATTACAATACTCCATTAGACAAAAGCAAACCCTATAAAGACGGCACACCTGTTTACGATAAAGATGTTAAAACTGGTACCTATATTATTACCGATGACCGCAAAGAATCTATTCCTAATTATGATAAAGAGTTTTGCACCGTATTTCCACGCATGTGGAGTACCCAAAGCAATCATGAAAACGAATACAAATACTGGGGTAATGTAAAAGGTAAAACCAAGCAAACCATTGGGCGCGATGGGGAACCAACCACCATCACCATTCCAACTTTTGGTGAAAACTTATATTATTTTATGAATTATCAGATCCGCTACATGTACTGGCGCTATTTCCTGTGGAATTTTGTAGGCCGCCAAAATGATGTACAAGGACTTACCGATAACCCCACCGAAGGGAACTGGATTAGTGGTATAACCGGACTGGATGAGTTTAAATATGGCATAGACACTTCATACCAATTAAGTAATGTGGCTAATAATAAAGGAACCAATATGTTTTATGCTTTACCCTTTATTTTAGGTTTATTGGGTATCTGGTACCAAAGTAACCGAGATGGCAAAGGAGCCTTTGTTGTACTGAGTCTGTTCCTGCTTACTGGTTTAGCCATTGTTATTTACCTTAATCAATACCCCTACCAGCCACGTGAACGGGATTATGCCTATGCCGCTTCCTTTTATGCATTTGCGATTTGGATTGGCTTGGGAGTGTTGGCTATTTTTGATCTGCTGCTAACAAAAATCAATATCCGTACTGCCGCCATTGTTGCTACTGCTGCTTCCTTAGTTGTTCCAGGAATTATGGCTGCCGAAGGCTGGGACGATCATAACCGCTCCAAGCGTTCCATGGCTCGCGATTTCGCTATTAATTACCTGCAGTCCTGCGCTAAAAATGCTATTCTCTTCACCAATGGAGATAACGACACCTTCCCCTTATGGTATGCGCAGGAAGTTGAGGGCATACGAACCGATGTGAGGGTGGTGAATCTAAGTCTGTTACAAACCGACTGGTACATTAATCAAATGAGAAGAGCTGCCTATGAATCTGCCCCGGTTCCTTTTACACTGGGTCCGGAAAAATATGTGCAGGGAACCCGTGATGTAGTGTATTTTATGGATAAGAAAATCGGATATGTAAATATCAAAGAATTGATGAATTTCGTTGCCAGCGATGACCCCAATAATAAATTTGATGTGGGCAGAAACAAACTGATGGAATACTTTCCCAGCAATAAAATTAGTATTCCTGTAGATTCTGCGAAAGTGGTAAACAATGGAACCGTTAGTAAAAGTATGGCCAACCGTATTGTGAAAAATGTTGAATGGGAAGTGAAACGCCAGTATGTGCTTAAAAACGATTTAATGATGCTGGATTTATTAGCAGGATTTAACTGGGAACGCCCGGTGTATTTTGCTGTAACTACCGGCGCTGAAGCCTATTTAAATCTGGAGCAATACCTTCAGCTGGAAGGATTAGCCTACCGCCTTGTTCCCATAAAATCTGAACACCGCGAAATGCAGGCTGGTGTTAGAGTGAATGCTGAAGCCATGTATGATAATGTGATGAATAAATTTGCCTGGGGTGGCATGAAAACTCCCGGCGTTTACTTAGACGAAAACTGCTTGCGGATGGCTTCCAATATGCGTATTCAGATGAGTACATTAGCCAGCACACTCATTGAAAAAGGCCAGAAAGAAAAAGCAGTAAAAGTATTAGATAAAACCATGGTAGAAATGCCCGAATACAACGTGCATTATGATGCTACCATGTATCCCATTTGTCTGGCTTATTATCAGGCCGGTCAGGTACAAAAAGCAAACAAAATTGCTACCCGCCTCTTCGACATTTTCTATAACGATATGGTGTTTTACAACCATTTGCCTTCGCATAATCTTCGTTCTTATGGTAGGGAAATACGCCAAACCAAAGAAATACTCATGCGCTTAACTACCATTACGCACATGTTTAAACAAACCGAATTATCGAAAAAATTCGAAAGCAGACTTCCTTCTGTAATTCCACAGGAAGATCTGGCTCCGGAGCCTGAACCGGTTAATCCTTAATAAGGTTTTAAATGATTTCATTTGCACGCCCTCCATACCTGCTTAGAAAAATGTACCCTAAGTGTGTATGGAGGGGAGATGCAAGTACCCCGAAAATTTACCTCACCTTTGATGATGGTCCTGTACCTGAAGCTACACCTTTTGTTATGGAGATGCTTAAACAATTTCAGGTAAAGGCTACTTTCTTTTGTGTAGGCGAAAACGTTTATAAGCATCCTGAAATTTACAGCACGCTCTTACAATCAGGTCACCAAACAGGTAACCATACCTTTAATCACCTCAAAGGATTCAGTACCAGCAACCAAAACTACTTCCGGAATATTAGCGCCTGCGCCTCTTATGTAAAGAGTAATTTATTTCGCCCTCCTTATGGACAGTTAAGGTTTTCACAACAAAATTACCTGGCCGCATCCTATCGCTTAATCATGTGGGACGTACTGAGCTATGATTACTCCTCTACAGTAAACCAGGAAAAGTGCCTCCGTAATGTTATCCATCATACCCGAAATGGCTCTATTATTGTATTTCATGACAGTGTTAAAGCTTTCAAAAACATGTCTTATGCCCTGCCCCGAGCCATTGCCTGTTTACTGGAAAAAGGTTTTCAGTTTGAATTATTATCCTGATTTTTAGAGCCTGTTGAGATTTCTGCCTCATTATCTCCGTTGAAAAATGAAATTTTTTTCGTAGATTAGGTATAGCCGTTTCATGACCAAATGCCTGTTAAAATTCCCATACAACAACTGTTAGAGAAAACACGCAGAAAAACACTACGTAAGGAAGATCAGTTAATATTGGAAGTAAACAGAGCATTAACACAACAGCAATTCTCCAAAGAAAATGTACTTCAGCATCTTGACCAGTATATCCGGTCTTTCGAATACCTGGATGAAGAAAACCTGGAAGAACACAAGCTTTACCGCCCGCAGGACATCCGCCAATGTTGTATACGCTACCGTTTAAAATTCCTGGATACGCAATTTCTGAAATCTGAGCTGCCTTATCAGGCCCAGCTCACCACCGAACAGTACATGAAGGAGCAACGTAAAAAAAATATACACCTCAAGGTATTAGGTTCTGAAGATGCTTTTCGTTCTTCTCAACATGATCCAAAAAACAGTGGAGTGGCCTTGTTTGCCGAAACCGTCAATGGCAATTATTACCTCTTGCAAAGTTGGGGAGCTGGCATCCCGCGCTCACGCTGGTACTGGGTCTTTCCTGTGAGAAGCATAGAGAGTTTAATGCTGTGTGTTATTTTGTTCTCATTCATCATTACCCTCATTACCCCCACTATACTTATTACCAGCGACAAACATGCCTTAGGGTTCTATTTTAGCCTGTACCGTGCAGCCTGGTTTTTTCATGTATTTATTTTAGTGGCTGCCATGGTGGTATTCCGGTTTTTTGCACACAAAATCTATTTTAGTTCTTCTGTATGGAATACTGAAAAAGATCGTTAAGTCTATATACAACTACTCTCCATTGTCTTAGTTTACCATTATTCAACGTGTACACTCACTGCTCAAACCATCCAACCGGAAATTTTTATGCACTTCTCCCAAAACATCCTGTCTACTTCATTCTTCCGAAATGTTTCTTTTCGATATCTTGTTTGTTGGTTTTGATGTAATGGATAAATGCCTTTGCTACCGGACTGAGGTGTTTTTCTTTTAGCCAAATGAGCCTCCATTTTGTTTTTATGGGTAACCCAGCCGCAGGAACAATTTTCAGTTTGCCACTTTTTACTTCATTCCTGATACCGATCAGGGGCATAATCGAAACCCCAAGTCCAGCCAAAACAGCTTGTTTTACAGCTTCGTTGGAGGTAAGCTCCATTCTTTTTATTTCCTTTGTTTTGTATTTATTAAAAAATAACTCCATGGTGCTGCGTGTTCCGGATCCATTTTCCCTGAATATCAATGGTAATACTTTAATGTCCTCAATTGTTAACTCCTTCTTTCCTGTTTTCATTTTATGGTTTGCAACCAGAAAAAGTTCATTTTCCAACAGCACCTCCTCCTGAAAAGTTGAATCCGGGGGAAGTATAGATACCAGGGCAAAATCCACTTTGTTTTTCACCACTGATTCTATTGCCGCGCTTCTGTTGGTAACCTCCATTACCAGGTCTACTCCACTATGCTGCTTCATAAAATCTGACAAATAATATGGCATTACATATTTTCCGGTGGAAGCAATGGCAAAAGATAAGCGCCCGGTTAATAAACCCTTATATGATTGGGTCTTAAACTTGATGGCATTCATTTCCGCAATAATATTTTGGGCTATACTGAAGATTTCCATACCAAAATCGGTTACATATAATTTCCGGCCAATAACTTCGGTTAAAGGAATATCGAATTGATGCTGTAAATTTTTAAGTTGTATGGAAACCGCCGGTTGCGTCATAAATAATGCTTCCGCGGTTTTGGTAATACTTCCTGTTTGTACAATCTTCTCAAAAACCATCAATTGATGTATGGTATAATTCATGCTCTCTGTTTTTGTTTAAATATACATTTTATGCATAAAAATTATTTATGTTTAATATAAAATATATAAATAAAAATTTAAGCATTTCTGGTTGTACATTTAACAATAAACCAAAACAACATGGAAACTATCTTTAGCAAACCATTTAACCTGCGCAACATAAAGCTTGTTACTTTAGCTGCACTTTCAGGATTTATCGGGCTCTTCCTGGTAATTACTTATCTTACCCGCCTTAATTGGACGGTTGTTCTTTCTGAGCTATCGGCACATCATTACTTTTTTATGTGCTTTACCCTCTTATTAGTTGCAATGTCCATACTCAGGGTATACTATTTAAAAAACGAACCCGCCCGAGCTATGAAATCAACGTTTCGGATGACACGATTAGCAAAAAAAAGAAAATTTCCGGAAACTTCTTTCATGCCCTCAGAAATGCCTGAGCTCTATCAAGACAGTATTTATATTAGGAAAGAGGAAATACCCCAGCTTAAGTTTAATAGCGAAGAAATTTTGGAAAGCAAGGCCTCCCGCGATAACCGGGTAAAACTTTTGCAAAAGGCGCGCCTGCTGGGCAATGTATACAAACAAAAAGTAATCATCTGTTTTAAAGACATGTATGCTGCTAAACACACGATTGCTACTGTATGGCATACAGATGAAAAACATGTTTGCCTTAAAGGTGGTGCCATTATCCCAGTAAACAGGATATACAAGATTGAACTATAGATCACCAATTGTTTTTGTGGCTCCTTGGCATGGATAGGTTCCCGCTTTCTTAATCTTCCTGCTCAGCTGCGATCGCCGTACACCAGTGCTGTTATACACGCAGACGGGGACTAATTTTGCTAAAACTGAATGTCTCACGAATTAAGTTCAATGGTAAATTCATTGTTCCTAAAGGGTATTTGAACTATTTTCTGTCCATACAGAAAATAGTTCCTTTCTTTATTTCTCATTTTTCCGCAAGCGGTACAATTCTTTTATTCCTTCTGCTTGTTTGTTTTGCAAAACAATTAACTGAATTTGATTAATTTGGGTAAGTGCCTGGTAAACGGTAGCCGCATAAGCCTTTTGGTTTATCACCATATCCAGAAATGAATGGGTTATTTCAATGGTTTGCAGTTCTTCACCATCCGGAAGATTTCTGTTGTACTGCTTTATTAACACTACCATCTCCTGCAAACCCGCATGCATTGAGCCATCTTCACGGTTTAAATTCGATAAACTATGATCTTCCAACACCCGATTACTCGTAGTAAATTCCGCATCTATTTCCTTAACCCCTATTTCTTGTTTCAGTATTTCAGCTTTTATTTCCCTGCATAAATTATACAATTTATCTCCTGTACTGTTATTTGAAACTGATTGCTGAACATCCCGAATTATCCCAGCCGTTAAGCGCTCTTGTTTTTTAAGTAACTGCTCACTGCGCACAAAGTTAGCAGTTCCTATCTTGTTATAAGCACTTGATGCTTTTGGTGAGCGCACTAATGCCATAAGCAGTCCTGCAGCTGCAATTAATAAAACAGAAGTAACAATGGTATTTACTTTTGATTCGGGCTGCCTTATTCCATTAATATAATAGAGGGGTAAAAACACCAGAATTAACAAGGCAAACGCGCTCACAATAATGGCATTAGCTCCGGGCCAGAACATTATCTTAAACAAAATTCCTACACTTATCATGCTGGCAATAACCGCTCCAAGAGCGATACTGATTTTATCTTTCCACCTTTGTTTCTCCTTTATTTTTAGAATAAACATCAGTGGCAGAAACACAAAACTGAGCAGAAAAATACCAACAAAAATTCCTATTGCTGCTCCAGGCCAGTGCATGAATTTAAAAAAAATCCCTGCGCTCAACACCACTGCAGATACGGTTCCGCTGATTAACATTACTTTTTTCATGGTATAATAGTTTTTATAAATTAATAATTGGATGGTTTCTTCTTCTATTTCCCAGAGATTTTGACGGTAAAATTTTCTTATTTCGCTCTGGTAATAGCCCTCAAAATCCCCATCAGGACTGAGGTTCTGCTCAATGATCGAACAAACATGATCCAGGAGGTTTAACTGCAGATCCTCCATCTCAACTCCACGGCGCCTGATGTCGTTGAGCATATAGTCTATCTGTTCCTCACTGAGCTGATACATTTATGCCTTGTTTGGTTTAATGTCTAATAAAAACTGCATAGTGTCCAGAAAATCTGAAAACTCATTTACCTTTTGTTTAGTGAGCTTTTTTCCATCCGGACTCAGCGAATAGTATTTCCTTACCCTTTTACCAATAAATTCTGTTTCCGTTATTAACATTCCTTCCGCTTCCAAAGCATGTAAAGTGGGGTACAAGGCCCCTTCTGTTATTTGAATTTTATCTTTTGTAAGGTCCTTTACTTTTTGGGTCATCTCATAACCATACATTCTTTTATTTTCCGCTAATAATTTTAAAACGATGGTTTTGAGTGTTCCTTTTATGAGTTCTGATGAATACATGCTGCAAATTTTTAATACATAAGACAAATATATATAAAATTACAATACATTTGTTTCTTATGTATTATATTTCTTACAACAGTTTGTTATTCAGCAATATAAAATTTATTGCGTTTGCTTTTTCGAGCCTATTGCACAACCTAGGATTATTTTTATTGAAATTCTTTCGCACAAAGCGGTACCTTCTTCCTTAACCTGTCCTAAAAATACGGGTTACTTTAGTTCATCTGAACTTCTTTCAGGTTAAGCATGTTCATGGCATTGGTAGGTAAATGCTGCACCTTATGCGAAACAAGGCGTACCACCTGATCATAATACAATACAATTACCGGAGCTTCTGTAATAATTATGCTTTCCATTTCCTGATATAAGCGGCTTCTCTTTTCAGGGTCTTGTTCTTTACGAACAGCTTCATATAAGCCATCAAAGGCTTCACTCTTAAAATGGGTATAGTTAAATCCATTCGGTGAAAAATTTTTGGAATAAAACAGCGACATGAAATTTTCTTCATCCGGGTAATCGCATATCCATGATTTTTTGAAAAAATTGATGCTGTGGTTATTGGTTGCTTTAATAAGTTCTCCGTGCTGGTCAACACTAATCTTTATTTTAATCCCGTTCTTTTGCAATTGTGACTGAAAGTATTCCATTATTTCCAAATTGGTTCCAACAATATGCAAGCTAATATCTGATAGTCCCTGCCCACCGGGGAATCCTGCCTCTGCCAGCAGTTGTTTCACTTTTTGGGGCTGATAAGTATAGCCTATTACCTGAGAAGGATTAAAGGAAGGTAAGCCCGGCGGAATAAATCCTGCTGTTGCCGCCACACCTATATTGTTCCTGAAATATTTCACTAATTTCTCCCTGTCAAATGCATAATTCATAGCCTGTCTCAACGCCTTTATTCTCAAAGGGCTTGAGCGAACAATATCCAGACTGTCATCAATTAGTATTCCCAGGTAATCGGTTTTTAAATAAGGTTGGCTTTGCAGGTAAAATTTTTGCTGGTAAAATGCTTTTAGCTTCCCATCGGCGTCCAATACTTCATTGGCATTAAAAGCATCCATTCCCGATAACATATCCAAATCGCCCATCATAAGTTTCATAAACGCCGTTTCCTTATCCTTAATAAAGGAAACACTTACAGCATCAATAAAGGGAAGTCTTTTCCCCCCCTTAAACTCAAAGTAGTTATTGTTTTTAATTAAGCCCAGCATGGTGCCTTCTTCCCAAAACTTAAAGCAAAACGGGCCAGTACCAACTGGGTGACTCCTGAACTCTTCTCCATATTTTAGTATGGCTTCACGCGGAACAACAGAAAACAATTTCATGGTGAGTATCCCTAAAAAAGGGCTGAAAGCTTCCTTTAGCCGGATACAAAACGTAGAATCATTTTTTGCCAGAAAACCATTGACAGTACCGGGAAATTCCTTATCAACATACTCCAGCAAGGAAGCGGCCGCCGAAGCTTTATTTTCCACCAAACGATTAAAGCTGTATAGAAAATCATCTGCACTTACCTTACGTCCTATCCCGCCTGTAAATACTTCGCTCGCATGAAAAAAAACATCCCTCCGTAAAATAAACTCATACTCCTTCCCCTCTTCGTTAATATTCCAATGTTTGGCAATACAGGGACTAACCTTTAATGAATCGGTCATTTGTACTAATCCATTAAACAATTGGTTCACCGCCCATATATTTTCAAAATTAGTGGCTACAGCAGGGTCAAGGGAAGATATACTGGCCATTTCATTATACCTGAAAACTTTTCTGGGGTCTGCAGCCCTATTTTTTCTTCCGCATGAAACCTGTGAAATAATGGCTACAGCTAGTATGCCTGAAACCACCCTGAATCTCAGGAGTTTTAGAGTCATCTGCAATTTGCCTGTTGTACCGGTATTTTCACTTACTTTTTTCACTTATAGCATAAGCAGGTTATGGGATGATTGAACATATTAATTAGCTTACTCCTTTCTAAAAGGTATTCCAATTCCTCACCCATTTCTCTATTGTTTTTTCTTTCTCCATTTTCGCGTAAATCCATTTAAACCAAACCGTAAATTGTTCCGGTTCCAGTTTCAGTTTATATTCAAGCTGCTTCTGCGAAAAATATTCAACAGCCATAACTTCTTCTTTAGTTGGTGCGGGCTTGCTATCTGTTATACCAATAAACACATGATCCAATTCGTGTTCTACTAATCCGTTCTCCAAACTGGCCTTGTATAAAAAAGGAAAAGCGTATTGCAAGTTTGCAACATCTAATCCTATTTCTTCTTTTAGTCTTCTAATGGCTGCATGAAGCGGTAATTCGTCTGGAAAAGGGTGGCTGCAACAGGCATTTGTCCATAAACCACCAGAATGGTACTTCTCTTCCGCCCTTTGCTGCAACAGCATCTTTCCCTGGTTATTAAATAAAAAAACAGAAACAGCCCGGTGTAAATTTCCTTCTCTGTGGGCTACTAATTTTTCCTGAATTCCTGTTGATCTGTCTGCCTCATCCACCAATACTACATATTCTTCCTTCCTTATTTTTTCCACTTTATCATTTTTTTAACTCTTTAGTTGCCGGTAATCCCCTTCCATAGCAATTGCTCTATGGGCTTTCTGGTTCTCGGGCTTGTTTCTCTTGTACGGTAAGGTTCTTCCAGTTTTGAAGCTTCTTCCAGGTAACCTAAGGCCGTCACCAAAAACGCATCATAGCCTTCACCAATAGCGAATGCCTCCATAAGCGGAATCTTGTTAAACCCAGCCATTGGGTGACAAAAAATATTTTGGCTTCTGGCTTGTAAGATTAAAAAGGCGTTGGCCAAGCCAATATCGTGTTGTGCATAGGCATTGGGTTTTGAAGTTGTTTCAAAGTTAGTGCGGCAGATACTTACAATAAATGCAGCCGCATTCTTTGCCCAGGGCTGATTTCCAGGCATAAGACTGTTCCACACCTGTTCGAACTCCTTAGTGCCCCGCTGGGCTTTCAAAAATTTCCAGGGTTGTTCGTTATTGGCACTTGGTGCCCAGGAGGCCGCTTCAATCAACGTGTTCAGGTCATCATCCTGTATATTCTTTTCAGAAAAACTTCTGGCACTCCACCGTACTTTAATTAAATCCATTACCGGATATTGGGTTACTGCTTTTTTTATTTCGTTTGTTTCTGTTAGCACCATAAATTTTTGTGGTTTTGTGTTCGCGATAAAGTTAAGGAATATTTATGCATATAATTGGTGAAAGCAGGTAGTTTTCATGCCAGGGGGGTGTTACAGACTGTTAAAAAGTTTTTATTATATTTTTTGAAAGCTCGTTAAATTCAGGGGAGCTTTGTAAGCGAAATCAGCTACTTATGACGAAAATTTTAATGGTTTGCCTGGGTAATATTTGCCGCTCCCCCGTAGCGGAAGGAGTGATGAGGCACCTGCTGATACAAAATAATGTTCAGGCTCAGGTAGATTCTGCCGGAACCGCCAACTATCACACAGGTGAAGCCCCTGATAAGCGTTCACAAAAGAGTACCTTAAAGCATAATATTGATATTAGCCGGCTCAAAGCGCGGCAGTTTACCAGAAAAGATTTTCAGGAGTTTGATCTTATTTTCGTGATGGATCAATCAAACTACCAAAACGTGTGTAAATTGGCGAACTCTGCCGAAGAAAAAAATAAAGTACGTTTATTACTCGACGTATTATCTCCCGGTAAAAAACAAGAAGTGCCTGACCCCTATTATGGAGATGAAAGCGATTTTGAGGAAGTTTTTACACTGGTACACAGCGCCTGTTCGGTTATAGTTGAAACGCTTATCAGGCATCGGGGGGACTAATTCCGCTAAAGAGGAATGTCTCACGAATAAATTACTTACCTTTGGTTTATGCTTTTATCCAACGAAAACAACATGTATGAATGGGGAATGGGTGAGATTTTTATTTTACTCTTTGTGGCCGCCATTTTTATATTAGGAATTTATACCATAAGAAAATTTTTGAAGAATAAGAATTTTTAATAAAAACATTTGTTATCAGGTCGTGAAGAGCAATTCAAATACCGGTTACTATCAGTTAAATTGACAACATGCTTACAATGATTTTACTTTTTCTAAATATGGGCGGGGGAGAAATCTTTATTGTACTCATAGTTATTTTATTGCTTTTTGGAGGAAAAGGTGTTCCTTCCGTTGCACGCACCCTTGGCAAAAGCATACGGGAATTTAAAGATGCCGCAAATGGTCTTCAGCGCGATTTTCAGAATAGTGCACAAGAGATCAGAAACGAAATAGAAACCAGCCAGCCAGGCATTACAGAAGAAAAGGTTCAGAAAGCCAAACCTGTAGAAGAAAAGCCAGGTAAGGCAGTTTAGCAGAATTTTTTTGGTTATTTATCCAAGCTGTTCAATTTCTGAACGGCATCTTCATAATTTGGTTTTAATTGTACCGCCATTTCATAGTCGGCCCTTGCGCTGGATAAATCGTTCAGGTATTCATAACAAACCCCCCTGGCAAAATACGCCTCTGCATAATTAGGGTCTGCAAAAATTGCATCGTTAAAATACTTCTTTGCCTGCTCAGGGTTTTTATTGGAATAGAGTTCAATTGCTCCCAGGTTATAAATTGAGTATTTTTCTTTAGGGTTTATGCTTAATATTTTTTTGTAGGTTTCTGTTGCCAGGGTGTATTTTCCAATATCCTGATAAAACTTGGCCATGTGGTAAAACACTTCCTCGCTCCGGGGGTCTATACGCAGGGCTTGAGTATAATATTCGAGTGCCAGTGGATTTTTTTTTCGTCCGAATATCGAACCTAACTCCATGTAAGCGGTATAATATTCGTTGTCCTGCTCAACAGCTGTTTGAAAGCTGCTGATAGCATTAGTAGTATCTCCACTTTCTTTATAACACATGCCTTTTAAATAATAACCCTTGGAAAGACTTTGATCTATTTTTAAGGCATTATTGATATAGTTAATTGCCTCCTGATATTTTCTGATGTAGAAATACATTTCTGCCAGTTTTAAATTGGCTTCTTTACTGGAAGGATTAATTTTAATGCAATATTCGAGTGTTTCTTTTGCCAAACGGGTTTGATTACTGAAGAAATAAGCGTCGCACAATAAAATAAAATATTCGGATTTAGAACTATCTATGCTGATAGCCCTTTTGGCATCACCAATGGCGGCTGTAAAGTCTTTATTGTTGAGGTAAATTTGCGCTCTTTTTATGTATAGGGCGGGGTCGGAAGGGTTTTTACTAAGCATTCCGTTTACCTCCTTTAATTCAGAACTGTTTGCTTTGGTAAAGGTACTGTCTGAAGAGGAAAGACCCGACTCCTGCTCTGTACCATTCTGACAAGATTGGAGTAGTACACAAAACAGTATTCCCAGGGAGATTAAAATCTTTGGTATTTGCATAGCCAAGCTAAGTTACTACGAAAATACGGGTATTCAAAACGCTACTGACGGAAATGATTCGTTTCCAGGTGGTTTATTCATTGCCCACCTTATTTTTGATTGCCGAGTTAATTCTTCTGTATGGAATTAAAACAATTACAACCTGTCTTATACTGAAATAGGTTTACAATTTTGAAAAAGAAATTGTAATGAAAAACCTGTTAGATCAGATAATAAATGACCGGGGTCAGCACGCTGAAAAATTCCGGGAAAAAATAGCATTAGAAGTGT
>JACCDP010846998.1_pt1 | contig 15178 bp, 14 predicted proteins | sample 7445841 | NCBI WGS metagenome assembly JACCDP01 (sample SAMN15323441, study PRJNA562643) | freshwater metagenome | isolation source: river surface water | place: USA:Blue River Watershed | collected 2017-08-17 | reverse complement strand
CACAACGCGAAATCTGCAGATAACTCATCCCAGTGATCAGGACCGACATCTCCGCTATATCCCCAGTGCACCTTGTGCGCTGCGGCCGGAGTCGCTTCTTTGGCGGCAAATGGCCATGCACTGCACGCCGCACAGACAAATCCACAGAGCACAAGTATCACGTGTTTCATGGGATGCTTCATCATTCAGCGATTCCTTTCCAAGCTCGGCGTATACACCTGTGCTATCGTGGTAGACACCAACCCACACTACGTGAGGCGGGTGTACACCCTTCTTGATGCATTTTTTCTTACACTGCAGCATGCACGCACATAGTATACAAAATTTGTATAGGAAATAGGATAATTGTTTTTGATTGACACAATTGGAACAAATGATTGTTGATTGATGTTTAACACTGCGTATCATCATCGTGTGCGTGTGGATCACATGCTGGCATACGACTACTACACCCCATGGCATGCATCTGTGCGTTGATTTGATGACATACCGCCGCAAACACTTCACATTGCGCCTGCGGTATAGTAACCATGACTTTGTGTGTTTGCGCCACATAATGCGTCCAAACACGCTGTGCGTGGTCACGCCCTGTGTCAGTCAGCGCAAGCTGACTGGCTCTGCGATCGTGGATATCCGGTGTGCGTACCAGCATGCCACTGCGCGTGTATTCGTCAACCAATGTCGTCATGTGTGCCTTGGAGATACCAAGCATTTGCGCATATGCGCGCATTGGTTGTTGTGGTGCGTGCAATAAAATCACCAATAAGCGGGTTTTGACCCCCTGGTATTCGGCTGGCAGTTGCTGCTCTATCCAGCCACTGTATAACGGTCCCAAGACTAATAATGCCGTGGTAATGTGCTCAGTTTGCTGCGTCATTGTTGCCTCGTTCACACCATGACCGTCGTGCTATTGTGGCATACCACCTGCGATTTGACAATATTAGTACGATACTGTACTATCTACACATAGTTCAATCCTGAACTATAGAGCAGAAGGATATCATTCTATGGGGAATCTTTTGCGCCGTGCCACACTCGCGGCACTCGTAGCTGCCATCATCAATGTTGTTGTCTTTTTGGTGGCTGTGCAAATCAGTGGCACATTGGTCGTCACCATGCCCGACCCGATGGATGTGAGCATTGTGCAACCGTTTATCTTCACGATGTTGTTGGGCATCCTCGGGAGTGTGGCAGCAGGAGCAATCGCGCTACGAAGCGCACAACCACGGCGCACATGGGTGATAATCGCCATCGTCGCAATCGTGCTCTACGGGGTACCACCCTTTTTATCGGCAGGGGTGACCACTGCCATCTGGTTCAACGTGATGCATGCCGTAGCCGGTATCTGTGTAATTCCCGCCATTGCCCGTGTGCTTCCTGAGACGCGCTAAAGACCACATGTGCCCCGTGCCTTTTGGCACGGGGCACATCCATATTTCAGCAGTTAGATGGTGGGAACGGCGCTGGTGTACCCCGCAAAAAAGGCTTCGATGTGGCTGCGGGCTTCGTCGAGTGTTGGTGCACGGTGGACTGTTTCACGCAGTTTGGGCGCACCCGGCAGGGCAATTCCAAAATGACCAATGATTTGTTTTGTTTTGTTGAGGGCCAGGCGTTCGCCGAGCTCGATGCGCATCAGCTCAATGTAGCGCACCAAAAACTCACATTTATCGGCTGGTTGTGGTACAAACGGTGTTTCGCCACGACGCAACTGAGCGATTTGCATGAAAATCCAGGGATTCTCCATGGCACCGCGCCCAATCATGATGCCACTCGCGTGATAGACGTCGAGGCGGCGCAGCGCTTCGGCGGCATCTTTGACGTCGCCCGAGCCGAGCACGGGGATAGAGACGACCTGACGCACTTCGGCCACACGACTCCAATCGGCCAACCCGGTGTAGAGCTGGGCACGGGTGCGTGGGTGGAGTGCCAGTGCTTTGATGCCCACCGACTCGGCCATGCGCGCTGTATCAAGATAGTTGAGCGAGGTGTCGTCCCAGCCGGCACGATACTTGAGCGTGACAGGAATTTGCACCGCATTGATGACTGCTTTGAGCACCTGTTCCATTTTGCACAGGTCTTTGAGGAGCGCTGAACCGTGACCACCGCCCGTGACTTTGGGTGAGGGGCAGCCACAGTTGATGTCCAGAATATCGGCACCTAGTTGCTCCACGGTGCGCGCCGCATTGGCAACCAGATCGGGGTCGTTGCCACTGAGCTGGATGGTGATGGGTCGTTCTTCGGGCAAAAATTCGAGCTGGTTGTGGCGCGCCCGCGCCTTGGGGCTGACGCTGGCAGCGTTGGTCATCTCACTCGACACCAGGCCACAGCCACCCAGCGCCAAAATCGAGCGCCGAAAGACGCTGTCAGTCACACCAACCATCGGCGCCAGCACAATGTTGGGGCTGATGCGGATATGACCGACGCAATATTCGTTGGGCAAATTTTGATATACACTAGACATGTGTGCACACACTCCAAACCCTGCATACAACCAGTCAGTATTATACCAAATCTGCGCCATTGCTACCGAAAAGGCCCTGTCTATGTACGAACTTACCTCGGCTCAACGCACCATGTGTGATATCACGCGCGAATTAGCCGCAAGTTTTGCCCCACGTGCCGAAGCGTTTGATCGCACTGGGACCTTCCCTGTAGACTTTTATCGTGAGCTGAGCACTGCTGGCTACCCCGCCTTTGTGGTGCCCCAAGAATTCGGTGGGCGCGGTGCATCGCTGTACGACATGGTTCTCACCCAAGAAATCCTCGCCAGCGGGTGTGGTTCGACAGCCATGGCCATCGACATGACCATCCATGTCATCGGGCGCATTGGCGAAATGCGCAACTACCCACCCGCCATCTATGCCACCATCTGCCACGACATCGTGCATCACGGCGCCCTACTCAATGCAGTGGCTAGCGAAAAAGAGCTCGGCAGTCCGTCACGCGGTGGATTGCCCCAAACTACTGCCAGCTGGGATGGGCAGCAGTGGCGCATCAACGGGCACAAGTTGTTTGTGAGCATGGCCCCCATCCTGCGCTACCTCATCACAGCTGTGGCACTCCCCACGAGTGCAGAGATGCCCCAAGGTGGCACGGCAAATGCTATTGTGCGGGGCGACAGTCCAGGTATCGAAATCGTGGATACCTGGGGGGATGCGCTGGCACTGCGCAGTAGTGGGAGTGGCGATGTCATCTACCACGATGTGCCGGTCGCTGATGCCTGGCTCATCGATCGCAAAGCGCTGGGAGCACCACCGGCCTCCCCCGAGCCACCTACCGGCATGGCATGGTTCGCGCTGACACTGGCGGCGGTCTACTTGGGTATCGGCCAAGCAGCACTGGATGCAGTGGCAACCTACGCCAAACAGCGCATCCCCACTGCGTTGGGCAAGCCCATCGCCACGTTGCCGCTGGTGCAGCGCCACATGGGCGAGGCGAGTATTCCTCTACAAGCGGCTCGTGCGCTGTTGCACGAGGTCGCGGCTACCTGGAGCTACCATCCTGCACAACGCATGACGCTCGGGCCACGAATTGCCGCTGCCAAATATGCGGCCACCAATGCAGCGCTCACTGCCACTGACCAGGCCTTGCGGATTGCGGGGGGCTTTGGGATGACACGGGATCTGCCGCTCGAGCGGATGTTTCGTGATGTGCGGGCGGGGATTACCCACCCACCCAATGATGATGCGGCGCTCGAAATGGTGGGGCGGAGTTTATCATCATGAGAATGCGGCGCGCCCACAAACATGTGCTATAATGGGCGGCGCATTCATGCAATTTATGGGAGCTAGGCATGACCATTACCGACGCCGCCGTCCAGACATCAACGTTTGATCCTACGGTCCCAATTACCAACGATTTCACCATCGTCGTCGCCACCGAAAACGGATCAGGCAGTCAGACGGCCAACAACGCCCTCATCCGTGCCATGTTCAAGATGGGCATTCCAGTGAGTGGCAAAAACCTCTTCCCCTCTAACATTCAAGGGTTACCGACTTGGTATAGCATTCGTATCAGCAAAGATGGCTACACCGCCCGTCGCGATGTGTCAGAGATTCTCGTCGCATACAATCCGCGCACATCCGAAGAAGACCTAAGCAAATTGCCGAGTGGCGGTGTGTGTGTGCATCCCGCCGACCTCAAGTTTGCCAATCCACGCAGCGACGTGGTGATGTATGCGGTGCCCGTCAAAGAGCTTGTCAAAGAAATCAACCCCCCCGCCAATCTACGCGACTACATTGCCAACATGTCGTACGTGGGTGTGCTGATGACGTTGCTCGGCATCGAACGCACCCAGATTGAAGCCGCCTTGATGCACCATTTCAACGGCAAACGCAAGGCGGTGGACCTCAACATGACGATGGTCGATTTGGCAGGCAAATATGCGGCCGACAATCTCCCCAAGCAAGACCCCTTTCGGGTTGCGACCATGGACAAAACCGCTGGACAAATCATCATCGACGGCAACACGGCGGCCGGCATTGGCGCGGTAGCAAGTGGAGTCAGCGTGGTAGCGTGGTATCCGATTACGCCGTCGACTAGCCTTGTCGATGCTATCACCGAATACGCACCCAAGCTGCGTCCCGCCGAGGAAGGGCGTGTCAACTACGCCATCATTCAGGCCGAAGACGAGCTGGCTGCTGCGGGCATCATCGTGGGAGCTGGTTGGGCGGGATGTCGGGCCATGACGGCCACGTCGGGCCCTGGGATTTCGCTGATGAACGAATTTGCCGGCTTGGCATACTTTGCCGAAGTGCCCATCGTGATATGGGACATCATGCGTATGGGGCCGTCGACTGGTCTACCCACACGCGTCTCGCAGGGTGACATCCAATCGGCCTACTATCTCGGTCACGGTGATAGTCAACACATCTGTCTTTTGCCAGGGTCAATGCAGGAATGTTTCGAATTTGCTGGCACGGCGTTCGATTTGGCTGAGCTTTTCCAGACGCCAGTCATCGTGCTCAGTGACCTCGATTTGGGCATGAACAATTGGATGACGGCACCCTTCGACTACCCCTCACAGCCGCTTAATCGTGGCAAAGTGCTCCATACGGATTCCTTCGAAAAGTTTCTCGCAGAGCACGACAACAAGTGGGGGCGCTACCGCGACATTGATGGTGACGGCATCCCCTACCGCACTATTCCCGGCAACCAGAACCCACGTGCAGCCTGGCTGGGACGTGGCACCGGTCACAACGAGCAGGCCGTCTACAGTGAGCGCAACGACGACTGGCAACGCAACATGGATCGGCTGACACGCAAACACGACACGGCACGTACCAAGGTGCCGGCGCCCGTGATTGAGCATGTCGCAGGTGCACGGGTAGGCATCATCGCCTATGGGTCGAGCCACGATGCAGTGCGCGAAGCACGCCACATGCTCAGTACCCGTGGTGTCGCAAGTAGCTACATGCGGTTGCGTGCCCTGCCACTCAACGACGACGTCAGCGCCTTTGTGGCACAGTACGACGAGGTGTATGTGGTTGAGCTCAACCAAGACAGCCAGATGCTACAACTGCTATGTGTGCATGCACCAAAACATGCGGGCAAACTGCGCCCTGTCAATTTGTGTGATGGCTTACCACTCACGGCCACCTTTGTACTCAATCGAATTCTGGCGCACCGTGGTGCCTAGTAAATAGAGGGAAACACGTATGACCACTGTTGCGAATCGTCCTACAAACGCTATCGGCTTGACCACCCAGGATTACCAGGGTGGCCAGACCACATTGTGTGCGGGTTGTGGACACAACTCAGTCACTAGCCAAATTATTGCGGCCTGCTACGAGCTCTCCGTCGATCCACGTGCCATGGTCAAAATGAGCGGTATCGGCTGTTCGAGCAAAACACCCGCCTACTTCCTCAATCGCTCATTCGGCTTCAACACGCTCCACGGACGCATGCCGTCAGTAACCACGGGCGTCGCGCTCGCCAATCGTACCCTGGCACCTATCGGGATTAGTGGTGACGGCGACACGGGGAGTATCGGGCTTGGACAGTTTAAGCACATGATGCGCCGCAATGTGCCCATGGTCTACATCGTCGAAAACAACGGCGTCTATGGGCTCACCAAAGGCCAACACTCGGCCACCGCCGATATCGGTCAAAACCTCAAGTATGCCGGCGTCAACGAACTCCCTCCCATCGACGTGTGCGTCGAGGCACTGGCTGCTGATTGTGGCTTTGTGGCACGTTCATTTGCGGGTGACGCCAAACAGGTACGCGAGCTCATCAAAGCGGCTATGTGCTACGAAGGCACTGCCGTCCTCGATATCATCAGCCCGTGTGTGACCTTTAACAATAGCGATGACTCGACGAAGAGTTACGGCTACGGCAAAGAGCACGAAGAGCGTATCCAAGACATCACCTTTATCCCCAGCTACAACGAAGTGCAGGTCGATTACGAGCCAGGCACCGAACAGGTGGTACGCTTGCACGACGGTCCTGTTATCAAGTTGCGCAAACTCGACCGCGACTACGACCCCACCAAGCGCTTTCAGGCCATCCAACTCCTCGAAGAAGCCCGCAGCAACAATGTCTTTGTGACGGGGTTGATCTACATCAACGAAAACCGTCCCACGTTGCAACAAGTGATGGACTTGGTGGATACACCACTCGCCTACCTGCCAGAATCTGCACTCCGCCCCAGTAAGCACGCATTTGATGCCGTCATGGGCGAATTCTAAATTGACCACACATCACACCGCCACGCAACATGAATGCGTGGCGGTGTCGTTTATAGAGGTGTACCATGCCACTCATTTATCATATGGCACTCGCTATGCGCTGGCAGACATGGCCTGTCGGTCAAGACTATCTCCCCAGTGACTATGCCAAAGATGGATTTGTGCATTGCACTGCAGGCGACGAACTGATGATCAAAGTAGCAAATCGCTTCTATCAAACCGTGCCAGGCGAATTCATTGTGTTGGTTGTCGATACCGATCGCCTGACGAGCCCACTCAAGTGGGAAGCACCCTCCCCAGGCGATACCCTGGCTCCACTCTTTCCCCATATCTATGGCCCTATCAACTATGCGTCGGTGGTGGCTACCAAACCACTCCACCGTGACGATCGCGGTATATTCGTGGGCATCGGTAGTTAATCCGTAATTATTACAAAATATAGTACTACATACATTGACAATAAAAAACGGCAGTGCTAGTATAAAGAGTAAATCGTTTACGCACATGAGAGCGTGTCTCCTATGCCACCGCGCTACGTCCAAAAATACGGGCCGATGTACCGTCGTCGTAGTGGTCAGACGCCATCGCACAACGAAGCAGCGCCAGCCAATCCAGCGCCATCACCACGCATCGTGGGGGGGGGCTTTACCGATCTGTTTGTGCCGAGTGAGCTGACGCCCCAAAACGGCGTCGTCGGGGTAGTCATTATCGCCGTCGTATTGGCACTCCTTGCGTTTCTCGTACCGATGCTCTTGCCGGCACGCGAGCCCCGAGTGGCTGCGGGCACCACGTTGCAGGGGGTATCGATGGCAGGGTTGACGCGTGCCATGTTGAATGAGCAGATTGGCAAGCGCTACAAGCAGTTTCTCGAGACCCCAGTCACCTTTGTCTATCGCGACCGTACTTGGACGCCATCTGCGAGTGAGATTGGGGTGTCTATCAACATACGACAAACTAGCAATGAATTGTTGGGAATAAGCACCGGGCGTGGGTTGTCGATTCAGCTACAGCATCTGTGGTCACAGTGGTGGGGCGTACTCGATGTTGGGCCGCACATTGTCATCAACGAAGCCAAACTCCAACGCTACCTTGTTTCGATTGCGCAAGACATCGATATGCCCGTACAGTTACCGGATATCAGCATCGATGAAACAGGTGCCGTCGAAACGACTCCCGCACAGAACGGGCGTTATTTGGTGATTAATGAGACCATTATCGACACGTTGAATGCACTCAAAACGGCACAAACCATGACGGTCACTGTGCGTACTGCACTGCTCAACAGTAGCAGTAATGACGAAGCACTCATCCAGAGTTCTCACGATGCCAAACAGTTCTTGAGTGCCCCAATTGTGCTCCGTCTCAACACACAAACATGGACATGGGATCGTGATACGCTGTTGCGATTGATTGTGATTGACCGTAGTGCAGAACGGGTCAACGTCATGCCTGATCGTGATGCAATCAGCAACGAAATCGACAAGTTGGCGCAATCCGTGGATAGTGGCAGTGTGGAGCCGCGGGTACGCATCAATGACGGGGTAGCCACCATTGTGCGTCCAGGGCAGGCAGGAGTCCGCCTCAATCGTGAAGAGAGCGTGCAACGGATCTATGATGCCCTGTTTGGCAACGAGCGGGTGATTGATTTGCCCATTGAGCAAGTCCAGCCGCAACTCGACGAAGCCACCATTCGTACGCTCCAGTTCAACGATATTCTCAGTACTGGACGCAGTAGTTTTGCAGGATCAGCAGCCTACCGCACCACCAACATTGTGGCAGGTGCCAAACACATAGACGGTGTCATGATTGCACCAGGTGCCTTATTTTCGTTTAATACCGAAGTCGGTGCCATCGATGAATCCAATGGCTTTGTGCAGGGGTATGCAGTCGTAGGGCAGCGTTCACAACTCGAATGGGGTGGGGGCGTCTGCCAAGTATCCACATCGTTGTTTCGGGCAGCATTCTATGCTGGATTGCCTATTCGTGAGTGGCATGCACATCCGTTTTACATCAAGTGGTACGACGAACACGCCTTTCCCAATGCTGCGGGTCCAGGGCTCGACGCGACAATTTTTACAGGGCAGCTCGACTTTCAGTTTATCAACGACACGGGGCATTGGATGGCGATTGAGACAACCGTTGACACCAAAAAGCAGATACTTGATATCCAACTCCGTGGCACGGCCACAGGGCGCAGTGTGCGTGTAGTAGGGCCCAAAATCACCAGTACGATTCCCGCCCCCACCGACCCCGTCTACATTGATGATGCCAGCCTACCCCTTGGCACCATCAAACAAACAGACAAAGCCAAAGATGGGATGAGTGTAGTGGTATATCGCATTGTGACAGTCAATGGCAAAGAGCAACCCGGCGAAGAATTTACGAGTAATTTCAAGCCGTGGCATGCCACCTACTTACGTGGCACCGGCGCCACGCCCACACCAACACCATGACCGAGGCACCGCCCTTTCACGGCTGCGTTGCATATACGCCGGCAACGTCCATACAGACACCCTGGCAAGTGGGTGACATGGGCTTGATGCGTGAGCACTTTAACCAGCTCGCCGAGCTTGGCGTGAGTCATCTGCTCATCACGCCAAGTTGGGCACATCTGCAGCCGCAGGCCAATCGAATTGCATCTCGCACCATGCGCTTCATCGAGCACTGTCTTGATCTAGCGCATCAGTCGCACCTCAGCGTTATCGTTTCGTTGTTAGCAATCGAGCACGATGGTGCTTTGACGCTGCCTGCGTGGCACAATCATGCCGATGTTGTGGGCTGGTTGCAAGGGCGCACCACGCAACCGATACATGTGGTTGGCTCGCCGGCACTCATTGATGGGCGCTGGCGCTCGCTCCAGATGGCCAACCCATTTACGACGGCGGCATTGGTTGATGCACAACACTTGCTAATTCGCACCGTCATGGGCTATTTTGCGAGTCATCCGGCATGTTCGTGGTGGTTGCTGGCTGCCGGCTGGAGCAGGCTACCCGGTACCACACTCCCTGCCCACGCAGCACACTGGTGGCAACAGCTGCGTGAAACCGCATTGCTTGCCGCACCACGGGCTCCGGTGATGAGTCTGATTGATGGGCCAACTCTTACACGACAGCATGCCTTGGATATGGCAGTGCTCGCCACTCACAGTGACATGCTGGTCGTCAATGCGGCGATGCCCGAACTCACGACCCGTGCACAGCGGAGTCTGAGTGCGCCAGCACTCTTTAGCCACGAGCTCGTCCACGCACTCAGCAACAAGCCTGTGATGGTCGCACTGCCACCCTTGTTGATGGCGCAAGCACGGGCATCATGGCAACGGGTGTCATGGCATCAACAGGCGCTCGATGTCCCTTGTGTCCCTGGTGAAGATGCAGGGTTGTATCTCGAACACCTGCTCCAACAACTGCATGCGTCAGGATGCGCTGGTGTTATTTGGCCAGCAGCATTCCCCGCACCTGCGCACCATGCCCTCCCATTCGTAACATGGGCAGCAGCACAATGGCCACTGGCGAGACACCCTGGGCTGTTGACACCTGTCGGTACTGCGTGGGCGCGCAGGTTTGGTCAGATACAACGGGTCACCGCACACACTGCCAGCATTGACAGCGAGCGGTACTGGCACCGCCCGCATGCTGAATTCCTGCGCTTGTGGCACACATATGCATAATCCCCTAGTAGTATAATGAGGGGCAAGAGCAGACGGGGTACGCATGGATACGACTGAGATGTACGAACGCGGCGTTGCCGACGCATATCGGGGTACACCGCATCCGTTTTACTATCAAAATTTCGAACCATATCGACAAGCCTACAATCAGACGCGCCAACGCATGCGCAAAACGAGTGCAATTCCCGTGATTGATGTGCGCCGATGGTTGCTCAACGGGTTGTTTGTGTTGACCGTGATTGTGGTATGTGTGGGGGTATGGTATTTCACCACCACGGAAGTCGTAGTACCACGGATCGCAACGCAAACACCCATCATTTTGCCGACACTTGCACCCGCACAAATACTCACATTGGCAAGCCCGACGCCTTTACCACCTACACCTGAGCCACTCATACTCAAAAAAGGGGGCAAAGCGCTGATTCGCAACACCGAGCAACAACCATTGCGTGTGCGGATTTCTCCTGCCATTGATGCTAAAATAGTGGCCTACATGCGAGACGAAGAGCTCGTTGAAATCACTGAAGGGCCGATTTTGGCGGATGGGTTCGTGTGGTGGCAAATCAAGGGGCCAGCAGGGAGTGGCTGGAGTGCCGAATCCGACAACAACGGGATAACCTGGATTATTCCAGTACCATAGTGGTATCCATACACAGAAAAAGGTGCACACCCATGCAGACGAACCCGATTGTAGATCCCAAAATTGGCCAACGGATTGCCAGTATTCTGTTTATCACCCAAAGTTTGGGGTCTGCGGCGCTCATCTCAAATGTCACCGTCAATCCGATTATTGGCGCCCAACTCGGTGGCAGCGATGTGCTTGCCGGTGTGCCAGGTACATTACTCCTTATAGGTGCGGCCAGTGCATCGTATCCAGCGGGCATGATCATGCAACGACTCGGTCGACGGCCTGGCCTCGCACTCGGATTTCTCATCGGCTTTATCGGCATGTGTATCGGTGGGTATGCCGTGGTCACACATTCATTTTGGATGTTCTTGTTTGGCTTATTGCTTATCGGCGCAGCACGTGGTGCCGTCGACCAGAGTCGTTATGCGGCAGCGGACGCCAATCTCCCCGATGCACGTGCCCGCGCTATTAGCACTGTTGTCTTTGCTGGCACTGTTGGCGCAGTGTGTGGGCCATTGTTGGTGGCACCGCTGGGCAATCTGGTCAAAGGTCTCTTTGGCTTTGATGTGTTGGCTGGTCCCATGATTGGTGGTGCCATTCTCTTTTTGGTATCTGGGATATTGATTTTTACGCTGCTCCGTCCCGACCCACGTGACATTGGGCGCATCATTACCGAAGCACTCAAACGCGAAGACGACCCCCCACCTGCCGTAGCCCGACCACTCAACGAAATTGCACGCCAACCAGGCATCCAACTCGCAGCCTTGGCCATGTTGATTGGGCAAGCCATGATGGTACTCGTCATGACGGTAACATCACTGCATATGAAGCACTACAATCACAATCTGGCTGACATTTCACTCGTCATCATGGCACACACACTCGGCATGTACGGCCTGTCGTTTTTGACTGGCACCATCGCCGATCGCTATGGACGACCGACAGTGGTCGGTATTGGCGCAATTGTGCTGTTGTTGGGGTGTTTCATTGCCCCCATCTGGACGGACGTGTTGCCGTTGGCCGTTGCGCTCTTTTTGGTAGGTTGGGGATGGAATATGTGCTACATCGGTGGTTCGTCACTGCTTGCAGACAATTTGGCACCCAGCGAACGCGGTCGCTACCAGGGTGGCATCGAACTCACCGTGAATTTGTCTTCAGCAGTCAGTAGTCTAAGTAGTGGCTTTATCATCGCGGGACTCGGATTTACTACCTTGTGTGTCATCGCTGGTATCATCGCATTTGCACCACTCATCATGATTACGGTGCAACGGATGCGCACACACATACCAAGCCCACAGGTGTAATACAGATCTCATGCGTTATGTGCAACTGCTGTGTATCATTGCAATCGGCTTCTTGAGTGCGTGTGGCACGCTACCCACACCACAATCGCTGTCAAGTGTGAGCACTGCGGCACGTGATCAGCCGTGGCGCATGGCGGTGGTAATTGTGCACACCGCTACAGACATAGTGGTGACACCCTATGTCATCATCACACCCGAAAACGCACCGCAACTTGCCGAAATCAGTATCACGTTGACGATTTCTGCAGCGCAACGCATCCGCATACCGTGGCGTGACGACCACGGTATCCGCTACGCACCAGCCATACTCACCGGAGTGCTACGGAGTGACCCGCTGCGAATCGACAGCGTGAGCGAAATCACCACGGCACTCAGCGAAGCGAGTGTAGCCAACATGCCCACCAATCAGATTGTGCGTGTAATCGGGTTGCTCAACAGCCACCCCGATAGCGTGTTTCTGCATGATCGTGCAAATCCACGCATGAGTCGAGCGTTTCGTCCTGCGTGGGTCAGTGGTACCACGCCAATCCGGCTCGCCGAAGGTGCTCCCATCATGATTGAAGGAGTGCGTGTCGAAGACGCACTCATCCCGCTGGTCATTGCACCGGTTATCACGCGTTAACAACAACAACCCCACTCGTGCGCTGTGCGCACGAGTGGGGTTGACTGCATACTGCGAAGTTAGACGACAGCGACTTCGCTATCGCGGTCAAAGGCGTGCATGCGCGACATATCGACGACCAACTCGATGTTGTTGCCTACTGCGGCTTTGGTGCGTGGATCGAGGCGGCTGACCATTTCCTTACCACCATTTTCCACAAAGGCATAGACTTCACTCCCGAGGGGCTCGCGCACGGTCACATTTGCACTCACACGAGCGGTATTTTCCACACCGACTGGCACAAATGATGCATCGTGGATGTTTTCAGGGCGAATGCCAAAGTAGACCGACTTGCCGATGTAGCTTTCAAGCTTGCCCGCTTTGTTGGCAGGTACGGGTAAACGGAATGAACCGACATCCATGACTAGACTGCCATCACCGCGACCAACAGTGGCCTCGAAAAAGTTCATCGACGGCGAACCGATGAAGCCCGCCACAAACATGTTGGTCGGGTTATCATACAGGTTCTGCGGGCTGTCGAGCTGCTGCAACACGCCATCTTTCATGACGGCAATACGCGTACCCATTGTCATCGCCTCAGTCTGGTCGTGGGTCACGTAGATGAACGTGGTCTTGAGGCGCTGGTGCAGCTTGGAGATTTCGGCACGCGTCTGCACGCGCAATTTGGCGTCGAGGTTCGACAGTGGCTCGTCCATCAAGAAGACGGCCGGGTTACGCACGATGGCGCGTCCGAGCGCCACACGCTGACGCTGGCCACCCGAAAGGGCCTTGGGCTTGCGGTCGAGCAAATGCCCGATGGCCAACATTTCAGCTGATTCTTTGACGCGGCGGTCGATTTCAGCCTTGGGGGTTTTGCGCAACTTGAGACCAAAGGCCATGTTGTCGTAGACCGACATGTGTGGGTAGAGCGCATAGCTCTGGAAGACCATGGCGATGTCGCGGTCTTTGGGGGGCACATCGGTTACGTCGCGGTCACCGATGTAGATGTGCCCGTCGGTGATTTCTTCGAGGCCCGCCAAACAACGCAATGCCGTGGTTTTACCACAGCCTGACGGCCCTACCAACACCAAGAATTCTTGGTCGTTGATGGTGATGTCGAGGTCCTTGAGCGCGGCAAAATCGCCGAAGCGCTTCCATACGTGGTCGAACTTGATTCCTGCCATGTCTGCATTCCTCCATTGGTGCAACAGAACCACTGATTATTACTCGCCCAAAACATTTAGGCGCTATCCTACGATACCTGTGCTAGCGCGCACCATCAGCGTCGGTGCCAACAACTGCGTCTGCGCTGGCGCACCTGCCAACTGCGCTACCAGCATGCGCACTGCCGTCTCACCCATTGCGAATCGTGGCTGCCGAATAGTTGTCAGCGGCGGTTGCATGTATGCGGCCGGTGGCAAATCATCGAACCCGATGAGTGACACGTCACGCCCTACCACCAAACCGGCATCTCGCACCACACGCATCGCGCCATAGGCCAATTCGTCGCTGGCGGCAATCACGGCAGTGGGCAGTTCAGGGGCGTTCATCAACTCGAGCATGGCTGCTTCGCCGTCGACTTCACGACTCCCACCAGATACCACCCCGCCATCCAACACGCTGAGACCAGCACGTTCTAATGCGACGACGAACCCATCGACATACCACTCACTCGTCGCAAGTGCCACATCTGGCGCAATCAGTGCGATGTGCCGATGTCCCAATCCGACTAAGTGCTGCACTGCCAGTTGCATGCCGTGTGCGATATCACTCATGACCCACGCATCACCTTGTGGAGCGAGGCTCACTGCCATCACACCCGCGTGATGCAAGGCATCGACACGCGCATCGTCAGCACCCGGGTCACAAATCAAGACACCGTCGACTTGACCACTGCGCGCCACCATCACACAGGTGCGCACTACATCGTCATTGCGGGGAATCAACAAGAGCGCTAATCCCTGCTGCGACGCTTCATGCGCCATTCCAGCCAATACTTCGGCCATGGCAGGATCTGCCAAACGGTCATAGCCACTCGCCATCGAAATCCCCAACGTGCGACTTCGTCCGCGCAACGCACGCGCCGCATGTCGCGGCTGGTAGTCGAGTGCGACTACGGCGGCTATGACTCGCGCCCGTGTCTCCGCTGGGATTGCTCCCTGGCCGTTTAATACGTACGAAACAGTGGCCGTCGAAACACCAGCGTGGGCTGCAACGTCTCGAATTGTTGCCATGCACTTGTCTCTTACTCGGGGAAGTTAAACGGTTAACCTGATTGTATGCGTCATT
>JACCDP010334150.1_pt1 | contig 15178 bp, 20 predicted proteins | sample 7445841 | NCBI WGS metagenome assembly JACCDP01 (sample SAMN15323441, study PRJNA562643) | freshwater metagenome | isolation source: river surface water | place: USA:Blue River Watershed | collected 2017-08-17 | reverse complement strand
TGGGGATTGACCTTATTGCAAGAATTAAAATACCTAAAAGAGAAACATCCTCTCTCTTTGATTACTTTTATTTACCAGTTCAAGTTAAATACAGAAAACCTACAAGAGACGCACAAGGAAGAACCGTCCACAGAGTTGGTTGGAAAGATATTTCAACCTTTTTGTCCCTTTGTATGAGAACAGGCGCTCCTGGTAATAAAGATAATAAAAGAGGTTGGCTGAAGCACGTAATAGTTACAAATGCTGATAATGTTTGTTGGCGAGGAAGGAAGACAAAACAAGATTGGACCATAGCCAAAAAATCTTTCGAAAAGTGTGACAACTTCTTCTGGTTAAATATAGCCGGTCATAAACCAAAAGTCACAATCTATGAAGATGATGAAGAGGAGGAAAAAATACCTGTAAGAGACCTGAGAGCTAAATGGTTAGAAAAATTTAAATGATTTAACAATATAATTTAAAGAATTAACTTTAATATAAGAAGATGAGTTCTAATGCTATTATTAACCGTTATTTGACCTTTGGTTTTTCATACGGTATTTGTAGAAGTTTATACTACTATGATAAACTGAACGATACTACAATCACAAATGACCCCGGATTGGAATGTGTAAAAAAACATCGAATTACATACCCTTATTTTGCACTTATGAGTATGTTTCAAGGAGCAATGTCAGCTACTCTTTGGCCACTTTTTATGGGAACAGATATCTCTAACTATCAAAAATCCAAGTGGGGAGTAAGAAATAGTAGACCTCCTTACCCATTTGATAGTTTTGAGTGGAGAGATAAAAAATAATTTTTTTCCAGGTTATATATAAATGAGTGAATGTCCTAACAGCGACCCAAACTTTGATAAAGTAATGTCAACGTGGTTTGATATTACCTCAAAAGACTACCCTTCAAACAGGAAAAAAGTTTATTATGGAATATGTATCTGGGTTAGATTGATACTGTTTACGATTATTTTTTATTATAGAAAAAACAAATATATGCCTTATGTGTTAGCAGTATTTTCTTTACTTTCAATATATCATTACAAGGACAATATTAAGAACCCTGGAAAACAGTGGTGGAGTAAGAGGTTTGATTTAGCGATAGCAGTGTCACTGTTAATTAGCACAGTGTTAGTTATTATGGAGAAAGTTGATCCCGTGGTTATGCCTCTGATTTTATATACAAGTTTGGTAGGAGGAATTATCCAGAGTTTTTTCATAAAGTTTTGTTAAGTTAAAAACAAGTTTAAAATATAATAAATGAACAGACGTCATTTATTATATATGACATATACGTTGTGCTTTTTACACGATCTCAAGGACAAGGACCCAAAATCATATGAAGAGCTCGAAACACTTAATGTGAATATCCCAATGCCTATATTTTGCAAGATCTTGGACGGAATTTTTTATTACAAGAGCTATCCTTATGTCTTCAAAACATTATATAATTGGCAAGTTGAAAGCGAAGAAAAAAATTTGAGAGAGAAAGCAAACACATTAGCAAACTGGTCTAAAGAATGGTCTAACAGACTTAATAAAGAATGAACCTCCAAGAAGTTAATGAATGGTTAGAAGAGAACTATATAAACACGAGACTTTCCGACACTGACTTAAAGGTATTTTATCTTCAAAATGATATTATAAAAAGAAATATAAAAGAGCTTGAAACAATCCTTAAAAATAATAATGTAACAAGCAGGCAAATCTCAAACATAGTTAACGATTATTTTAGTAGCTTAATCCCGGATGAAATTAGACTTTCAACGAGGGAAAAGGTTTTTAATAAATTAATAAAAGATAAATTAGAGGCGGATTTAGACCCTGATCTCTATTTTATAGGAAAGAATAAAGAGAGTGATTGGTATGTTAAAAATAAGATTACTGAAAATAAGATTTCAGGGTTTAACTATCCTAAAATATTTAAAGGTGAAAAACAATTTCAAAAACTAAAAAAGAATGTTTATGGAAATGAAATTACCCTTAATGTTTTGTGTAACCCTCATAGATTTTTAATCGAAGACAAGTTTTATGAGGTGATAAGAGATGGTATACAGAAAGAAAATATGTGCTATTATGATAAAATAACAGAGTATATTCAAAGATTAATTTAATTTTTTATTTATCATTAATAAATAAAAAATGGATAGTTTAATGTGTAAAGACTGTGATTTTACAAAAATAATTTTTCCATTCATTTATGGGTTAATTTTAACATTAGTTATTACGATATTTTTGAAACATACATTAAAGGTGGAACGACCTTCTACATATAAAGGAGGGAGAGATAGATATTCATTTCCTTCAGGCCATTCATCAACTGTAACATTTATATTTTTATTTTTATTCTTGTCTGCCCCATCTATTTTTACATTTTTATTACTACATTATATGTGGTTCAAAGTAGCGTATGGAAGTTATTCTGGCGGATATCATAGGATAAATGAGGTGATTGCTGGAACCATAATAGGAGGAACAGTTGCAGTATGGGTTAAGGGACAATTTCCATAGTAGTTATGTTCATTATTTGATTACCTTTAGAGCTACATATATCCTCTAGTTTCGTTCTTTCGTCAATTTGTAAATATAGTTTATCCTTATCGTCTATTATATTAAATTTAGTCCCGACATTTAAAAGAATTTCACGCTCTTCAGACATTTGGGTTATTGCTTCCATAAAAAGACCCCTAGTTCCAGGTCCAGCTATAATCTTTTTGAAACAACATTTTTTGTCAGCAAACTGAAATGCTGCTTCTGGGTTAAACGACGTTGATATAAACGTATTAGACTGGAAAGTTCTACGAGAAGGGTCTGAGTAGTAATACTTATCCTTTACACCACGGTATAAAATTGATGTCTTTGTCATAGCTGGAGCATTGTTTAATATTCTGTTCAAGTCTAAAACAGCCATTCTTATGCATTCACCGTAGAGTTCATCTGTAAAATGTTCTAGATTTTCAAGAATATAAAGATAGGTGGAAGTAAGGTCAGAATTATTAATGACGAGTTTTATATCGAATAAACTAATGGGAGCAGGTTCAATTAACCTTTTTATATCTGGTCTTATCGTATCATCTTTAATTATTTTAATAAGTTGAAAGAATATAGGAAAGTAGTTTTTCTTATAATTAGTTTTACCATTATTTTTGATAAGTGTTAATTTACTCTTAAGTTTAGGAATATTATTCATTAAAAGTAAGTTCATCAACTCATCTCCATTATAAGTATATCCAAGGACTGTATGCTTATCTTCAATAGATAAGTTTTCCATATATTTAATACACTTATAAACCCATTCAATATCAAGAGTAAAATCATCTCCAAATAATGAAGATGATTTACCTCCATAATTATCATAACTTAATACCTGGCTAAGACTAACCTGTATTTTTGGAGGAGGATTAGTAAGATCTTTAGGTCTAAACCCACTTATAATACATGGTATTTTGAATGTTATTTTCTTAGTTGTTTCAATTAATGGTTCAGGATAATTATCGGGGTCAATCTCTTCGCAAAATTCTTTGTGTTTTTCATCTTTAAAGAACCCATCAGGCACATTATAGTTATCTTTTATTTCATTATAAATATCTTTAGCATCATATCCAATTTTACCTTCTTTTCTTGCTTTAATATAGGTTTCTTTAGCTTTCTGTAAGGCATCTAATGTTAAAAATTCTCTATGATAAATTGAAAAAACAACAATGCCATCAACCATACTTTCTTCTATTATTTTATTCAATATAATACTCACATATATTCTATATTTATCTTCACGTTTTATATAAGCTATAAATTCGTTCAATAAAAACTGATTTAAAAGTTCTTTTATAAGATCATTCATAATGCTAATATCATTATTTGTTATAATATAATCGTATAATGTTACAGCTATATCATACCTCTTATTTGTTATGGATGCCATCATAAGTCTATACCTTAATTTATTGTTTAATTTACCCACAGTCCTTAAAAAGCTCTCTACAACGTCAGTCTGAACTGAAGATATATTCGAAATAATTCCTTCTATCGGAGATACTGATGGACCTCCTGAATAGTTAGTATCAAGATACTGATAAAAAAGTGGGACAAAACGCCATACTACAATAGTATCATAATTAGAATCTTCATATATATATTTATTTGGATGATGAGGAGCATTGTTCATATATGGAATTTGAGGGAAATCCGCAATATTAGTTGAATGACCTTCATACTTCTTTGTAGCCATAACATCCGCAATACAAATAATGAGTTGCATCATAGCTACAAGTTTAAATAAATAATTATCAGTGTCAGTTATACGTGATGTATATATCTTTTCAAAATTATCAATAAAAACTTTTTCTCTATCATTCTCAGCGTTTTCCATAACATAATCTAAAAGCCAGTGTCCTTCGATAAGTATCATAATAATATCTATTTCAAGCTGAGTTAAATTAAAATCTTTAAACATTTTGTCAAGGTCAATCAAGTTTGAATTTATATCTCTATATTTGTTCATATATATATAATCAGCTCCTTCTTTTTCATGGTCAGGCTTATCATAATAAGGCGTCTTACCGTCACCTCCTTTTCCGATATCATGTAAAAATGCGCTCAATATAAGAACTTTTTCATAATCTATAGTTACCCCATATAATTCAGCATCATCAACGATAGTTTGGTTCCAAACTCTATGAAGCGGATTGTCCATGTCCAAACTTGTAAAGAGGTCATTAACATAAAAAGCAGCCCACGCACTGTGTTCTAGTAGGTCTCCAGCGTGAAACTCAATGTTAATTGTTTTATACTTTTCAAAATCTTTTATAAGATCTCTGAATTCAGTTGAAATCATTTTATTATTATCCAAAGAATAATAATAATAAAATTATATTTTTCCTCTCTCTCCCTTATTATCGTAGTCAAGGTATTTTGCAATTATCCATCCAAGACTGAAATAAAATTGATCTCCTATAGAGTTTATAACGCTATCAGCTTTATCTTTACCCCCAGGCCACCATCCACTCTTACTTATAATCTGCATAGCAAATTCTTGGTTTTCTACAGCCTCAAATAAAAGATGACCTACAAACGAGGTTGAAAATGAAATACCAAAATAATAGAATATAATTCCAGCTGCAAAATGAAGAATTGAAAAGTTATCAGTAAAGTATTCTCCCATTTATTATTTACCCAGGAAAATGTTAAACTTTTTCAATCATTTCAACTTTTGGTTTTCTTGTCTGTTCCTCTATTGGATCAATCACATTATAAGATCGTTTTTCAAACCTATTTGTGCTTAAAGCAAGAGTATCTTTTATGCTCTCTTTACAAATTTCAACAAGGTTATAAAGCTTGTCGGAAACCAGTAAAACGTTAGATATAATTGTTGTAACACTTTTGAACCCGTCATAGTAATAATAAAATATGAGGACTGATGAGAAGATCACATTTAGCGTTTTCATTATGATAGTAATTCTGGCCCACTTATAAAGTCTTTTATTATAAATCTTAACATTGTCTATAATATCAGGGTATTCTTTTAAGTTTTCTTGAAGGGAATTATAAGACTTGTCTTTAGAGTAATCCAAAGACTTTAAGAAATATGTTTCTCGCATATTAATTACCGTTATAAGCATTATAAAGGAGAATAGAGTTATAAAGTTGAAAGCAATCACAAATTCGTTAAACATAGAAAGGTTAGAAAAGTTATCTTGAAGGCTACAAGTAGTTTCAGTTTCAGGGCAATATTGAGGAACAAATATAGAGAGTAATGCTGCCATACTTATTTTAACACCTTCAATTATGGTTGTAAAAATACCTTTTGTAAAATCTTTTTTGTCAGCTTGAGACATTTCAGAGACAGAAGTTCTTCGTTCTTTTACTTCTTTCTTCGACCAGAAGATTGATTTTAACCACGAGATCATTTTATAAGAAGTAAAAGAAAATGTTATGTAAATTGAGAATTTAATTCTGTCATATAATAGTATGTTCTGATCGTAAAGCTTAGTATATAAAATATAACCAAATCTAAGCTTGCAATTTCAAGTTTATAAAAGGCAAAACTTATTGTTCCAATGTCCTCATAAATATCTTTTAAATTTTTATAGAAATATATGAAGAGGAGTATTTGTGAGATAAGATAAGCGGACATTTTTATATGCAAAAAATAAATAAGAATTTTTTTTCTTCAGTTAAATTTAAAATGGGAATAGAACATTTACTAGAAGAGTTTTACCACGCTAAAGATAGACTTAAAGAATTAGAAGATATTGTGAACGAATATAAGGATAAAATAGAGGATGAACTTGATAGACAAAGAACCGAGTATTTAGAGACTGATAAATATTATCTAGAACGACGAAAGATGAGTAGTGAGACATTAAAGAAGAGTGACTGTCCTAAAGAAGTATGGAACGAACACGCAACGAGACACTCTTATACCGGATTATACATAAAGAAGAAAGGAGAGAAAAGAAGAAGTAGAAGTCCAAGAAGAAGAAGTAGAAGATAAACTAAATTTAAAATAATAAATATAACTTATAAAAGATGAGGATTGCATTGCTAAGCACTTTTAACATTCATATGTGTTGCGTGGGATTTCTTATCCACATATTTAAGGATGATGAAATTCACGTATATTTCCCAGACGATAGAGACAGTTATTTAGAATATTATAAAAGCTTATATCCAAACACAAAAATATCCTTATTAAACATAAAAGATTATAACAAAGAAGACTATAATCAAAGTATAAAAATAACTGCAAATGATCCTGGAATTTCAGAAGAAGGAATTATTTCAACAGCACATTTACAAGAACAAGTTAAACCTGAATTTAAATATATTACATTAACACCGTGGATTAAAGGAGAAAATGTTAAATATATTTTCCCGTTATATCGAGGATTAAATACTGTTAGTTATACTAAGATTATGGTTCATATTGGATTTTTTGTTCCAAGATATTCGGATGAAGATACGGTTAAATTTATAAGGGAAAGTGGATATAACTTTGTGTTTGTTGGAGGTGATAGTTATAATGGATTAAACCATCTTCCAAATGTTAGAATTATTAATAGGTTAAACACTTTTGAGCTTATAAACCTTATCAATCAATCTATGTTTGTAATGCTTAGAAAAGAACCTTATCAATTAACTGACAGATATTCAGGAGCAATAGGGCACGCTGTATCTCATAAGAAACCTGTTATAGTTCAAGAATATACAGCTGATAGTTATGGGTTAAAAGGGATTGTATTTAAAAAAGAATATTGTGAGGTATTAGATACGTTAAAAAACATAAATAAAGAAAGTTATGATTTATTGGTAAAAGGAGCAGAAGAAGTATATGATAAAATACAAGAAGATAATAAGGATGTGAAAAACTATTTCATAAATTAATGATTAAAAGATACTCTTATAATCATTAAATGTTAAAGAGTTCAAAAATATTTGTGGCAGGTCATAAAGGCCTTGTTGGAAGTGCTATATATAGAAGACTATTGAAAGATGGTTATACCAACGTTATAGTTAAAACCTCGAAAGAACTTGACTTAACCGTCCAAAAAGACGTAGATGAGTTCTTTCAAAAAGAGAAAATTGAGTATGTTTTCTTAGCTGCGGCAAAAGTTGGGGGAATTTTAGCTAATAATACTTATAAGGCTGATTTTATATACAGAAACTTAATGATACAATGTAATGTTATTCATTGCTCTTTTAAATATGGAGTTAAAAAGCTCTTATTTTTAGGGTCAAATTGTATTTATCCAAAGGTTTGTAATATACCTATAAAAGAAGAATATTTATTGGATGGAAAGTTAGAACCTACAAATCAACCATATGCTTTGGCAAAATTATCAGGAATTGAGATGTGTAATTCTTACAGGGATCAATATGGGTGTAATTTTATTTCATTAATGCCGACTAACTTATATGGTCCAAATGATAATTATGACTTGGAAACATCCCACGTTTTACCAGGTTTATTGAGGAAGTTTATTGATGCAAAGAAACATAATTTACCGAGTGTGAGTTTATGGGGAACAGGAACACCAAGAAGAGAATTTTTACATTCAGATGATGTAGCAGATGCTTGTTTATATTTTATGAATACTTATAATGAGAAATCCCATATAAATATTGGAACAGGTAAAGATATAAGTATAAAAGAGCTTGCAGAAATTATAAAGGATGTGGTTGGATTTGAAGGGGAAATTGTTTTTGACAAAGATAAACCTGATGGAACCTTTAGAAAAGTTTTTGATGTTTCTAAGGCAAAGGATCTTGGATGGACTGCAAAAATAGGGTTAAAAGAAGGTATAAAAATGACTTATGAATTAATTATCGGATAATGTCATTCTCAAGGATATAAAAAAAATATTATTTTTATTTATATATAAATAAATAACAATGAGTAGTTTTATAAAAAAACTTTCAAAAGAAAATATGGGTAAAACTACCTACATTAAACGCAATAAGTTAGGAGAAGGTTCTTATGGGATTGTATATGAAGTAGAAGATAAAGATAGTGGTAATATTTATGCGGATAAAATGTCATCTTCTACCCCTGATTTAAATGAATTAGATATTCTTTGTAAAATAGATCACCCTCACGTTCTTCAAGCAGTAGATTTTTATTATGCCTCTTCTGATTCTTCTTTTCATATTATTTTACCTAAAGCAGATAAAGACCTTGACAACTACTCAGAAATAAAGAATGTATTAAAAGGTAATCTCACTCTTAACGAAGCTATAAAGATGATTTATGAAATTATTAGTGCAGTTTCTTTTTTACATAAACTTGGCTATTTTCATTGTGATGTCAAACCTGGAAACATTTTAATGTTTGGAAATAAACCTGTTCTTAGTGATTTTGGATGGACATATTTTCTCGGTTATAATACAGATGAAGTTTGTGGAACAACAACTTTTACCTCGCCAGAGTGCGTCACACCAAAATTATCTTCAACATTAACTCCATATAATAAATCTTGCGAACAAATTAAAGCTGATATTTATAGTCTAGGTTCAACGTTCTTTTACTTACTTACTGGAAAGTTATTGATAGAATACGATAGCGACAATATAATGTTACGTGCTAATTATTCTGTCGTAGAACACAAATTACAAAACTATATAAATAGCATTTCCGAACCATATGTGTCCTTAAGAGAGTGTTTTGAATGTATTTTAGAAATGTGTAAGGCAGAACCTGACGAACGTTTAAAGAGTATTGAAGAGGTTCTTCAACAACCTGTATTTTTATCAAGAGGATTATCAGAACCAATAGGTGGAAAAGTAAAGGTTACTAATATACCAAATACAGTCTGTAATAATCTTACTTCAAAAGACATAGAACCATTAATTTCCCGTCTTTTTCAGGTTTCGTTAGAGTTACAAGATGTATATAGTAATTATGGTTATAATTTATATGAACTTTGTATTCTTCCTTCTTTATATATTCGTTCTATAGCAACACTAGATTCTTATCCTAAAGGTATAAATATATATATTGATAAATATATAGCTGCATCAATTTATATAGCAAATAATTTATCGGGTAAAGAAACCCAAAAAATTGATAAATATATAAAATACACTCAAGTAACCTTATCTTTATTTTACTCTACCGTTATTAAATGTATTCAAAATCTAGAAGGATGCTTGTCAATGCCTATCATTTATCCTATGACAGATAATGGACTAGAATGCTTCTGGTATATTACTCAATGTTTAGCTGATGGTTGTTCTTTTGTCTTTACTCATCCAACAGAAGTTCACCGTTATTATTCTTTATTAGAAGAAAGACAGCCAGAGTTAAAAGACCTTCGTTTTCTTAAAAATCAAAATAACATATTGAAGTGCAATATTTACCCTGATACTAAGGTGTTTGTTATAGTTATAAAAGAAATGATGAATGGAAGGTCTAATGTGAAATTAAAAATATCATATAATCCCTCTTCTAGGCCAAGTGTTTCGAGCTTGGATTATTCGAATAAAGAAACAAAAAGATGGGTTGAAATAGTAGAGTAAAAGAAAGAACAAAAAAGCGACGAACCTCAGGGTTCATCTAATGACCCATCACTTATAATTAAAACATTGAGAAAAGGAAACTATAATTTGGCTTTACAACTTATACATAAAAAAAATAAAAAAGAAGATGCTTGGATAACAAGAGATATTATTGATGAAGTTTTTGAAAGTATAAAACAGCAAACAACTATGACTAATAGGAAGGATTTGGTAGAAATATTTTATAATATAATGAAAGGAGGAAAGACCTTTGAAAAACATATTTCTTATAAACTAAGCGATATATATTATTCTAAAAAACAGGTTCAACTTGACTTAATAAATGATTGTATAAAAGAAATGATAATTAGAAGTGAATATGACGCAATAATGTTCGAAATCGTTTTATATGCTTTAAGTAACTCTTATTTTAGATTTTGCGATTTTATATTTGATATATATATAAAGGTAAATTACTCTCACAAACTTCTTTCTACTCTTAACGAAATAATAGGAGATGAAGATATTATGAGACAAATGGACGATATAGAAGATGCTGAAAATATTATAAATAAATATATAGTTAGGTTATAGTGTGAATTATTTATAACAAGTATATATTTCTTCTAATACCCTTACTTATCTCTTCTACATAAAATCCAACATTGACAGATAAAGTTAGGATCATTATGTCTATCTCCACCCATTGATCTATAAGAAGGCCAAGGTTCTCTTCCAAATAAATGTAAGATATAATCTCTACTTCCCCAAAAACCAACTTCTAAGACCTCAAATCCTTGACTTTTACACATCAAAGCTAAACCAGTCGGATTGATACCCCAATAATAAAATGGCAAATTATGGTCTATGTTTATCATAGGAACTGATGTAAAGAAATATCCTCCAGGTTTGATATGATCGTATATGTTTTTGACGCATTGGAATGGGTTATACACGTGTTCTAATGTCTGATTAACAACTACTAAATCATAGTCTTTTTTAGGTAAATCTAATGTATGTAAGTCATTAGATGTTCCATCATACTCAGCATAATCAATGTTTGAGTAATTAATCATCTGAAGTTCCGGGTCGTGTCTGCAAGTAGATAGCACATTTTCAAAATGAGTTAAATTATGAGTTGAAAACCAGTTTTTCAAATCTACAATACTTGCAAGTCTTGGATAGTCTGAAGTTTCAGGGTTAAAATTCTTGAGATTTAAATTCATAACTTGATTATAAAGGTTATGATGAGATTGATAATATTGAGGTGATCTATGTTTTACATACTTGTTATATAAGTCTGTAATTTCGGTCTCTGAAAACTGCTTAAACATCTTTTTACTAACATATTTTACCCCTTTAATACATAATATCATTCTGACCGAACATTCCTAATGATTTTAAATATTCAGGGTTAAACACAACTGTATTTTCGTTTAACTTATTTACAGTCTGATGTTTAAACTCTTCGTTTAAGGGAAACCAATTTCTTTTATTTTCGGTTGATAATATACCAGCAATCCACCCTAAAGTGCTTCTACATAACATTATATTTTTTGCCTTATATAATAACCCAAAATCTGTGAGAAGAGAATTTGATATTGCTATAGAATTTTTAACACTATTTGTAAGGTGATTTACATAAGATAATTCCCACGGTCTTTTTAAAGTGTCACTTATAAACATAACCTTATTTATACCTTCTATTTTATTTATTTCATCAATAATACTTTTAGGGTGAATAACCTCACTATTGTATGCATTATGAAAGAAATCATCAAGCCTTAAATGAACTATTAAAATATCATCTCTTACAGGTTTAATTGTATTTACGTGTTTAACAATACGAGAGATAGTATAATCATCGTTAATTCTATCCATATTTTCTTCTGTAAAAAGAGATTGAATATAGTCTCTATAAAGAGTGATCCAATCCTGTGTTTGGAAAAATCCAACAACATAAATATCACCTTCAATTGATGATCCTTTATTAGAAATAATCTCATTAAATTTTTCCTCATCAACTTCGGTCAAATTATCTACCTTAATTTTTTCATTATTTATACCTCTTGATAAGGGTTTCTTACTACCATTAAACACATATTCTTTGTTTAATATCTTACCTAGAACTTTAGTTGCAAAATATTGGAATAAATTATTACCAAAACGACCTGAAACAAAGTAAGAAATACTCATCTTTAAAAATAATCGGTTTAAACTTTTAAATTTAATTTAAAATAATATATTCCTAATAGATATAAGATGGAACACGTGTCTATTGTAGATGATAGTATTTACTTTGGGAAATACCCTGATGAAAGTATTCTTCAAACTCTTTCAAACCTAAATATCACAACCATATTGGACCTCACTCATTTTTTTGAGAACTTACCCTCTTATAAGGTTCCAAATAATATGAAAAGACTTCATTTTGAAATTGTAGATAGAGGGGTTGAAGATGACGACAAAGTTATGGAACTTATTGATGGTATAATATCCTCACAATCCTACCCAATCTATATTCACTGTAAAAGAGGACACGGAAGGTCTGGAACAATTGCCTCTATATTATACGGTAAAATGAATAATAAAACAGGTGAAGAAAGCATTGACTATATTAAAAAATGCCACGAGAAAAGAACCGTAGTAAGTAAGAGAGTAAGAATGTTAAATACCCCTATGAATGACACTCAAATAGAACAAGTTCTAAGATTGTTAAACGGAGACCAGATATAAGCTTAAAGAAATATTCTTCTTTTATCGTGTGGTGCATCTCTAAATAAACCTGATTTTTATAAGAATACAGGCTCTTTAAGCCTGATACTTCTATAAAATTTGGTAGGTTTAGTGATGGCACTCCCCGTAAATAAAATGCTTGTTCCTCATCCTGAATTTAGTGATATTTTAGTCGATATTAATACTCATAAAAATGTTGTATCAAGAGACCTTGTAAATGATTATTGTTACTATAAGGAAGAAGGCTGGCGTATGTCTGAAGTTGATGTAGAAAGTAAACCACTTACAAAAGAAGAATATATTTTACATTATTGTAAGAATGAAGATGGAAAGACAATTTATAATAAGGCTTAAAAATTAATTTAGTATAAATAACAAAAATGATTGTTGGTATTTTAGGTTTAAAAGGTTCTGGTAAAGATACCATTGGAAATTACCTTATCGAAAATTATAACTTTGAAAAAATAGCTTATGCTGGAGCTTTAAAAGATGCTATCTGTTGTATCTTTGGATGGGACCGAAATATGATGGAAGGTGCTACTGAAGAAAGTAGAAAATGGAGAGAGGAAATAGATCCATATTGGGGATTTTCCCCGAGAGAAATGATGCAAAGAATTGGAACTGATTTATTCCGTAAACAAATCAAAGACGATGTATGGGTAAAATCCCTTAAACTTAAGCTTGAGAAAATGACCCAAGATCCTTTTAAAATGAAAAATAATATTGTAATAACTGACTGTAGATTTAAGAATGAAATTGATGTAATCAAAGAGAAAGGGGGAATAATCATTCTTGTAGAAAGAGAACCTCCTTCTTGGATAAATATAATCGAAGATTATAAAGGTGGAAAACTTACTGAAGAAGAAGCCGTTCAAAACCTCCAAGAAACAGGCATACACGAGAGTGAATGGAGATGTTATTTGTATAATGACATAGATTATTACGTTAAAAATACAGGATCGATAGAAGAACTGTACGATAAATTAAAAATGATTTTTTAATTTAAATGATTATTTTTATTATACTTAAGATTAACTATAATAAAATGACTTTTACCTGCGAGAAACCAAGCGAGTGTCCTGTTTGCTATGAAGCTCTTGAAGACCATAAACCGTTAAGTTGCGGTCACTGGGTTCATAAAAGCTGTATCGTAAAAAGTAAAAAAGATAATTGTCCTATGTGTAGAGCAAAGGTTAAATTGACGAGAAGAGAAAGAGAAGAAATGATAAACCTTATGACCCAAGAAGAACCTGTTTTATACGAACAACCTTCTCAGCCTTTAGAAGAAGAGGAACTTCCTTATACTATGCCGAGTGAAAATATAATCGTCACCTTAGAAATAAGAAGAAGATTTAGAGTTGAAGATGATGCTATACTGTATGATGGAAGAGTTATTTCTGAAAATGGAAATAGGGTTAAAATAGCTTTTACTAATCCATTTGAAGCTATGAACTTTTGTAGCTATATCGAAACTACAAATAAAGTAAATAGAGTTTTGATAGATGATTTAAGAAGAAATACAGATCATATCCAAACAAGAAACTACGAGGTTATTGATATTTAAAAAATCTGTTTTTAATATATAAAATATGGATGACACTTGTGTTGTTATAACAGGGATATTAAGGGACGAATTTATACAACCCTTAATAGAGATGTATAAGGAAGTTCCTCATAAAATTATTTCTACGTGGAAGGACCAGACCCATATAGATGAGCTTAAAAATAATGGGTTCATCATTCAATTGAACGATTATCCTTCTTATAGAAATTGCACTAACTATCAGACTGTAAATATAAGAGAAGGATGTTTATTGGCAAAAAGTCTTGGGTTTTCTTACGTGATAAGAATGAGGACAGATTTAATATGCAATGATGTTGTCAAATTTATGGGTTGTATAAAGCATTTATATAAAGAAAAAATTACAGTTTTGGGATTTATTCAGACAAGTTTATTATATATAATAGACTTCTTTGTATCCGGTCCTATTAATGAAATACTTTTAGTCTTTAACGAGGAACAAAAAGAAGGCGATGGAAGATTTGTTGAACAATATTGGATGGAAGAATATTTTAATAAAAAAGATTTAACTTTTACAGATCTCAAAGAAAGGTTATATACTTGTCTTCCAGTACTCCAAGAAAAAAAAATAGAGATGGAACTTATAAGCAAAAATTGGGGTAAATTGATAGGGAAATATTGTAATCAAGATATTATTTTAAATTGATTTTTTATTTTTAATTTTTTATTTTTGTATCTTACGTTGAGACACAAAAATGGATTTAACTTTTACAGACAAGCTTTATATGATGATTGAAGCACACCCACCACTTCCTTCACTTGAACTAGACGAACCTATACTCCACATTAGAAAACCTAAGAAGAAATATCTTAGTGATTTCTCCCCTAAAAAACAAGACATAAGATTTTACTTTAAAACTACCGTCTTTTC
>JACCDP011319401.1_pt1 | contig 15183 bp, 19 predicted proteins | sample 7445841 | NCBI WGS metagenome assembly JACCDP01 (sample SAMN15323441, study PRJNA562643) | freshwater metagenome | isolation source: river surface water | place: USA:Blue River Watershed | collected 2017-08-17 | reverse complement strand
GTCAAATTGCCCTTGAAAGTACGGGGGGTCAAATTGCCCTTGAAAGTACGGCCCCGGAAAGCACGGGAGTCTTTTTTTTATCGCCTCGCGGCGCACACCGAACCGCGGAGACGCGTGCGTCCCGATCGCACGGCGTACGTATGCGTGTAGCCACACGCGTAACACGGGGGGGGTGGTGACGTATGTACGTACGTGTGCTTGGTGCTACTTTTGACGCGCGTATCTTATTTTTTTCTTTTGATTAGATTAGCTTAGAATAGTATGAATTTGGCTTTGCTCAATTTAGTTCTCTTTTGTTTACACCTTTTTTCCGCTGCTTATGTATTTAGTAAACGCGATGAAGTTCCGAAACGTTTTCGCGAAGTTGATGTGTTTACCAACAAGCTCAATCCCGCATCAGGGCCCGGTCAACAGTATTCTTTTGTGTCTCAACCAATTTTTACGCTTGATATACCAGTGTTGATTGCCGCTTTCTTTTTGATCACATCTTTATTTCATTTTGCCTACTTTTTAGGCGACAGCGGTAAGAATACCTGGTACACAAACATGGTAAAGCGCGGGTGGAATCCAATTCGATGGATAGAGTACTCAATAACAGCAAGCATTATGGCCATTATTCTTGCTCTTTGCGCGACTGTTCAAGACGCAAGCACCCTTCTGCTGATTTTGGGGGCAACTATTTCGATTATGCTTGTAGGCCTTGGCGTGGAACGCTCCCTTCTTAACAAGGACATTGTGTTGGCCGCTCTTCTAGAAAAAATAGGCTGGATCTTGCAAATTACAGTGTTCGTGGTCGTTGGGCTGGCTTTTGTTGGCACGATTCAAGCTGTAAATGAAAAATTGAAAAGTGAAGCGGCAAAGCAGGTAATTCCGGATTGGGTTTATGTTCTTCTTGTCGCGGAGCTAATTTTCTTCGCGTCTTTCGGTTTCGTTAGCACCGTGCAGGTTTATCGCGAGTACAAGGGCAAAAATACGCAATTTAAGACATATGAGACTGCATATCATCTTTTGTCGCTTGGTGCTAAGTTGACGCTGGGCTGGCTGTTTTACTTTGGCGCGACGAAAGCAAAATAAATCATTTTTTTACCTCGATAATTTCCTTTATGGCTTGTTTGATTACGTCTTTCAATTCAACTGGAAGAAGTTCAACTGACCTTTTTGCTGTGTACCATCCAAACTCGCTGTGTTCCTTGGACAATTTGATTTGATGCGACCGGACCACCCGACCCAGGAAAAAAACGTAGTTTTTTATACCGGTCGGTGCGTTTTTGGTGGCTTTTGAGAGCTGAATGGCGACTTCCTTTTTGAAATTTCCTATCAGACAGAGCGCGTCCTGGTCTATGCCTGTTTCCTCTTTGAGTTCGCGAATCGCACAGAGAAGTTTTGATTCGTTTTGCTCGCTGTGCCCCTTTGGGATTGACCATTTCTTTTCGTTCCACCTTGACTTTAGCAGAAGAAAAAGCGGTATTCCATCCACGCCTATCTGGTAAATAACAATACCCGCCCCAAACATCAGTGACAAAGACGTGCAAATGACATAGAATTTTATTTTGCGTTAAAATTTGAATACTAAATGCCATTGGTCCAGCGAGTTGGAATGTATTGGAAGTTGCAATCCTGGCAAATTTTTTCCCATATAAGGTCGGTGGCGAGCAGATTCTCCGGTGCCTTTAGAAGCGGCAGAAAGGGAAGAAACTCCGGTAGATCGAGAAGCTCGCAGAATTTGTATAGTATGTACGCGTAGGAGAGAAAGTTTTTCCTTTTTCCTTTGTGCTTCTTGAATGGAACCTGGATCATCTCGAAGATGTTGATCAGGAGGCTGCGCTGCTCTTCCGAGAAGTAGTGCACAGGGCGCTGCGTGATCCGAGCGATCAGTTGTGGTATGTTTTCGAAATAGTTGCAGTGCTGGGTTCGTCGAAGGGCGTAGCGTACGAAACGGTAGGTAATCTTTTCTGGTTGTAGCACTGGATCGATCCGAAGCTGCTGGCATTCGCGCAGGAGGCTCCAGATGACTTCGTCCGGGATAATTGTGCGCTCGGTACCTTCGAGACGGGTGAGAAACTCTTTGAAGTGACTGACTCTTGCGTAGGGCATGCCGATGCGCACACTGCTCTGCTGCCGCTCGGCGTAGGTTTCTTTGAATCCCACGCCCTCGCCGCCGTTCAGCGACGCCCCGCAATCGATGCAGCTGAGCGAGCCGTGGACGTGATCGACAACCAGGGTGCCGTTGCAGAAAGTGCACTTGCCTGACTCTCTGTCGGCGACCTCGAGATTGCCGAGCGCGTGGGCGTTGAAGTTGACGGGCGTCGTGTTGTCCACGACGAGCTCGTAGTACAGCGTCTTGTAGTATTGCCGGGTCTTGAGAGATTCGTTGGTATCGGAGGTGGCGAAGTATTGTTTGATGTCCGCGTATGCCACCATCTCGTGCCTCATCTTGGACCGATGCCCGTGCTCGGGGTCAATTTGCTGCAGGCACACGGTGAAAAGCTTGACATGCTTGGCGCGGTCGAGTCGTTCGCGCCTGGCCTCTTTTTCCTGTTCGAGTCTGTCGCGGGACTGGTTGTCTTTCTCGTTCGCCTGGGCCAGTGCGATGTCGCGTGCGTGCATCCAGTTCATGTAGTTCAGGTTGTAAACGTCAATTGCGGCCCTGGGGTAAGGACAGCGGTCGTGCTCGGATAGCAAAAAGTTTTCAGTGATTTCCCTGTGCTTTATTTCGGGCTCTGCTTGCCTGTAGCGCACGCCTATGTTGTTGTTCTTGTCTCCCCTGCTGTTTTTTTGGCGCTTCTGTTGTTTGTTGCTGCTGGCGAGCAGGAAGTTCGTTTGCTGCAGTTGCCGCTTGGTGGTGAAACGCTGTTGCGCGTTGACCTGTTTCTCTTTCTTTTGCACGTCGTTTAGAAGGGAAATGTCCATGGGGGCAGACAGGCAGCGACTCTTTTAATTGGTGTTTGCCTTTTTGCGAGAGGAAAAAGAAAAGAGGCGTTTTTATCTGTCGCACACAAAAGAAGAAAAAATTTGAAATTCAAAAATCAAAAAAAAATCACGTGTTTCACTTGTTTAGAGAATGTTACAAAAACGTAACACGGCCGTCAAAGTAGCGTCCCGCGAGGCGGGGGCGGAGGTAACGATGATTGATCCGTACTCACCGCCGCAGCAGTTGTTTGCTTTCTTTGACAGCGCGGAGCTTTGCGATCTCGACGCCTGTTACGCCGTGCTTCATCGAGCCTACATTACAGGCGAGAAAGAGCGACGCGAGCACCTCTGTCGGAACAGGGAGAACTGTGCATTGGCCATACAGTTTTACGGTAAATTGAGGAACCAGTACGAAGCGGTGGACACGCGGGAGCCTTTCAAGTGGGCTCTTCGCGCCGGCCGGTTCATTGATCCCTTCGCGGAGCCCGACCTGGATAGGTTCATGCTCGTGCTGAACAATAATAAGAGGAGAAGGGTGTAGTAGTAGCGGGCGACAAAAAAATAAATTTTCTTTTTTTTTTCTGTCTCTTTCTTGCGCTCGAAGCAGGGATGTTGATTTTGTTGGGCCTCGTTGGCGTGATGAGCCTGGTCGAAGTGGCGTATTTTACTTGCCGGAACGTGGCGCCGGCGCTGGTCGTGGCCAAACACAAGGGCGAGGAGCTTGCCTGCTGGCTCCTGAAGTCCGTGCTACCGGACAAAATCGTGTACCTGGTCAGGGCCTTTTGCTTCCGCTACGGTTACGAAATCGATGAGTTCATGGGCAGGAGAAACAATATCGTCTCGGTCAAGGCCGTGAATTTCAGTCCCAGCGATGCACCAGGTACTTGCATCGAGGCCCTGGTGATCGCCGATTATAAGAATGTCACCGCGGCGTTCAGCACGATCCGCTTCGCAAACCCTTACACGCGGCTCAAGGTACCGCTAACACGGGAGAATTTCATGTTCATGCACGAACGCATGGTCCTGGAGGTCGAGGGGTTCGATTTTTTCGGGAACCGGTACCGGGAAGTTTTGCGGTACGGTGACTCGTTCCTTTTGCCGGTGACCTGTCCGCGCTATTTCGGGCTGCCTTTGCTTGAGGTGCTGAAGCTCTACCGGGACGACACCTTTGTCGCCGACATTCTCAGTTTCGGGGTGCCCTGGAGCATAAACGGCAGGAAGTCGCTGGAGTCAAACATAAAATGGGTGATCAGGGACGCGATGTACGCGGACGAGACGACATTCAGCTCGTGTTTCCTTGGCCACGACCCCAGTGTGTGCGGGTCCGACCCGAGCATGCTGACCGTGCACAGCAAATACGAGACGGAACAGGACCTAAAGGTACTTATTCTAAATTGCGAAGATCTTCATTTTTAGCTAATCAAAAAGGAACAAAATGGGACAAAATGGGACAAAATGGTTTTCCATACAATCCACGTGTTCGATCGTATTTGTAAAATATAATAATATAATTCACGCGCTTCAGCGCAAGAAGAAGAACCAGAACAGCAGAAGAAGCACCGCTACCACCGTGAGTATGATTGGGATGGTCATCGATTCTGCCTGTTCAACGACCTTATTCCAGAGAAAGCCGAGCGAGATGGCCATGCCGATGAAACCGAGAACAATCAGCACCTGGGCGACACGACTCCCGCCGCTCTCACCGCTTTCAACCTCGCTGGCGAATTGCTCTTCTTCGTTGTATTGCGAGGGCGTGTACGTCGATGTGAACACGGGACCGGCAGTCCTGGTGCGCTTCATGCTGGGGCCTTTGCGATTGCGACTCCCGGCTCGCTTGCCGGCTGGCTTCCTGGCTGCCTTGCCGGCTGGCTTCCTGTTGGTTTTGCGAGTGGCCATTTCTGTCTTTATGTTACAGCGAAAAAGATTTTTTTTTCTCGGCCGCCCTGTGGGCAAATGGTGCACAGCGCAATTGCCGCGCTGTTTTGTTGCCCGTTCAAGTGCATGGGAACACCTGCGGCGAAGCGGCGCCATCTGTTACAGGCCGCCGGCGCGAACGCGGACTGGTGCGTACCGGAACATCACCGGGCGCTTGTAAACGCGATTCTCGCAGACGACCCGGACGCGGTGGACGAGATCTGCAGAGGCGTCGATGAGGATGACAGCGAGACGCTGCTGTTCGCTTTGCGGATCGCGATTACAAACAATGGTGTCACCGCCCCGCAGCTGGTGTCCGTTCTCCTTAAATGGACTCGCCAGGCGCCGAGTGCCGACCTTTTTCGTCTGTGCTGCAGCAGCGATCAGGGGTCGTCGTCGTCGCCGGAACTGTTTGGTCTGCTTGCAAAAAAATGGACGCAGCTCGCAGCGGGCGACGACGTGGACCTGCGGAACTTTTTCATATTTCTGTCGGTGCTTCTACTCGAAAACCGCTATGTTTCCGGTGAGCGACAGCTGCGACTTGTTTACGAGGTCTCGAGGCTGACCAGAAACTGGCGGAACGCGCTAAACACGGCAGTGACTTACAAGCGCGGTATTGCTTATCGCACGTACCGCTTGCTTATCGCGCTCACCGAACGCAACTGTCTGCAGCTCTGCCTGGAGAACGCCATATACCGGGTCAATTTAGATGCTATAAAGGCCTTGTCGTTCTGCCCTTTCGTTCGAGTCTACTCGCACATCCGTGTGATCGATCGGTACAGCGCGATAATCTACTACCGCGCGATGGTTTACCGCAAACGCGGCGTGCAGCGCTTTATCGAATACACGCGCAGATTTATCGAGAGACTGTACGCGCCCGGGGGGCGCGGTTACTACAAAGCGCAGGCGGCTTTTCATGCGGCGTTTCACGAGGACAACAAAAAAGAGTTTATTACAAATTAGCTACGCGAATGGTGGAAGGCGTTCCTGGTTTTGATGCCCCCGGTCGTGAATTGGATGTTGTACGCTACTTCAGGGTCGCACATGGCCTCTTTCTTGGCCTGGTAGTCGCTGTTTGTTGCGCACTTACCGAGCCCCAGCAGCAGCTTGGCCTCCGTGCGCCTTTCGTCGTTGTAGGGGATGTAGAGCTCAAAGGACTCGCTGTGGTAGTGCATGTGCTGTGAGAAGGTGAATGGACCCGAGGTGAGAAGGACCTCAAAGCCAGAGGTCCTGGCCCGCTTGATGCTCTTGATCTTGGCGAGGGTTATGCAGTCCGGGTCGCCATTGATGAAGACGGCGACGGTGTGGCCCTCGCGGTGGTCGCGCTTGAAGTAGGAGAAGACCCTTTCGCCGGATTCGCTGCGAAAAGACATTCTTGTGTTTGTTTCGGTACTGACGTTTCTTCTTCTTCCTTTGTTTTTTTTCGTGTGAAAAAATCAAAAAATTCAAAAAATTTGAACGAAAAAATCTTTTGCGTTTTTTTTCTTCTCTGGCTGCAGGCGCCGGATGAAGTGAGATTGGATGAGGGTTTTCGAGAGCAAGGAGAAGGATGGGACCGAGAAGCACCCGCTCTGCAGCGGCGTGCTGGTCGAAACCGGCGAAGTGGACGACATAATTGCGGCGGTGCGCAAGCGCAACGTGCCGGCCGGGGCGTTCCCCCCGCCCTACCTGATGCTCGACCTGTGCCTGCCCAAGGACATCGAGTTCGCAGAGGGCCCCGCGCCGCTGGGCGAGGAGATGCTGAAGCTGGTGATGCCCTGTTCTTTTATTGCGGACCTCGTGGGCATCAGCAACGACAGCATCCTGGGCATGAGCGTGGTCAAGTGCAACGCCGCCGTGCCGGTGTACCACTGGTTCAATGCGGCCAACCTGCTGCTCAATTTCTACGGACAGAAGGGCAAGGTGATTCCTTTTCCGATGGACCAGGAGGCCAGCGAGGAGCAGGAGGCGATGACGGTGTTCCACATGCTCAGGGTGACGCCCTACGAGTACGGCGAGTACGCCAAGATTCTCCAGTTCGGCATGAGCTGCGAGGGCGTGCAGAAGGGGTTTCTGACCGCTGCGCGCTTTGCGTACGAGGTGCTTAAGAAGCGCGGGATTACCGACCTCACGGCGAAGGAGGTGGACGCGCTGATCTCGCACGTGATGATCAAGGCGCCGTCCCGGATTGAGTGCGTCATGGCCAGTCGTTTGCGCGCGGAGGAGATCGACAAGGAGGAATTGGAGAAGGCGTACATCTTTTACATATAAAACAAAAAATATGGCTACTAATTGGTGGCGGTGGTGTAGTAGTTGGCCTGGCGGCAGAAAAAGTACGAGAAGAGGTGGTGGCAGAGGGCGAAGAGCGCGGCCCCCTCGAGCGAGAAGGGCGTGATCGCCATCGCCACGATGAAGAGGTCCATCACGATCTGGGTCCGGAGGTCGAAGGAGTCCTGGACCTTGACCACGATCAGCTTCTTGCTCTGCTCTTGCTGCTGCTGCGGGGTTTCCTCTTCTTCTTCTTCCTTTTCCGCGCGCAGATCGTCGCGCTCTCCCTCCTCCTCGTCCTCGAGCTCCGTGTCATCGTCCGTTTCGCGTGCGTCCATTGCGCCCGTTTCGCGTGCGTCCGTTTCGCGTGCGTCCATTGCGTCCGTTTCGCGTCTGTCGATGCCTGAAAAGTCTGAAAGAGCGAAAATTCCACCAAAGGGCATGTTGTATTCAAATTTTTCAAATTTTTCAAATTTTTCGATCTTTTTGCCAGGGTGGACAGATCCCTAATGCGACGCGAGTTCTTCGAGGACACGATCCTGCTGGGCGCGCTTCTCTTCTTTCTGACAACACGACCCCCGCCCTCTTCTCCCGTCGCACCTGCACAGCGAGAAAAAAAGTGGGGAAATAATTTTCTCTTGTTATCGTTGTTAGGCCCTTCACAAAATGACCGTCAAAGTAGCAGATCACACCCTCTTTTTTGAAAAGCTCAATGAATTTCTGCGGTATCTGGTGCAGTTCCACCCCGGCCAGGGCGGCCCGGAAAAGGCGCTGAGCTTCCTGGCGGCGTTCCGGGGGCTGCCGGAGACCCACGAGCGCATGAGCTCGGCCTGGTTTAACTTCACGCGGCCGATTGAGGACGCGATCCGCAAGGGGGACGCGACGACCGTGGCGACGGCCTTCGACGGCGCCGAGAACACGATCATCCGGAACATAGAGGCCGGAAACATCCTGCTGGCGGACGAGCCGGACGAGCTGGCCTGGGAACACCTGCGCGCGCTGACACTGATCAGCGAGGGCCTGCACCAGGCGGCGGCGAAGCCGCAGCAGCCCGCGGCGCAGCAGCCCGTGGCGCAGCAGCCCGTGGCGAAGCCGCAGCAGCCGCAGCAGCCAAACGAGGTGATCAAGAACATTGCCTCTGCGATCCCGGAGATCTTCAAGGGGCTCAATGACGCGCTGAAGCAGGACGACGGGAACAACCCGCTGGCGACCATATTCAAGCAGCTGACCTCGAACGGTCCCGCGCAGGAGAGCGTTTCCCTGCCCATTGACGCGGGCGCGACCGAGATCCTCAACCGCACGGGTCTCAGCGCGGAGGAGGTCGTGCAGAAACTGAAACGGCTCAGCGTCCTCGAGAAGTACTACGAGCGGCGCAAGGGAAAGAGCCAGGAGTGATCTACCACCTACCTAATAATGATTTCCCTTTTTTCCCTTTTTTCCCTTTTTTGCTTGCGTTTCTCACATTCGCTTGTTGGCGTCGTCCGAGAAGAGCGAGACGAATGCACTGTTGAAGTCGTTGAGGTCGTGCGTGTACATGGAGTCGAAATAGATACCCGCGTCATTCACGGCGTCATCCGGCGCCTTGCCGTCCGCGTCGACCTTCACGCTGCGCGGGTCGGTCCCGTATACCGCTTCCGCGTCGAGCGGCGCCTCCTCGCCGTTTCCGTCTGGCGCGAAGGTGCGGGAAGAAAGGTTCTCCACGGGGTGGAAGTCCCTGGTGTCCGGGCGGTACAGCAGATCGTTCTGGCCCCGCACGTGGTTGTTGCGGATGCTCTGGCCGTCCGAGGTCAGCCGCTTGTTGTAGTAGGTCGTGTGCACCAGGTTGTGCGTCGCCCTGGTCTTCAGGAAGCGCTCCGCATCGGACACGACCTCGCCGGGGTAAAATTGCCTGGCGCGGGCGAAGGTCTCGAGCATCGAATCCTTGGACGCCTCCCCGACCGGCACGAATGCGTCCGGGTTCGTAACACCCAAGAGGCTGTTCGATTCGATGGGCGTGTCCGCCATCTGTCTGACCGTGTGGTTGTACGCCAGCTGAATGTTGTCGCGCGCGGACGGGTTGCCCCCGAAGATGAGCTTCATGTAGTTGTTGTTCAGAGTGAGCTCGTCGGCCTTCAGGTCCGCCCCGGTGAACATCCTGTCCAGCGGGTGGCTCTGCTTGTACCCGAGCTCGACGCTGCGGTGAAAGTCGGTTAGGTCGACCGACTCGGTGGCGTCGGGCTTCATGAATGGGGGCCAGTCCCGCGACAGGTCCGAATCCTGCCACAGCGAGGCGGGCGCTGAGGAAGACTGAAAGGAGTACGTCATTCCACCGGGCCGTCGCTGCATCATGCGTTCTTGTACGCACGCATAGATTTTTTTTATTTTTTTTTCGTCCCTTTTAGTGCAAAAAGCGGTGCAGCGCGACCCTGGATCGCAGCACGACCGCGTTGGCACCGGGCGGCGAGCGTATGTAGAGGTCGTCCTTCCGGAACTGGCTGTTCTTGCGCTCCCTGATCTCGAGCACCCAGCCCTCCGGCAGGTCCGTGCCGACGATGTCGGCGGCGAGGGCCGAGCACACCCCGCAGCCGAAGGGCGCGTCGGCCTTGAGAACGCGCGTGCCGTTGGTGCGGACGACCAGCGACTTCATCATGGCGCACTCGCTCCTGCCGCCGTGTTCCTGGATTATGCGCTGCACGCGGTTCGCTCGCTCCTCGATGACCGTGCTGATGCCGGCGTCGAACCTCGTGCTGGCCCGCTGTCGCCGGTCCTGTGGCTCGGACGGAAGCTCGGGCAGCAGGCTCCGCGCGAGGGCCTCGGCCAGCGCGACGGGCATGGTGCGATTGATCAGTTCCAGCACCTCCTGCTCCTGCTGCGGCCGGACGGGGAACGAAACCCCGAGGTGCATCTCCGCGACGTCGCAGATCTCGAGCGATACCGCCCTCTCGAGCGGCGCGGCGTCGAAGAGCTGTCTGCGGTAGCCCTCGCGCGGGCGCAGGATGTCCCTGGTCGCGAGGTCGGGCGCGGGCAGGTGACTCGAGTGGATGGACGCGGCGGTCAGACCCGCTCTCGCCCCGAAGAAGTAGTAGTCGCAGCGCTTGCGGAAGAAGAAGCCACTGGATCGCACGCCAAAGGGCATACGACTCTGCTCGCCCCGCAGGCGGCGCAGAAAGCCCTCCAGACGCTTGCCGCCGGGGTCCCCGAGCATGCCGACCCAGTAGCAGCGGTTGCGGCTGATTGGCACGGAGAAGAAGGACGCGTCGGCGTGGAATACAACCGAGTCGTAGCCAGCGACCTCGACCAGCGACCTGCAGGCCTGAAAAGGCGGGGAGAGGACGTCGACGCCCTCGGCGACGAAGGCGACAGCGGCGTTGTCGCGATGACAGAGGATTTTGCTCAGGGTCTCGATGTCGCCGCCGGAGACCACCACGACGGTGCGCCCCGAGGTTGCGCGCCCCGAGGTTGCGCACCCCGAGGTTGCGCAGACCTGCGCGTTGTCGGACAGGAGGCCGGTCCGTCGGCCAATTTCAATCGCGGCGTCGCTGCAGTCCGCGGCCGCGACGACCTCGAAACCATTCGCGGCGAACCCGCGGGACGCGCCGCCGAGGCCGCAGTTCACATCGACGACTTGCCAGGCAGCCATTCGTTCTTAATGTTGTTGTTGTTGTTCTTCTTGTTGTTCACGCGAACCAAGAGAAGAAAAAAAGAGAAAAAAAGAGAAAAAAAGAGAAAAAAAGAGAAAAAAGAGAAAAATGTTTGCTTAACTAAGGATCCACGCGGCGAAGGGCAGCGACCAGGTCTTGCGCTTGTTGTCCTTGCAGGCCTCCCTCTGGCGGAGCATGGCGAGGCTCTTCCCGGGGTACAGCTCGGTGCATTTGTCCTGGCCCCTTGAGTACACCCTGTAAATCAGGTAATAGAACAAGAAGATGACCAGCAGCACGAAGATAATGAGAATGATCACTCCTGCATTAGACATGGTGTTGATACGCGTCGGTCGCTCGTCGCTAGTTTCAGCCATCGCTCTATTTGTTTGTTTATTTTTGTTTGTCGTTGCGATTAGATTTTTTTTTCTGTTTAGGCACTCATGCGTAATAAGCAGGGGATGATTTATGACGCAAACGACTTCGGGTCGAGCGACTTCGCGGAAAACTTCTCCTCGCTGCGCCAGGAGAAACAGGCCAGGGACGAGGCACTCGAGCTGGAGCGCATCGCCGCGCTGCTGGAGCGCATAGCGAATGAGGAGGAGGCCGAGCGCGCGCGGCTGGCCGCCGAGCGCGCCGAGCGCGCCGAGCGGGTGCGGCACCAGCTGCTCCCGCGCGAGCTGCTGCGGATCGATTCGAACGGCGACATCGCCGACGACCACCGCCGCGGCGTCGACCGGAAAAAGGTGCACACGCTCGACGACCTGCCCAAGGAGTCGCTGTACGAGAGCCTCTTCCCGGAGCAAGAGCCGGACGCGGTCAAGGTGGAGTCGGGCAGACGCCTGCGGGACGGCAAGATTTTTCACCACGCGTATTACGACGACCCGGTCAACGGCAAGTCCAGCCTGCTCGAGTGGACCGGGCTCTCCTTCGACGCGCTGGTCTTGCTCGGCGCCTTCGCGCTCTTCGTTCTCATGCTCCTGGTCAGACTGCTGCTGGGCTGGCTCTTTGCCCCCCGTCGGTACCTTCCGGCCTCCTCTTACTACGTCCCGGCCTCCTCCCACGGGTTCACCGAGGTCGACATCGAGCACCTGGTGCAAAAGTCACTGGAAAAGCGCCTCGCGATCATTGAGGCGACCAGGGCCAAGGCCGTGCCCGAGGCCGTGCTCAAGGAGGCAGGGGCGTGATTTTTTTTTCTCTTCGCGCCTGCGAGCCGCGCCCGCGAGCCGCGCCTGCGAACCACGCCTGATGCCCGACTTCGCGTCCCATTTTGCACAGCAATCCTTTGTCCCAGGTCCCATGGAGCGGCCCGTCGATCGCCACCGCGGCGACACGGGCAACTCGAGCGGCGGCGGCCTGGAAAGCTTCTTGGGGCAACAGCAGCTGCTGCCCTACGCCGCGGGCTCCGCGCCCTCCGCGCCCTCCGTGCCGCAGTACAGCGTCCAGGGCCTCGTCGACGAGTGGTTCTGCGCGCCGCAGATGCAGACCGAGCGGTGCGGCTGCGGCGGGAACGCTGCGCCGACAACAACAACAACAACAACAACAAGGAAGAAGAATGTCGTATGAGAAGATAATTTTCGTTCGTTTTACTTTTTTTACTTTTTTTACTTTTTTTACTTGATACTTAGTTCCGCCCCTGGCTCCACCGCCCCTGGCTCCGCCCGCGGCAGCGCTTTCTCCAAGGCGGAGTCCGACGCCGCGAAGGACACTTGGTAGGCCCTTTTGATCGCCGCGAGCAGACCGGCCCCCCGCTTCTCGTCCACCGGCAGCGGCGGCACGCCGTCCACCTCCTCCCCCTCCTCCTCTTCCATGTAGATGTCCTCGTCCCCCGCGCTGTCCGCCCTGCTGCTCCCGCCCTCGTCCGCCACCTCGTCCCCCACCTCGTCCACCACCTCCTCCTCGTCCACCTCCCAGGCGACCGCGGACGGCTGCGCGGCGGTCGCGGTCTGGGTGCTCTTGTCGCTGCTGCGCTCCTGCCGCCGCTTCTGCTGCTTGGCGAATCCGTCCACGAGCATGGCTATGCTCAGCCCCAGACCGGCGACGCCGGCCAGAAGCACCGCTGGCGTGTGATCCTTCATGTTTCCTCCCGCCACCCTTCCGCCACCCAGGACCCGAGAAAAAAATAAGGGGACTTTTTTTTCTCTCTCCATGGTCGTCACTCACCCAGCCAACGATGAGCAGCAGCAGCAGCAACAGCAACAGCACAGGCATCAGCGGCAGCATTAACATCAAGTACTGGGACCCCTCCAAGATACGCAGCGGAGCGGTCGTCCTCATCATTGGCAGACGCGGCTCGGGCAAATCCACCGTCGCACAGGACGTTCTCAGCTACCACCGCAACCTCAAGCGAGGGGTGTGCGTGAGCGCAACGGAGAGGGCGAACCCCTTCTGGAACAAGCACATCCCGCAATGCTTCATCCACAACGAATACAACGACAAGATCACGGCCGACCTCTTCGACATGCAGAAGCGGTGCAAGGAGAAGCTGGGCTACGCGGAGCCGGCCTTCGCCATCTTCGACGACCTGCTCTTCGACAAGACCTTCGTGCGCAGCAAACTCACGCGCCAGATCGCAATGAACGGGCGCCACTTCAACATCTTCACCATCATCACCTGCCAGTTCATCACGGACGTCTCCCCGGACATCCGCTCCAACATCGACTACGTCATCGTGCTGCGCGACAACATCAAAGTGAACCGGGAGAGGGTGTACCTATTCTTCGCGGGCATGTTCCCCACCTTCGGCGAGTTCGACCAGACCATGATGTCCTGCACGCAAAACAACGAGTGTCTTGTCATCGACCAGACCGCGCTCAGCTACAAAATCGAGGACTGCGTTTTCTTCTACAAGGCGACGCCCGACCTCAGGTACCGCGTGGGCGCGCCCTGCTACTGGGAGTACTCGGCCGCGCATAAAACCGACGACGACCGCGACGACCACGAAGAAGGGAGCCAAAAAACCAAAATCCGCGTCAGGAAACACTACCCGCCCGCGCCACCCAGGCAGTGACCGCCCCTCCTCCCTTGAGGGTTTAGTTTTTTTATTTCGCATATACAATATTTTTTTCTGTGATCGATTTTGTTACAAAAGCACGGGAAGATGCCCGAGCTGAAAAAGGAACCCAAAGTAAAAACCCGGTCGAAGACGACGAGGAAAAAAGCCGTCAGAAAAAGAGCCGTCAGAGCGGCGCCGACAGACGCGGAGCTCCTGGCCAAGGTTCTGTTGAAAATGGAGGGCGAGCGGGGCTACCAGCTCACGGCGGCGAAGAACGCCATGTACAGGGAATACGACAGGGATATCCAGCCGGAGCTCGTCAGAGTGCTCGGCGCGACCTTCGGTCTCAACGAGGAGGTAGGCAAGCGCGTCGGGTCCGAGCTGCAAGTGTACCAGAGCAAGATCGGGCAGGGCTCCTACGGGAAGGTCTATAAGTTCAGCAGCCCGAAGTGGCCCTTCGACGTGGCCGTCAAGGTGCAGAGCTGCGACTCGCAGTTCCGCAAGGAAGAGATGTACCTGAGGTCCATGCAGCGCCTGGACGCGCTCGGGGTCATCTCGCTGGGCAAGATATTCGACTCGTACGCCATCAGCGGCAAGAAACAGAGCAGCAGCAAGAGGGGCAGTAAAAAGCAGTGCATCACGGTTATGCCCATGGCCTCATCGGACCTGGCTCACATGGACATTTACGCCTTGCAGCAGGACTACATGAGCATCATCATGCAGAGCCTGGTGGGCGTGCTGCACTTCCACACGTACCTACAGAGCCTCCACTGCGACGCCCACACAAGCAACTGGTTCATTTACGACTCGCCTTTCCGATCGACGCGGATCGAGGGGTACCTTGTTCCCTCCGCCAAGGTTACGGTGGGTCTCATGGACCCCGGTATCGCGAGAAACGTTCCGCTGCGCGGCACGGACGTCTGCAGGAACCCGGTCTACGACTATTACAGACTGCTGTCCCCCTTTTCTGGCTTATGCAATTACTTTATTCGCCACGGTTGGCGCAGGGGGGGAGCCGCCTTCCGCCTGGTCCTGCGACTGCTGGACGCCCTCACGCGCAATTACAAGATTTTCAGCGGGGACGAGCGCTTTGAGCTGGGCAACGCGGGAACGGAGTCGTCGCCCCCGACGTCGTTCATGCAGCGGCTTGGACACTGGAGAGAAAAAGCGGATTACAGGCTGAGATTCATGGGGCCGGCGAAATCGCATGAGATTTTTGCGCTGCTAATGAATATATGCACTCAATTCGCGCGAGAAGAGGGGGTGGATCGACATGGAAGCCTAACCCGGCAACCCTAACCCCGTCACAACGGGACAGGTCGTCCCAAGAAAAGGGACAACACGTGCTAGATACGAGATCCGGCTCTGTATGGCAAACAACCATACAAAAGTCGGTTTCGCCCGGGTCTGGTAATTAGTATACCCCTGCGTAGTGTTTTTGCTGTCCCGCCATACAAAAGTTGCAACTGCACATTAATAGAAAGAGATTGAATGAATGAT
>JACCDP011259328.1_pt1 | contig 15183 bp, 28 predicted proteins | sample 7445841 | NCBI WGS metagenome assembly JACCDP01 (sample SAMN15323441, study PRJNA562643) | freshwater metagenome | isolation source: river surface water | place: USA:Blue River Watershed | collected 2017-08-17 | reverse complement strand
TCTCTTAATAACATTACCAGCTCCTACAAGACCAGTAACGTGCTTTCCAACGTGGACCTGGATTTTTACAATTGTGACGTGCTCTGAATGATTTACGTCTCTTTGGATTTGATTTTTTAATACGCATTTTCTTATCGCCAAAGTTTACTTTAACGATATTGCCATTGGGCTTGCGTACATATACTTTTGATTTTTTAACATCGCCAGGTAACTTTTTACCTAGCGGAACTTCTTTTCCACGATATTTTGCTTCGTCTACGTCTGTATCTTCTTTTTTGTATTTGTCTTTGATCCGACCCAGTTCTTCTTCGCTGGCACCTTCTCTGCCAGCCTTAGCTAATGCTGCCATTCCATCTTTACCGTATTTCTTTTTACCTGTATAATATTGAAGACCGCTTTCGTCTGTCTGTTCATCTTCTCTGACACAATTCGGCACCGTCTTCCCGCCTTTTTGTTTCATGCCTACTTGCTTGTAGCCTACCCAACAAGGACCTTTACCTTCTTCTAGATTTTCTTCCAAATTACCATCGAAAAATATACTACCATTTTCTTGTAAATGACTCAATGCTGTTTCGTCTAAGTCAATAACAATACCGTCATTAGTAAATCCAACGATTTCTGCTCCAATTTCAAAATCTTCTGAAAAACTGATTCCGAATTCGTCGCCGATGTTAAAATCTTCTGCGAATCCTTTAGCCTGGGCTTCTTTTTCTAGATCAGCTTTTCTTTGAACGATCGCTTGTTTAATTTCCGGATCTTTGGCAGCAACAGGATCTATCTGCAAATTTTGTAGGGCCTTTCGTTTAGCCTGCAGATCTTCTTTGTTTCGAAGCTCTGTTTCTTTTATAATTGCATCTAATTTAGATAAAAGGTCTCTCATAGTATCTTCCGTAAGGTGATACTATATTTATCGATCTTAAAGTCTTAGTAAGTATATCTAATTTGTGTTATGGTGCCCTGCATTAGCCTGTATGCAGCTCTAACCCATATGAAATTACCGGTAAAATTGCGTGTTTCAGATGTTAGTAATGGAGTGCTGTCTAATGCCTGTATTTCCGAGCCGTTATCGTACTCTACATCAAACCAATCGTTAGAAGAGGGGTGTGGTTCCAATGTTGCCTGTATTTTAACATCGCCTAAGAAGTTATCGAATTCGAAGAGGACAGTATGCAAGGCCGAAGATTTTTTGTGATATCCTGCTGCCTTTTGTTTATCGCTATATTGATATTCTATACCCGAAGTACCGTCCCAGGTTTCAATAGAAGTAGACGACAATAAGATAGTGTTTTCGTTGGACATCTCTTATTTATCGACTATACTGTATTCGTATACTCTGCCCATAGCTTCGCTAGATCGTAGTTTTAGTAGCAGCAAAGTATTTTCGTCCTGAACATATATGTATCTACGATCCCAGTTCCAGTTAGTGTCTATGAACCATCTTTTAACTTTTTCAGATATTAAAATTTTGGGATTTTGCTGATCTAACCAAAATAGATATTTAAATTTAGCAGATATATCGTTTTTAAATTTATGAGGTAATAGATAAACTTTATATTTGTAAGATCCGTGCGGTAATTTTTCTACAGGTATTAAACCGGTATTTAAAATGTCTAATTGATTATTATCGGGAACCGAGATATAAACAATCTTATCTGATAGATCTTTTTCAATGGCATCACATATATTTTTATCATTGGTATATATGTCGATTCTATTGCTCTCTATCCTTTTAGCATAGGTATCTTTATGATTTCTATTTAAGATACGGGCCAAATTACTGATATAATATTTGTTGCTATAAGCCTTAGCCAGTATGCTCTGCCTATACCCGTTTCCCTCCGGCGGCAACTCTTTATCAAAATCTATTAGTTTTTCAATCGAATTTATTCTCATCACAGATACACCAGGTATCAATAAAGATACCTTGTATACCCATTTATTATAGAATTTTCTATTCGTGTATTTTATTTTAACCATTTTCTAATAAAGGTAGAGGTTCGCCTCTCTTTAATGCCTTGCGCTGTTCTTTGGTCAATACTACTTCTTTTTTAACAAACTGAAAAGAAATTTCGTCCCCAGTTAAATTCACAAACGCTTTCCCGCCTTCTTTCAGCTCACCAAACAATACTTGTCTACTCAACGGAGATTTAATTTTATTATCGATCAGTCTTGCTAACGGTCTCGCCCCCATCTTATCGTCATATCCCTTTTCGGCCAACCAGCTTACTACAGACTGATCAGCGATAATCTCGATATTCTTTTCTTTGACCTGTTGATTTAGATCAGAAATAAACTTTTCAACAATTTTACGAACAGTTTCTTGTGATAGTTTTGTAAATTTAATAGTTGCATCTAGTCTATTTCTAAATTCAGGAGCGAAGAACTTTTTAACTGCTTTATCATCTTCACCTTCTCTAGACAAATCTCCAAATCCGATAGTGTTTTTTTCGTTATCAGCTGCACCTAAGTTACTGGTCATGATCAAAATAGTATTTCTTCCGTCGGCAACCTTTCCGTTACTTCCGGTAACAAAACCATTATCCATAAACTGCAATAGAATATTAGTAACATCTGGATGAGCTTTTTCGATTTCGTCTAAAAGCAAAACACAATTCGGGGTTTCTTGTAATTTTGTTATAAGCTGACCGGCATTATCCTCATAGCCTACATAACCCGGAGGAGCTCCGATGAGTTTAGCAACACTGTGCTTTTCTTGATATTCACTCATATCAAACCTAACTAACGGTAACCCCATTTTTAAACTTAGTTGTTTAGCGGTTTCTGTTTTACCACAACCTGTAGGACCAGCGAATAAAAAGCAACCGATGGGTTTATTAGGTAACTTCATACCGGCCTGAGCTACGAAAATTTTGTCTAGTAAATTATCTACAGCGCCGTCTTGGCCATAAACAACTTCTTTCATTCCTGATTCTAGGTCAGCAAGATTTTTACTTTCTTTCTGAGCCACAGTTTCTAAAGGCATATTAATCATTTTGCTAAGTTCGTAGGTTACTTGCTCTACGTCAACAATCTGTTCAATACCTTCCATAGATTCGTCATCTCGAAGTTTATATCTAGCAGAAGCACAGTCGATAATGTCGATAGCTTTGTCTGGAAGTTTTTTGTCTGGCATATATTTCACAGACAATTTAACTGCCTGTTCAATGGCTGCTTCTGTGATTTTTACATTATGATGTTTTTCATAATATTTTTTAATACCTTTGATAATCTTGACAGTGATTTCGCTAGTCGGCTCGTCAACAGTTACACGCTGGAACCTGCGCATCAGTGCGCGATCCTTTTCAAAGTGCTTGCGATATTCTTCCCAAGTAGTTGATGCGATCAGTTTGATCACACCTTTGGTCAACACAGGTTTAAGAATGTTGGCTAGATCATTGCTTGACTGATTAGCAGCGCCCGCACCTTGCATCATATGTGCTTCGTCGATAAAAAGAATAATTTTTCCTTTTCTTTCTAATGCAGTTAATACCGCTTTAATACGTTCTTCAAAGTCTCCACGATATTTCGAACCTGCTAATAGCGAACTAATATCTAAAGTGTAAACCTGATGGTCTTGAATAAATTTAGGAACTTTCTTTTCGACAATTTTACGAGCCAGACCTTCTGCAATAGCAGTCTTACCAACACCCGGCTCGCCGACCATTAATACGTTACACTTGTTTCTACGTGCCAAGATTAATTGAATTTTTTCTAATTCTTCATCGCGCCCAATCACAGGATCTATTTTACGCTGTTTGGCTAACAGGCTTAAATTAGTACAAAATTGATTTATGATTTTTTCTATTTGGTTTGGATTCACTACGGCGTTCTCATTGTCATTTTCTTCATCATCGCCTGTAAGTTGATCATGAAAGTGTTGGATGAATTTTTCTTTGCTAACTCCGCCTTTGCTTAAAAAATAAAATGCAAAGGAATTTTTTTCATTAAGAATGCTTAGAATAACATCAATAATTTCAATTTTTTGTCGCCCACTGAACAGTACCTGAGAGAAACATCTGTTTAATACTCTTTCAACTGAATTAGTTTTTTTAGGTCTTAAATTTTCGTCATCAGTTTTGATGTCATTGAGATTATTAATAACATAATTTTCTAGATTATTTTTAATAAAATTAACATCGGCCCCAAATTGTTCTAGATGATTATAAGAATTTTCATCTAACATTATACTGTAGACAAGATGTTCTAGTGTTATATATTCGTGCTGATTTGATTTAGCTAAATCAATAGCAGTTTCGAAAACACCTTGAAGACTCTTACTCGGTTCTATCATTATTTAAATTTCCTTAATTTCTTCATAGCTAATTGTAACTTTAATTGAGATACTTTGTCAACGAAACAAACACCATCTAGATGATCGTATTCGTGCTGAAAACATTTTGATAGATAACCATCTACTTTGATTTCTTTAACATTTCCTTTGCTGTCCTGATATTCAGCGATGATCCAATCTGGTCTTTTTACCATTAAAAAAAGACCAGGATAGCTTAAACAACCTTCTTTGTCTAATACTGTTTCTTTGCTAACTTCTAAAATCTTAGGATTAAATACGGCAAACGGAAGCGGAAATCCTGAGATATTTTTACTACCGATAGCAAATACTCTCTTAGTAATGTTTATTTGATTGGCCGCAAGACCTATTCCGTTATTGGCTAACATAAATTCGCACATATGCTTCTCGAATAATTCAGCATCACCGTCTGAATTAAAATCCCAATCTTCGCTTTTTTCGATTAAGCTTTTATGTGCTCCTAGATTAAATTCCATTTTTTCTTATCGTTTCTAATAGATTTTTTTGTTGATCGTTGAGATTTCTTGGAATATCTATTTTTATTTTCATTAATAAATTACCTCGTTGTCTAGTCCTCATATTAGGCAAGCCCTCGCCTCGGCAGCTCAATACAGTTTCCGGTTGGGTTCCAGGGGGAATGGTTATTGTAATAACTTTATTATCTATAGTTGAGATGTTTAAATTTGTTCCAAGTATAGCATCCCAGACACTGATGTTTTTTTCGATGACCAGTGCATCGCCTTCTCTTCTAAAGACAGGATGCGGCCTAATTCTTATATTGACAATCAAATCACCCGCTCTTAGGTCAGGAATAGAATCATCCCCCATTCCGGAATATTTTATTTGTTGACCGTTATCGATGCCGGGCGGAATTTGAATATTGATTACTTTTTTCTTTCCCCCGGGAATTCCAACTTCGGCATTAATTTCTTTACCGGACAAAACATCTTCGAGAGCAATGTCTATGGTAATATTTAAAGATTTATTTCTTCTCATCGGACGTTGATTGAATCCAAATCCGAATTGATTAAAAATATCGTGTATATTATCAGAACCAAAATGGAATTCAAAGGGTCCTTGATTCCAAGTAGAACCATGACCTTGAGAGTTAGGATCAACACCAGCATCCACTAGTCTTTTTTTCTCTGGGTCGCTAAGGGTTCTATATGCCTCTTCGATTTCTTTAAATTTTTTTTCGTCTCCGCCTCGATCCGGAAGATATTTCATTGCCAAACTTCGGTATGCTTTTTTTATTTCAGCATCGGCAGCACCGTGTTTTAAACCTAATTTTTCGTAATAATTCATGATAATAGCTTATTAAATTTTAAAAATAGTAGTATCATTATTTACAAGTTGTGTCTCACTATCGAAACCTCCCTTGACAAACGTATTAAATGCAACACTGGTTCTTATATGATTCGTTTGATTAATTTTTACCTGATGATACAAAGAAGACGGAAATAATATTAACATATTATTTTCGATAGGAATAGTCCATTCTGTCGAATTAAATTCAGTGTATTTCTTACTTTTAAAATTCATAGTAAATGGTAGCATCATTCTATGAAATGAAATTGAGTTTTCTGAATTTTCTACGTCTACATAATAACAACCGGATATAATACTGTTTGTGTGATTATGTAATAGATGTGGTTCACCTGAATGATTTTCATTTTTCCACGAATTTGTAATATATAATTCGCAATCAGTCTTTATGATTTCTTCGGCATATACTTTTACATTATCAGAAAATATTTTTTTTAAATCTCGCAATTTATCATTTTCTAAAATATTTGATTTCTCTGAAGTTCTGTTGCCTAATTCTTTAGGAAAAACTTTAGATCCCCTTATTATGCTCTCTTCGTCCAGAGTGAGAGGTCTCAGCTTAACTTTATAAATTGCTATAGGAAAGATTGGAATAATTTCTGCTATCATAAAAATAGGACTATAAAAATAGTCCTATTATTTAATAAGAAAGACTCCAGTGCCGATTATTTTTTAACTGGTACTTCGGTTCCTTCGTGCTTTTTGTGTATCTTTACCTCTTTACAATTTTGCTTAGGTTTATTGGTTTTTGGATCCATAATAGGTTTACCGTCTTTACCTTGTGCGTCTACACAGACTTTTTTGGTTTCCGGTGCTTTCTTATCATGATTGTCAGCATAAGCAGGATAAGAAAGAGATAATGCTAGACCTGCTACAAAAATTAAATGTTTCATAAAATTCTCCTTAGATTTCTGGATGATCGGGTTGTTCAGGCATAGGCTTACCTGTACTACTCATTAAAGGTGACATCGCACCAAAATTGCTAGGGGGTACTGCACCAAATCCAGGTGCTGTGGTACCAAATCCTCCCATAGGGGATGCTCCGCCAAATGCTGGTGCGGGCGATTTAAAGCTTGCATTAAATCCGCCTATGTTAGCTGATGCACTAAATCCGCCTCCGCTTGGTCCCGAACCCGGCGCTGGGCTCACGGTAGGAGCTTTATTGGCCGATTCAAGGGCTTTGGCTTTTAGATCTTTATCGTTGCCCGCTAACATTATACCTGATAATGTTCCTGTAAGGAACGTTGCAATAGGTATAATTAATTCGAAAAACTTTTGATCGATTGGACTTATAGCATTCAATGGTTGTGTTACAAAAATAATCGAGTATAACACAACAAAAACAATTCCTGTTAGTGTTAGAGCTAGGCATATTCCGATAAAAAATCTAAGCCTAGCCATTAGCTGTTCTTCTGTATAGATAAAGTGTTCTCCTGTGTCTTTATCTTCTTTTTTAAATTTTGATAATAGTTCCATTATCTGCATCCTTTATTATCTAGTGCTACTGGATTTGATCTTGTTGCTTGAGGTACTTCTCCGTCCTTTGGTGGTCCTAGTCTAGGATCTCTACCCCCTTTGAAGATATGCTCTGGGCAAGTTCTAGTAACATCGCACAAGGGCAATTTACACATATCTTTTTCCCAGTTAGCAGGATCTTGACAGGGGTAACGGAAACTATCGCCGCCGAATATGGCTAAGCCTAGTGGTAGGGCTAATAAAAATATTACCCACTTAAATAATTTTAGATCTGCGTTCATACCGCTCCTTCAGCTCAACATTAACTACAATGTTATTTACCCAAAAAGCATTAAAAACTTTATAGGTAAACTACTACTATAATTCGGGTTCTTTTGTCGTTGGTATTTTAGTCGGAGTAGGTGCAGTTGAAATCCTACTTACAACAGACGATTGGCCCTTGCTCATCCAAGCAGTGACGCCCATATAGGCACCTACTACTCCTGCTTGAGCTATATAAAACAAACCTAAAAGATCTGCTAGCGCAGCTACCCTAGTATCTGACACTATAGGACTGAACAATAGCATTGTGAATACGATCATTGATAATATCGCTACCCAGGCCATCCTGCGTTGGCTATCAGCTTTTTCTTCTCTAAGTTCTAGTTCAAGAAGCTGATTACTGGCCTCGATATCTCGCCGTCCAATCTTACCATCGTTGTCTGCATCGATTACTGGACTCATTTTACTTCTTCAAAAATTTTCTTCTGTGCGTTGTACCACTCGATCCATCCGTCTATTTTGATCTTGCATTCGTGATATTGACCGTAATTGTCTGTAACAACACTTATGACTTTGCTAAGTTGTTCAGTACCCGGTTCTACGGTTTTCAGTGTGGGACAAGTCTTCATAAGTTCATCTGGTACACCTGGAAAATTTCTTTTCACAGGTACTGTTGCTGTGCAGCCTACTAACAATATTATAGGAAGCAATAAAATTATTCTTTTCATTTTTTATCTTCCTTCAACTGTCCAGTGGCTGCGAGGTTGAGTATGTCAATAGCTTCCGGTGCCACTTTACACTGTGCATCGATGATCTTTTCTTTTTCAACGATTATGTTTCTCACTACTTCTTGCACCACTTTTACTTCTTTGATCTTTTCTACTATCTTGGTACGTATTTCTACATTCTTCTCTGCAGATTTCTTTTCAGCCGCAGCTATTTTTTCTTCCATCTCTCGCACACGCTCTCGCCATACCATTTCTGTGCCGTAGCTGCCAAACACATAGGCACCTACTACTAATAATAAGATACCTATGATTTCTGCGGGAAATTTATAACGGCTGATTAATGGAAGCCACTGCACTAATTTACTAATTACATACAGTGCTATTCCTAGACCAACTAGAGCATAGCTTACCCAGACGAAAAATGTGTCTGGTATGAAACTCAGCATCCAGCTAGTTAACCACATTTTTAATGAGCTCCAAAAATATGTAGAGCGTGTTGATAATGTTTCTGGCGATCCTCGAGACCGATAGTGCCACCGTTGATACGTTTAGTCAATGTTAGAATATCACCCTTATCTGCCCATTGATTTAGATTGTTCTGTTCCCAGAAGAAGCAGGCTGACTGAACAGCACCTTCAAATGTCTGTAGGTATTCTGCAGCTTCCTCTACAGGAATATCTAACGATGCTGCAAAGAATGTGTAGTTATCTTTACCGGTTAACTGAATTAAGCCACGACCGCAATATCTCCAACCGTCGCCGCTGGCCTCGTCACCGTTGCCCATACGATTAGCGTAGACTCTGTTGGCGATCTTTTCTGGTTTGTTTGCGTAGGCTGATGCTGTAGCATCGTCTGGAAAATATTTAGGAAACACTTTACGTAGACTCGCTGCTTTGTAATTTAAGTTTTCTTTCAAGAAAATAAATCCACCACTCTCGTGAGCGCATTGTGCTAGGAAAGCTGCTACTCGCTGCGGAGTATTGATTTGATACTCCGGAAGTATTTCCGACACAGCTTTATACCAATTATCCAAATATGGATTTTTTGGAATCATTTCTTTAAGTTGGTCTTTGGTAAAGTTAAATGTAAAACTCATTATTCTATCCTTTGTAGTAACATGGCCTGCCCTTTGTTGTCAAACAAAAAGTTCTCGCCAATTTTAGTAATGTTATAATCCCCTAATACTTTAGTTAACCAAAAAACTTCGCTGGTAGATCCTTGATCTACTGTAATTGTATCTTCTGTGTTTTCTAAAATGCTTTGAGTGTTATCTTCGCCTATTATTTTTAATTTGACAACTTTATTAAAAGGTTTTTTAATTGTAATGACGCCATTTTCTAAAACTAGATCATCCATAAGGGTTTTGTTAAAGAATTTTTTAATCCCCTCAGTTTTTACTTTATTCATAAAACCTTCATAGGCCATCGGGGTTTCTGGAACAATTTTTCTTAACATTTCTTGATTAGCTTCGTGTACAGAGGAATCTTTATGATATTTAAATTTCCATCTGTCATTTCCTGTGAGTTTATTAATACCGTGAGTAAGTTCTTTAATGTTCTCTGATAACTTTTCATTTCTTGAAAGTTCTATAAAAACAAAATATTCTCCCTGATCGTTTTCACCAGAGCTAACATCAGCATCTAAAACAAAGTTATAACCTTTCTCAACAAATTCCATTAGGTCTTTTGCTGGCGCTCTATCTTTAACCTTAAAAGAAAGAACGCAAACATCTCGGTCCTCCCCCATTTTTGATCTATAAGTGTCTATATCGAAAATAGGATGAACTAGATTAAGAAGATCTTCTGATCTTAATCCTTCATTAAGCTGCTGGTTGTTCTGCATTAGTTTGATCCTGTACTTGTGTTTCCGATGCATCAACGTTAGCATTAACGGCACCGAATTGATTTATGATATCTTCTACTTTATTTTTGTCTAGATTCTTGTAACCTCGATTAATATCTTGCATTAATTTTTTAGGCATCAAAATTTTAACTAACCAGATATCTTCGATATCAATTTTACCTTTTCGTGTCCCCGGTCTTATATCGTCAGGAGTTTTAATTTTTCTTACCTTTTTCAGGGTAGATTCTGCAAATTTAACTTTGCAGCCGTAATCTAACAATCTAAGACCTCCCTGAGGTTCAGGCATACGATCTTTAGGCCACATAAAAGTACACTCCACAAAATATCTATGTTCTTTCGGGCCCGCTACTAACTGTCCGTCTAACCAGTTATCGTAGACATAGGTATCTAGCTCGTCTATTACACGTTCGAAATCTTTGAGTAAGTTTAAGCTGTTGTTAGAACCGTAGATTTGTTCTATGTTGCTTATAATATCTTTTATATCTGCCATGGAGTTCTCCCAATGTATTTATTCCGCCTAAAACTTAAACATAACTTATAATAAAATCATCTTCGGATTAAATATGTTTGTGTTCGGTCACGGACACTACGGTTTTAGGGTCCGTGCCTAGCATTTTAAAGGAGGGCTAACCTTATATGAAGCGAAAAAGAGCAGCAGTACTGAAAGCTACTAATTATCAAGAAGAGTCTAACGTAATAAAGCTAGTAGATAAAAACTATCAAAAGCGTCCGAAAGTCCAACTATACCCGAAAAATCTTAATCAAGAAAACTACCTATTAAAACTGAACAATGAGCAAAAGATGATAATTTTTGCTATTGGTCCAGCAGGCACGGGTAAAACTATGTTGGCCGTACAGTGGGCTATAGACCAGTTGAAATACGGGTCGACCACAAAAATTATTATTACTAGACCAGCTGTTTCAGTAGATGAGCAACACGGATTTTTGCCAGGAGATCTACAACAAAAGATGGAACCATGGACAAAGCCAATTATGGATGTGTTTGCCGAAAATTACAATGCCAGAGAAATCGAAAATATGATAAAAGAGGGGGTGATTGAAACCAGTCCTCTGGCATATATGAGAGGTCGAACATTTAAAAATGCTGTAATCATCGCAGATGAGATGCAGAACGCTACACCTAGTCAAATGAAGATGCTGCTTACTAGGTTAGGCCAGGGTTCTAAGATGATCGTTACTGGAGATTTGCAACAGGCAGACCGTCCTTCAAACAACGGACTGCTAGAATTCCTTGGGTTGTATAACAACTTTGCAAATCACAGATATGTAGATATCTGTCACTTCACGGTAGGTGACGTTGAACGCCACGAGGCGGTAAAGGAGATATTAGCAATATATGGTGATGACTAATCTTTAGGGAGATAGGGGGTCAGTTGATCCCCTAATAACCTTTTGTAGAATTCTAACATATCATCGAAACCTGCTTGAGGATTGATAGAATTCATAACACATTTCTTTTCTTTGAAATCTAAAATAACCTTGGCTGTTTGATAGTGCCGAGTTTTTAAGCTATTTTTAAAATCGGTAATCTCGTCCCATTTGCCGTTGGGTTTTTGTATATAAGATACTATCATATATCTATATTTCATTCTTCTAACAATGGTAACTTATTAGATTTTCCATTCCACTCTTCTGCATCAGGTAAGGCAGGTTTTCTTTTAGTAATGTTTTGCCACTTAGAACTCAGTCGACGATTTAGATCTGTCCAAAATACTACATCAATATCTTTATCGTTATCGGGTACGATAGCCTCAACTGGACATTCTGGTACACATACTGCACAATCAATACATTCGTCTGGATTGATTGCTAAGAAGTTTGGACCTTCATAAAAACAATCAACTGGACAGACCTCTACGCAATCTGTGTGTTTACACTTAATACAATTTTCTGTAACCAAATAACTCATTAGACAATCCTTGCAAGTTTAACTAAAGTGGCAGATAAATTAATTTCGGGATCTACGATTAAGGTATGATCTACTAAACCTTGTTTAATTATTAAAATAGCTTTATCTTGATTTTCTTCAGAACCGAAGATATCCAGATTATTATATAACCAAACGAATACTTCCTCCATTTCTTCTGCTCTTAGTTTTCCGCAGAGCATTTTTCGAGCTTCGTTGATTTTTCCTTCTTTAAATAACTTCACCATATCGAATTTCCAATCAGCTTCGCCCGCATCTCCTTTATTTGGTGCTGCAAGTTTATTATCTTGGACGTTCTGTTGTATGAGATTTATACATTTTCGAAGATCTGGATAAGTTACTTTAACATAATCATCTAGCGTTTCAAGATCGAATTCCACAGTCTCTTCAACAAGAACAGTAGCAACACGAGCGGTAAACTCAGTAAGATCCGTTCGCTCAACGTGAAATCCTTGACATCGTGAGTGTATAGCAGGGATAATGCGATTAGGGTAGTTACAGGTGAGGATGAAACGAGCAGTTGCATGATATTCTTCCATGACCCCACGTAACGCTGCCTGAGCGTTTGGACTAAGATAATCAGCTTCATCTAACAGCACCACCTTGAATGGTCCAAACGGAATCATCTGGACAAAGTTTGTAATTTTATCTCGAACATCATCGACAGAATTTGTACGTGATGCATTGATTTCTAGAACATCATAATCTTCAATACCTAATTCTTGAACGAGAATTTTGGCAAGAGTAGTTTTACCTATACCTGCTGATCCGCTGAGCAAAAGATGCGGAATACTTTTATCTTTGATCCAAGTTTCTATTTGTTTACGCTGATGTTCATCTCTAAATACATAACCGTTAATTGTTTTCGGTCTGTATTTCTCTACCCATAGTTCTTTCATTTTTTTCCTCTGTGTCTTCTGCCCAATCGCCTTCTATGATATAACAAGGTTCTGGAGGTTCGTGATAGTCATCGTCGTTCATACTAATTCCTCGACAATTCCAACGATTTCTGCTACAACCAATAATAGTCCAGCTATCCAAATATTTCCAGCCATAAGATTCGCCCCAGCTAAGATTCTGAATCCACTTTTTACGAGGCTAGCATAAAAATGTCCCTTGCTTGTATCTTTCGGTTGAATATTCATTTATTTTCTTTTCTTAATTCATGTGGTTGAGCGAATCTGTTTTCTGGGTCTACTATTCTGTACAAATTTAGAGGTTTCCAATATTTGTGTACTAAATTATTCACTACTAATATAGCGATAACCCAAACGATGGCCGCCAACATAGTTAAAATACTGCTGGCTAAAAATATAGCCGCTACATCTATCGTCATTGTTTTAGCCCTTTTTCGACTTCGGCGGCAACGACTCGTCCTCGAAGTTCGGTTGTGGAGAAACTATGTTCTCGCCTGTTAAAGTAAAATTCAATACCTTTAGCGATACACTCATATTTGCCTGTGAATTCTTTTTCTTCATATTCATCTCCTAGTATTCTAACATTAATAGGATAAGAAAGCAAGATGTCTACTAACTCTTTTTCTGTGGCATAGGGAATCACTTCGTCAATATACCTGCAGGCTTTGAGTTGTACAAAGCGTTCAAACACCGATTGTACTGGTTTATTCTTTTCAGTTGGTCGATCTATAGTGGGATCGGTTTGTAATCCTACGATAAGATAATCGCATTGTTTCTTTGCCTCTTCAAGCATCAGCAAATGCCCGGCGTGAAATAAATCAAAAGTTGAGCAGGTAAATCCTATTTTCATAATATATCCACTTCTGGAGAAACCCAACCATTACCATTATCTTTTGCAATAAAAGGTTTTAAGTTTGGAGGCTCCCACCCTAATGGCTTTAAGACCTTACCGTCCTCACGCTTGCGAACCTTGCCAGTTTCTTTGTCAATCTTGGCAAAATTAGTTCTCATAACTTCTTTCCAAGCACCCTCGGCATCTGCGCCCATCGAATGGATAGCACCAATAGTGACAACCAATATATCTATTAATGCATCTAGTGTTTCTACTTTATCATTATTATCAATAGCGACGGATAACTCTCTGTTTTCTTCTTCGATCAATTTAAGATACATTCTAAATTGATCTTGATTAAACAGTTCTGTACCTTGATCACAGGCTCGCATAAACTTTTCTTGGTCGCGAAAAGGGTTAGTCATTGTGTCTCCTTAGGACTTTAGAATATTAATGATACGTTTTTTTTCTTGTGATTGCAACCAGTCTTTTTCCAACTCGCCAAAGTCTGGAGCATTTTTTATTGAATTGTCTATGATATTTTTAAGATGATATAACTCTTTTTTGAATTCGAAAGAAGAGAATCCGTCGTTATACGGACTGTTACATTCTCTTGATAGGGAATGTATTTGATTGACTATGTCAGCCAAATCCCAATTCTTTTTTAAACCCATTATCCTATAAAATCTTCTGGACGTATAGTTGTGCTTGAACCGTGACCGAATTCTTGTCCTATATAAGCATCATTGGGTCTCTCGTCGGCTATAGCCAGTATACTGGAAACCTCAACTTTTTGGATTTCCTTTTCTCCGTTGCCGTCATCAATTTTAATTTTTCGGGTCCAGCGACCGTGTTCTATTAGAATCCACTGTCCTTCTTTGATATCCTGTTGTTTGGGTCCTACTTTGTATACCTTACCCCACCGAGGTTTAACCCCGTGTGCTTTACCATTATCGCTTAGAATAACGATACCGCCTGCGGTTACCTGTTCTCCTAAATCCATGTCTGTGATGATCACATCATCGCGTAACGCACGAATTTTAATATGTTTTACATCGTAGGCAGTTGTCATGATTACCTCTTATTACCTCGAGAACCTAATTCTTCCTTGATCGCCCTAGGATTATTTTTGTAATAATCTTGTAGGATTTCTTCTCTAGTTTTAACGACCTTTCCGCCGGTTCCGATGATATCACCCCGAGCATTCATTTTAGCATTTCCTACGGCAGGTTCCTTTTCATTTTTAAGAGCTAGTTTTTCTAGATCAACCTCTTTACCTCTCATACTGGTATATGTTTTACCCATTTTATATCTCCTTGAAGAATTCTTCTATTGGTAGATTGTATTTAATACTATCTATCTTATGTACCCCTATCAAATAGAGTACGTAACTTGCTACTGAACTTCCACGTCCTACACCCCAAAGTATGTTATTTGCTCTAAGTGTATCTACAATATATTTCATGGCATGTAGAACCTCATACATACCATTTTTAATAAACAGCTCTAATTCTTGATCTACC